>Ga0206931_1243_pt1 | contig 12146 bp, 10 predicted proteins | sample Alteio_BWOrgHeat_17_FD_152946 | JGI IMG/M metagenome (GOLD analysis project Ga0206931, IMG submission 152946) | Enriched cells from forest soil in Barre Woods Harvard Forest LTER site, Petersham, Massachusetts, United States -... | ecosystem: Environmental > Terrestrial > Soil > Temperate forest >...
CGATCATTTAATTGTGTATGCCGGCGATAACGACCTTGGCGATGGCAGAAACCCCGAAGAGGTGTTTATTTTTTTCCAGGAATTGCTGGAGCATGTGCACGAAGTTTTTCCGGGTATTTTTTTCAGCTATATTTCAGTAAAACCAAGCTTAGCCCGCAAAAATCTGCTAAGCCAGATACGTTATACCAACAAACTGATACAACAGTTGATTGAGAAAACGGGTAATGGTCATTTTTTTGTTGATATTTACAGCAAAATGATCGACGCACAGGGCAACCCTGTACCTGCTTTATATGATGCCGATGGGTTACATTTAAGCAGCAAAGGGTATGAAGTGTGGAAAGAAGCTGTGTTAACACATATTTCATTAAATGTTGAAGGTAGCTTAACGCGATTGTAATAACATCTTGCCATTTTACAGTGTTTTTGCTTTTTAAAATGACAAGAGAATATTTTAAATGGTTTAGCCCTTTCCTTAACAGGGACATGGAGTTGCTGGTGTTTGGGCATGCCGGCACGCCTGTGCTGTTCTTCCCCACACGCACGGCGCGTTTTTACGATTACGAGAACTGGCGCATAGTTGATGCCGTAAAAGATAAAATTGAAAGCGGCAAACTGCAGTTGTTTTGCGTTGACAGCATTGACATTGAAAGTTTTTATGCAAACATACCCCCTGCCCGCAAAATAAAAAGGCACCGCCAGTACGAGTGGTATATTTTATACGAGGTAATACCGCTGATAAAATACAAAAACCCAAACGCCTTAACCGCAGCGGGCTGCAGCCTGGGTGGTTACCACGCAGTAAACATCGCCTTCAGGCACCCTGATTTTTTTAACAAGGTTGTGGGCATGAGTTCCCGGTACGACCTTAGTAAATCTTCACCCGCATTTGCTGATCTTTTTGATGGCTATTTTAATGAAGACATTTACCATAACATGCCATCAATGTACCTGCCCAACATTACTGATGAAGCAATGCTGAACAAGCTTAGAAAATTAAAAATTGTATTGGCCATAGGCGAAACCGACCCGTTTTTTGATAACAATAAACACCTTGATAAAGCGCTAACCGGCAAAAATATTCCCCACGATTTTTTCATTTGGAACGAAGAAGCCCACCGCCCCTGGCACTGGCGTAAAATGGTGCAACTGTATTTGTAAGATTAAAGGCCCGTTCTTGCCTTGAAAGGGCTGCATCTATTAACGATGGGTAACCCCCATCGGGAAAAAATTACTCCCCGATCGCCTCTTTAAAATCCACTACATAAATATCATCAAACCCATTGCCCGGGCCACTCAAGGCAGCTTTAATGCCCTTGGCATCCTGCTTTGTTTTAAAAGGCGTATCAAAGCGCGGGCGGTCGCTGGTAAAATACAGGTATTTTTTATCATTGGTAACATAGGGGCAGTAGTCCATAAACGGCGAGTTAAGCTTAAAAAGGTTTATACCTTTGCCCCATTCACCATTTGCATTTTTACGGCTTATGTATAAGTCGCCGCTGCCAAGCCCTTCGGGCCTGCGGTGTGCCGTGTACAAAATAAATTTCTCGTCGGGGTCAACAAAGGCATTAAACTCAAACCCTGCGGAGTTGATGGAGTCGCTAAGGCTAACCGGCTCCGTATATTGGCCGTTAACAAGCTTGCTTACTTTAATATCATCATTACGGCCTTCTGTGCCACGGGTGAAATATATATTGCCGCTTTTAGCTATGCTTGCATAAAATTCGTCGGTAGTGCTGTTTACAGGCGCGCCAATATTTTGCGGGTTTTGCCAAACACCATTTACTTTGGTTACGTACCAAATATCAAAATCCTTCTCATTAATACTGTCTTTCAACGGCCTGTTTGATGAAAAGTAAAGCTTTGTGCCATCGGGCGAAAAGCAAGGTTCCAAATCAAGGTGTACACCTGAAAAACTGGCAACTTCCGGCGTACCCCAAACACTATTCTTTTTTTCTGAATGCATTATTACGCTCACCAAAAAACGGGTACCCTGTATGGTATAAAATAACTCGCTGCCATCGGCTGAAATGGCCATATCCCTGTTGGCTAACCCATCAGATATTTTATTGGGTTCAAACAATACAGGCGTATTACCTGTTTTATTATTTTGCTGGGCGTGTAAAGCCTGTGAAATAAGTACAGCAAAGCATAAGAGTAACGGAAGAGAGTAGTTTTTCCTCATCGTGATTAAATTTTCAGTGTGTTTGGTTTTACAGTTACAAAGCTATCTTTCGCACCCTTTTAACCTGTGTAAACTATTTAAAACAGTATTATTTTATGCCGAAGCGTATTTTTTGAATACTGAAATAAAGCTGCAATCCGTTATGAATATACATATTTGCGCTGCAGGCATTATAAAAGAAACTATTATGGCTAAATATAAAACAATGCATTACGCGATAGCTATGCTGATGCTGGTATACATTATACCTTTTACCGGTATAGCCCAGGCAAATGTGGAAGGCGTAATAAACGCTGAAAAAAGTTTTGCCGCCTATGCTTTGCAGCATAATTCGCGGGATGCATTTATGCAGTTTCTTGATAGCGCAAACGGTATTGAGTTCAGGAATGGCGAAGCAAAAAGATCATACGATATATGGAGCGTCCGCAAGGCAGACAGCAGCAGGCTTATATGGCAGCCTGCTTTCGCGGGTATTGCAAAATCCGGCGAGCTTGGTTTTACCACCGGCCCGTGGGAGTATAAGAAGTCGGCAAACAGCCCTGTTATTGCTTCGGGCGAATATTCAACCATTTGGCACTTGAATGATAAGGGCGAGTGGAAATATTTAGTTGATATTGGTACTGGCTTTAACACTTCAGCTTACGCGGTTAGCAATATAAAAACATGGTCGGGTACTTATAGTGACATTGCAGCGGACGACCCGCTTACTGTTGACCGGAAATTTATTCAGCAATATGCCGCCCTTCATAACGATGCTTACAAAAATATTATCGCAACTGATGCGTGGTTTATTATAGATGGCAGCCAGCCCTTACAAGGCGCACAAAGTATATTGGCTGGCCTTGGCACCCTGCCCGCCAATGTACAATTTATGGAAACTGGTGGTGGTATATCTGCCTCCGGCGATCTTGTATATGTGTACGGCACCGCCCGCCACGAGGACAAGCTAACAAATTACATGCGTGTATGGCAAAAAACAAAAGATGGTTATAAAATACTGCTGCAGGTAATGTAACCTCATCCCCTGCCCTTCTCCACAAGTGGAGAAGGCTGCTGCGAAGAACATTGAGGAACAACTTTACAATCTGCAATCATTTACGCCCTTTTGTCTTTAAACCTTACACCTTATACCTTTTACCAATCAACTTCTTACTAATCACTCATCCATTATCTTTGCGCCATGGATGATAAAAGAGTACGGGTACGTTTTGCGCCTTCGCCAACAGGGGGGCTTCATTTAGGTGGTGTAAGAACCGTGTTGTTTAATTATTTATTTGCCAAACACCATGGTGGTGATTTTATTTTACGGATTGAGGATACCGACCAAACACGTTTTGTACCCGGCGCAGAAGAATATATTTTTAACTGCCTGCAATGGTGCGGGCTGCAGCCCGACGAAAGCGCTGTACATAGCGGCCCTTATGCCCCATACCGGCAGAGCGAACGCAAACCTTTATACAAGCAATACGCTGAGCAACTTGTAAAACAAGGCCATGCTTATTACGCTTTTGATACACCGGAAGAGCTGGACGAGATGCGTGTTACATTTAAAACCGCCGAGAACCCTTCTCCCCAATACAATCATGCCTTAAGGCAGCGCATGCGCAACAGCCTTACGTTAAGTGAGCATGAAGCACAACGGTTATTGGATAGTAACACACCGTATGTTATTCGCATAAAAATGCCTTTGGATGAAGAGATACGCTTTACCGACATGATACGCGGTGAGGTAACTTTTAATTCATCCCAGGCAGATGATAAAGTTTTACTTAAGGCCGATGGCATGCCTACTTACCACCTGGCGGTAGTTGTGGATGATTATTTGATGAAGATCACGCACGCGTTCCGCGGCGAAGAGTGGCTCCCAAGTGCACCTGCCCACATTCTGCTATGGAAATACCTGTTTGGGTTGGAGAATATGCCGCAATGGGCGCACCTGCCATTGATACTAAAGCCGGATGGTAACGGCAAACTAAGTAAACGCGATGGCGACAGGCTGGGTTTCCCGGTATTTGCTATGGACTGGACTGACCCGCGGTCTGGCGAGAAAACAACCGGTTTTAAAGAAAGAGGTTTTTTACCGGAAGCTTTTATAAATATGCTTGCCATGCTCGGCTGGAATGATGGTACTGGCCAGGAAATATTTACGCTTGATGAACTGCTAGAGAAATTCAATATGGACCGTGTTCATAAAGGCGGGGCCAAATTTGATTATGAAAAGGCGAAATGGTATAACCATGAATGGATAAAAAAATTGCCCGTTGCAAACTACCAACCATTGGTAAAAGAGCTGTTTGCTGAAAAGGGGATTGAGATTTCTGATGATGTTTATTTAACAAAAGTGCTTGAACTTGTTAAAGAACGTTGTACGCTGCTCACTGATTTTGTACAGCAGTCATCATTCTTTTTTCAAATTCCCGCGGAGTTTGATATTGCAGCGGTTAAACCAAAATGGACTGAGCATAAAACACAGTTTTTTGTTGAATTAATTCGCGCTTATGAGCTAATGAATTTATGGCAGCACGATGAACTTGAAAAAGAATTTAAAGAAATAGCCGCAGCCAGCCAATTAAAACCCGGCGAGCTTATGCTACCGTTACGTATAATGCTTGTTGGCGCCAAATTCGGGCCCGGTGTATTTGAAATTGCTGCTGCTATTGGCAGGGATGAAACGATAAGAAGAATAAAACATTTATTGGCGTTGATACAATAAATAGTTTGCAATTTCATTGTGGCGAAGCCGTAATCCGGTTATAATTTTTTAACCTGCAAATAGTACTGTGTTTTGTATCTTCCCTTAAACAACCAATGCATGAGAAAGTATAACACCTGGCTATACATTTTTGCGCTTCTCAAACTGATTATTCCTTTCTTTTTACAAAATAGTTATTATCAGCCCCACAGGGATGAGTTTTTATACCTGGCAGAAGGTAACCACATGGCCTGGGGCTTTATGGAAGTGCCGCCGTTTCTAAGCATATTCGCATGGCTTACCCACTTGTTTGGTGATGGCATATTCTGGATAAAATTCTGGCCATCGTTATTTGGTGCGCTTACTTACATAATTGCAGGCAGAATTATTTTGTCGCTCGGTGGTAAAATATTTGCACTTGCCTTATGTTTTCTTTCATTCATTTATAGTGGCTACCTGCGCGTGCATTTTCTTTTCCAGCCAAATTTTCCCGAGATATTTTTTTGGACGATGATCGCCTGGGGCGCCATACGTTATGTGCAAACGCAAAAAAATGGTTGGCTGTATGTGATGGGCGTAAGCGCAGGCCTCGGCATGATGAGCAAGTATTCTGCTTTATTTTTCATTGTATCAGTATTGGCGGGCATTCTTCTCACTAATCAACGAAAAATATTTACCAACAGGCATTTGTATTTTGCCGCAGCAGCGGGTTTTATAATTTTCTTGCCAAATGTAATATGGCAGTACCACAAGCATTTCCCGGTATTTCACCACATGCAGGAGTTGAAAGAAACCCAATTGCAATATATAAGCCCTGTATCATTTATTATTGACCAGTTTGTAATGTTTTTGCCGGTTGTTTTTGTTTGGATTGCCGGGTTTATTTATGCCGCATTTTCACCTGCGGGCAAAACATACCGCTTTGTGGCCCTGGCATACGTTTTTGTTATTGCAATATTGCTGGTACTGCATGGCAAAAGCTATTATTCGCTGGGTGTATACCCAACCCTGCTTGCGTTTGGCAGTTATTTTTTAGAGAAGCGTACTGAGGTAAGGCTAAAGTTTTTGCGTTATGTTTATATTATAGTGCCCTTAATATTTACATGGCAGTTTGTACCCATTGCCCTGCCTGTTTTACCGCCGCAGCAATTGGCCAGGCTTTATGAAAAAACCAGTGCAAAAAAAACCGGGGCATTGCATTGGGAAGACCTGAAAGACCACCCCCTGCCACAGGATTTTGCTGATATGCTGGGTTGGGAAGAAATGGCGCAAAAGGCAGCCGCAGCATGGAATTTGCTTGACAGTAACGAGAAGAAACGTGCCATTATTTTTTGCGATAACTACGGGCAGGCTGGCGCAGTAACTTTTTACGCAAAAAAATACCATATACCGGCGGCTTACAGCGATAATGCAAGTTTTTTATACTGGATGCCAGATAGTATGCATATTGAGAACCTGGTATTGCTAACAGACGACCAGGAAGAAATGCAGCACCCTTTTATAAAAGATTTTGTTTCAGCACAATTGCGCGATAGTGTAACCAGCGCATACGCGCGGGAACGCGGGAGTCTTATCATTCTGCTCAAGGGTGCCAATGACGCCTTTAACCAGATGTTTAAGGAGAAGATTGCCAAAGACAGGGCGGTTTTTGTAAAGCCATAAATAAGTATCGGCACTGCATGCTTTAATTAACTGGCAAAACCTCATTTGTTTTACATTACGTACTTTTGAATTGCAAGATTGATTGCCAAAACGATGATGCATGAACGAAACTACATTAAAAAGGCCGGTAAGGGTATTGGTTGCTAAAGTTGGCCTTGATGGGCACGACAGGGGGGCCAAGGTAATTGCCGCAGCATTGCGTGATGCTGGTATGGAGGTAATTTATACAGGCTTGCGGCAAACTCCTGAAATGGTTGTTAACGCTGCTCTGCAGGAAGATGCGGATGCTATCGGCGTAAGCATTTTAAGCGGTGCACACATGACCGTTTTCCCAAAAATTTTGCGGCTGATGAAGGAAAAAGAGATGGATGATGTTTTATTAACCGGTGGCGGCATCATCCCCGAAGACGATATGAAGGAGTTAAATGAAATGGGTGTTGGAAAATTGTTTGCGCCGGGTGCCAGCACCGGTAACATTGCTGAGTATATAAAGGAATGGGTAAAAAACCACAGAAGTTTTTAAAATATAAAAAACAATGCCCCGCTTAAAAACGGGGCATGTTAATCCAACCTCACATAACAAACCTACAACTTAGCTAATTATACTTTTTTTACGCATGTCTTTTAATACGATCCTCGAATAATCTATTGCCAGGGTTCCGGGGCTTGATGGGTTAAACACATCCGATTGTCCCGAATACAGCAATTTCTTATCACTTATGTCATAAAAGTTCGTTTCAAACTGGTAGTGGTTATTGGTTTTATAATAACCGGGTTCATACATTCCAAAAGGCCTGTAAAACGGTGAGTAACCCCAGCCGTAACCGTAGTACGGATAAGGACTGGAATAACCGGGCACATAGCTTTTTGAACTTTGCTTGTCAATTATACTTACGATTATTACGCCATCATAGTTGCCTGCATAACTGCTGTCAACTACCTTCATAGCGTGATCTTCGCTAATATTAACAAAAGCTTTAGGACCGTACTCGCGGTAGGCCTCAACCGCATTATAACCCAGTTTGTTCAGGTTGTCCGCCATCTGGTCCTCCATCCGCTCACGCAGTTGCCTGCTTTTTTCACCAAAAAGGCCGATTACCAATATTTTCTTTATATGCGGTGCATTGGCAGTTGTGCTGTTATCCTTCCAGCTGCTGGTCATTTTAATACCGCTGCTGCAACTGGCTAAAACCAGTGCAAAAAAAGCAACGCATACTGTAATGTACTTTCTCATAGTCTTTCCCTCTTTAGTTATATAACGAAAATTAGACGGCTACATATATGCAGGGATTAATGGCAGGCACAGGCTTAACATAACTTTTATAAACGTGAATCGTCAATCGGTAATCGTGAATGGACGATGTGCCGGCAAACTGTTAACTTCGTCTGGCTTGCTTGCAATCTAAAACCATTATCGGTCTGACAATTCACGATTGACGATTGCCGTTTCACGATTCACGTTTCACGTCTTCACACAGCTCTATCAACACGCCATTTGTAGCTTTGGGGTGAAGAAAGCAAACCAGCTTATTATCGGCGCCTTTTTTGGGTATTGTATTCAGTAAAGTAAAGCCGGCGTCGGCTAAACGTTTCATTTCTGCTTCAATATCCTCAACAGCAAGGGCAATATGGTGCATGCCCTCCCCTTTCCTTTCAATAAATTTGGCGATCACACCATCTTCATCCATGCTTTCCAGCAATTCTATTTTTGTATCGCCTTGTTTAAAAAAGGCGGTCGTAACCTTCTCGCTCTCCACTATTTCTGTTTTATAACATTTTGTTTGCAGTAATAGCTCAAATAACGGAATAGAAATGTTAAGGTCTTTCACCGCAATGCCAATATGTTCAACGTTCTGCATGATGATAATTTTTTTAAATAACCGCTACTGCACATAACCGCTCATCGCCTTCGGCTAAGGTAATCTCATTTAGCCTAATTTTGCACTATGCTCACGCTTCCTGTTTACCTGGATAATAATGCTACTACTGCGGTTGATCCGCGTGTGCTGGAAGCTATGCTGCCCTATTTTACCCGGCATTATGGCAATGCTGCCAGCAGAACCCATGCTTACGGCTGGCAGGCAGAAGAAGCTGTTGATATAGCGCGGGAACAGGTAGCTGCCTTAATTGGCGCTGAGCCCAAAGAAATAGTTTTTACTTCAGGTGCTACTGAGAGTGATAATCTTGCAATAAAAGGTGTGTTTGAGGCTTATTCTTCAAAAGGAAACCATATTATCACAGTTACAACAGAGCACAAAGCTGTTTTAGACACCTGCAAACACATTGAAAAAATTGGCGGTGAGGTAACTTATTTGCCTGTTAATAATGAAGGCCTGGTTGATTTGGGTGAACTTGAAGCAGCTATCAGGTCAACTACTATTCTAATCGCAGTGATGTACGCCAATAATGAAATTGGTGTTATACAACCTGTTATGCAGATTGCGGAAATAGCAAAAAGGCATGATATTCTTTTTTTCAGCGACGCAGCCCAGGCCGTTGGCAAAATACCTGTTAATGTGCTGGATGATGGTATTGACATACTCTCATTAAGCGCACATAAAATATATGGTCCAAAAGGCATTGGGGCGTTGTATGTGCGCCGTAAAAACCCCCGGGTAAAGCTTATTGCTCAAATGGACGGTGGCGGCCATGAACGGGGCATGCGCAGCGGCACTTTAAATGTGCCCGCCATTGCAGGCCTGGGTAAAGCCTGTGAGCTTTGCAGTATTGAAATGAATACAGATGGTGAGAGAATTGCAAATCTTGGTAATAAGCTTGAAAAGGCTTTGCTGAACATAGAAGGTGCTCGCATAAACGGCAGCATACAGCACCGTTTGCCCAACACCTTTAACATCTCATTCAAAGGCGCTGAATCAGAAAGGCTGATGCTGAGTTTAAGCAGGAATGTAGCAGTATCATCCGGTTCTGCATGTACCTCTGCCTCTATTGAGCCAAGTTATGTGCTAAAAGCGCTTGGCCTGCCTGACGACCTGGCATACAGTTCCATTCGCTTTGGCCTGGGGCGTTTTACCACGGAAGAAGAGATAGACTACGCCATAGGCCAGCTTACCCCAGCTATTGAAAATTTAAGAAGCACTTTACCGCAACATGTTTAGGGCGTTGCAGGTTTTGGCGGTGTATTAGCCGGTTGAATTTCCACGGGGGGTTCAGGTGGTCTTGTCCCCGGTTTTAGTATCTTTATTTTGCCTTTTTTTATGCTGATAGGTGGCGGCGGCAGCCTGAACTTATGCGTTTTTATTTTTACATTGGCGGGCGGTGGTGGTGGCGGCTGCTGGCCAAATACCCCTGTTAAAAAAAAGGTGCAGGCTATAGCGGTAATAATAATTCTTAATTTCATAAGTGTAATTTAAGTACTTCAATAGCCGCATAAACTGTACCACACTGCCTGGATTGTGAAACTTGTTTAATCTTCTGCCACCTTTTTTCAAATAGTTTCATAATTTATTGCTTCAGTAAGCGTTAAAAGCAACTAAACCTTAGTTTTGACCCCATGTGGATGATATGCAAAAAAGAATGGCGGCAGTTTTTCAGCAGCCTTACCGGCTATATTGCCCTGGTAATTTTTTTACTGCTAAACGGCCTGCTTTTTTTTGTTTTCCCCGATACCAGCCTGCTTGATTTTGGTTATGCCACCCTTGATAGTTTTTTCAGGCTGGCGCCCTGGGTATTACTTTTTCTTGTTCCCACTATTACCATGCGCAGCCTTGCGGATGAATACAAGGCTGGTACGTTTGAGCTATTAAAAGTTATGCCTGTAAGCGCTGGTGAAATTGTTTGGGGTAAATTCTTGGGCGCACTGCTGGTTATATTGCTTGCACTGGCTCCTACCATTATTTATGCGGTCTCAATACAACTTTTAAGTGCTGTTGGCGGCATAGATGTCGGCAGTACCATTGGCAGCTACATTGGCCTGTTTATGCTTGGTGCTGTTTTTACCGCCGCAGGCATTTGTGCCAGCAGCTTTACAAATAATACGGTAATTGCGTTTATAACAGGCGCATTTGTTTGCTTTTTACTGTTTAACGGTTTTGAAGGCATAAGCAAGCTGCCCGTATTTGCAAGTGGCCCTGCCTACTATATTGAAATGCTGGGGATAAAAATGCATTATGCCAGCATAAGCAAAGGTGTGGTTGACATACGCGACATAATATACTTTGGCGGCCTTATCGCGATATTCCTTCTTATTACACAACGAAACATAGCCCGGCGTTAACATGATGAACAAACTGTTGAAATATAAATATTGGTGGGTAGCCGCGATTGCGTTGTTTGTTGTAGTTATCTACCTGTCAAATTCACTCCGTTACCGTATTGACCTTACCGCTGAAAAGCGTTTTACGGTAAGCGATGCAACAAAAAAACTGTTAGACAATATTGATTCAACCGTTACCATAAAATTGTTTTTAACCGGGGATCTGCCGGCTGATTACAGGAAGCTTAGCAATGCCACACAGGACTTGTTGAATGAGTTCAGGGATATTAGCCATAACCAGGTAAAGATTGAATTTGAAACACCCGGAGAAGGCCTGCCAGACAGCAGCAAGTTGCCCATTTACGATAGCCTGTCAAGGCTTGGCGTTGTATTTGAGCAAAATGAAAATGTAACCGCCGACAATAAAACCACCAATCAAATACTTATACCGGCTGCGCTGGTATTTTACAAAGGCCGGCGGCCAGTTGCTGTTGACCTGCGCAGCAGCCGGAAGGTATTTAAGAATTTTAATGTAGTGAATGATGCCCCGCAGGAAGATAAAGAGGCCACCCTTAATGCAGCCGAGGCTTTGCTTGAGTTTAAATTTGCCAATGCTATTGACAAGTTAACCCGCACCTATGTACCTACTGTTGCATACCTGGTTGGCAACGGGGAGCCTATTGACCTTACCGTGAACGACCTTGGAGAAAGTATTAGAAATGACTATAAAGTGGCCATTGCCAATTTAAAAGTGGCTTACCCCGACCCGAGGCTAATTGATGCCCTGCTTATTGTTAAACCAACACAACCTTTTACTGACGAGGATAAGTTAAAACTAGACCAATTTGTAATGCATGGCGGTAAAATAATTTGGTTTATTGATAAGCTTTATGCTGAAATGGATAGCCTTAGAAGAAGCCAAAAAGATTTTGTGGCGTTTGACCGCAACCTTAACCTTGATGATATTTTGTTCAGGTATGGGGTTAGGATAAACGGAGATTTGGTGCAGGACTTAAATTGTTCAAAAATACCGCTTGTTGTTGGCCAAAACCCTGATGGCAGCGCGCGCATGCAGCGTATACCCTGGCCATATTACCCGTTCCTTACATCAACAAACAATAATCCTGTTTCAAAAAACCTTGACAGGGTATTGCCTTTTTTCCCGTCCAGTATTGATACTGTAAAAGCACCCGGTATACAAAAAACAATTTTATTGGCTTCCGATACCAACAGCCGTGTATTAAGTTCGCCTGCAATGGTTAGCCTTAACAGCGTTTCTACGGACGCCGATTTTCAATCATTCACCAGAAGCTATATTCCCGTTGCGGTTTTGCTTGAAGGTAGGTTTACCTCGCTTTTTGCCAACCGGTTAACAGGGGCTATAAAAGATTCGG
>Ga0206931_1244_pt1 | contig 12106 bp, 8 predicted proteins | sample Alteio_BWOrgHeat_17_FD_152946 | JGI IMG/M metagenome (GOLD analysis project Ga0206931, IMG submission 152946) | Enriched cells from forest soil in Barre Woods Harvard Forest LTER site, Petersham, Massachusetts, United States -... | ecosystem: Environmental > Terrestrial > Soil > Temperate forest > O...
AGCGACATATCCCACGCCTTTAAAATAGTAAGCCTGTTGGTTAGTTCAAGGCCGTAGCTCATACTGCTGTTGGCATTTATGTAGGTAATATATTGTATTGAATCTGTTGGGTTGGTTGGGTTAATATCCCTGTAATAAAAATTGGTTATCAAGCCTGTGGTATAACGCATATAAGCGGTTGCCAAAAAGTTGCCGCCGTGGTTATACGATTTGTCATACGACAGCTCAAGTGAATTGGTAAATTCAGGTTTCAGATCAGGGTTACCTATACGCGGGTTTTGAATATCTGTCAAGTCGCGTGATGGCAGTAACTGGAAGAAGTTTGGCCTGTTTATTCTTCTGGTATAGTTTAATTGCAGGTCGCTCCTGTCAGTTAGTTTATAGGTAATAAATGCACTGGGAAACAGGCTGATTGGGTATTTAACTTTAAAAGTAGTATCGCCGCCAAGGTTGTTGGTACCTTTGTAGTTACTGCTTTCAGCGCGCAAACCCACCTGGTAGTTCCACTTTTTACCCTTAACTGAATAATTTGCGTAAGCTGCATATACCTGGTCAGTAAACTTGTAGTTGCTGCTTAATAAAGGCTGTTTTGTAAGCACGCCACCAGGAACATAAGAAGTAGAAATGTCATTAACATTCGTAAAATCCCTTATAGCGCCGCGAACACCCATTTCCAGTTTTATATTGTCGGTAATAGGGTTCTCATAATCAGACTGAATGGTTAAAAAATGGTTGTTCCCCAGGCCATTTGTATGCTGAAAATACGAATACTCAGGATTGTAAATATTTGGAAGATAGGTATCCGTTATGTTGCTGCTCACATTGGTATTACTGCTTGAGTTGTAGTTAACGTCAGCAGTTATATCGTGCCCGTTTTTCGCAAAATTGTGCTTAAAGCTCAATTGCGACCCAAAGTTTTCAAAATGTGCCTGCGACTCCGTAGTGCGCCTGCTAAATGAGCTATAATTATTTATATAGAGTACACTGTCAATAGGAAACTGTGTGTCTGAGCTGTTAAATTGTCCTTTATTATAATTTACTGCCAATGAAATGGTGTTCCTGTTGTCAACAAAATAGTCAAAGCCGCCCCTTAAAAAGCCAAAGCCCCCCTTATTCTGCCCGTTGTCAAAATTAAATATCGAATCTGCATGACTATTATTAAAGTAGTCGTTCTTAGTGGTTTTGTTAGTATACTTGGTTAAGCGCTGGTTAAGCATACCATTAATAAAAAAGTTTATTTTACCCTGCCGGTAGTTAAGGTCAAGGCCTGTATTTGGCCTACCCCGGCTATCTATGCCTGCTCTAATACCACCATTATATCCTTTCTTAATATTCTTCTTCAAAACAATATTCAAAATACCGGCGCCACCGCCGGAAGCATCATATTTAGCCGATGGATTGGTTATTAGTTCCACCCTGTCAATCAGGTCTGCGGGTATTTGATCTAAAGTTAAGGTAGTAGGCCTGCCATCAATAAACAACTGTGGCGTGGCATTACGCATGGTTACATTACCATCAATATCCACGTTTAAAGATGGTATTTGCTTCATAACCTCGGTAGCAGTTTGCCCGGTGCTTACCAGGTTTTTATCAACATTAAATATCTTCCTGTCAACGCCCATTTCAAAAAATGGCTTTGTGGCTGTAACTGTAACAGCGGCAAGGTTTGCATCAGTAGCTACAATCTTAATATTACCAAGGTCTTTGTCAGCCATGCCAATCATTTGCTGCATTCTGTCCTGTTGGTTTTGTGCGTTGTTGCCGGCGTTACCGTTTGCCCCGCCTTGCTGTCCGCCGAATTTAATACCAAATGTTACCGGCTGCATATAATCGGCATAGCCTATAAACGATATATGTAATTTAAAATTGCCGAATAATGAAAGGTTTTCAAGGCTAAAATCGCCATGGGCTTCTGATAAAACGGTTGCAAGAATGGATTCCTTCATTTTTTTGGTTGAGGTATCAAAACGGTTGCCGATAAGCTGCACCGAGGCACCGTCAATACCCTTATTTGTTTTACTGTCAACAATTTTTCCATACATGTGGCCTATATTCATATTCTGGCCGCCACCACCAGGCCGGCCCTGGCCACCGCCAGGATATTGTGCAAATGATATAAGGCAGGCAAAAACAACAAATAACGTAGTTAGTAAAAATGGTTTCATAAACTTCTTCAAATTTAACCCGCAAATCTTTTTATAATGTAAAAGCTTGTAAAATGTTTTACGGTGCAAAGGGAACACACGTTTTAACGCATTTTATAAACATTCGGTGAGGGTTATACAATATTAGGCAACCTATGTTAACAAAAGTTAAAAGCAACATAACCAATAATATACCACCTTTAAACTTCAAAATTGCTACAGAATACGTATACAAAAAAAAATTAATGGATGCTATTGCAAATAATACAACTTTAAGGAAAGGTATACAAAAAAACCCTGCAAGTTTACACCTGCAGGGTTTACATTTTATTGCGGGAGATTAAGGGGACTCGAACCCCCGGCCTTCAGAGCCACAATCTGACGCTCTAACCAACTGAGCTACAACCTCCATTTTGGGGCAGCAAAAATAGTAAAATACAACATCAAGTCAAAACATATCTTGTAATAAAAAATTGCACATGCAATTGTAATACCGGGTTTTATTTACACAAAACGTTTGTTAATATAGGCAAATGGTAAATAGCTAAATAGTTTTTTGGCGTATTTTTGGATTTGATGATTAAAAAAATATTAAATATTATGCTGAGCAAAAAAGTATTGCCTTTATTGCTGATTGTTATATTCGGCTCCATTTTTTGGGCTTTTAAGGGAAGAACTACGTCTGCGGAAGAGCCGTCCTTAGCCAGGCAACAAAGGCTGCTTACCGGTATTGGGCAAATACTTGAGGCAAGGCATTACAGCCCTAAAGCCATTGACAATGCTTTTTCAAAACAGGTATTTGATAAATATCTTAAATCGCTTGACCCTGATAAAAATGTCTTTATCCAGGCGGATATTAATGACCTGAAAAAGTACGACACAACAATAGACGACGAAATAAATGGCGGCCCTATACAGTTTTTTCCCGCAGCAGGTGTTGCGTATAAAAAGAGGCTTGATGAGGCCATAAATGATTATACCGCCGTGCTTGCCAGGCCTTTTGATTTTACCACCAATGAATCTGCCCAACTTGACGGCGATAAGCTTGATTACCCGGCTAACGAAGCAGCTAAACAGGAACTTTGGAGAAAAAGGGCAAAGTTTTTATCTCTTGAAAAATATTCTGAGTTACTCAGCTACCGCGACAAAAATAAAAATGTTGATAGCATTGCCCATAAGACCAATGCGCAGTTTGAAGCTGAGGCAAGGGCTAAAACATTGTCCACTCTTAATAAAATTTATACCCGCATAAAACTAAGATTAACTGAGGAAGAACAGTTTAACTCATTTGTAAATACCATTACTGATTTGATGGACCCGCACACAGAATATTTCCCCCCCGTTGAAAAAAGAGGTTTCGACGAGGAAATGAGCGGGCACTTTTTTGGTATTGGTGCACAGCTTAAAGAAGAGGATAACGTTATAAAAATTGCCACCATAATACCTGGCAGCCCCGCCTGGAAAAGTCAGAAAGTGCAGGTGAATGATATTATTATGAAGGTAGCCCAGGGGCCAGGCGAGCCTGTTGATATTAGTGGTTTTGATGTACTAGACGTAGTTAAGCTGATACGTGGCAATAAAGGCACAGAGGTAAGACTTACAATGAAAAAAGCTGACGGCACCATACAGGTATTGCCCCTTATTAGGGATGAAATTGTGCAGGATGAATCTTTCGCCAGGAGCGTAATTGCTAAAACTGGCGACAAAAAAATAGGCTATATATATTTACCTGAATTTTATGCAGATTTTGAAAACCCTAATGGTGCACGCTGTTCGGTGGATGTAGCACATGAAATTGAGAAGCTTAAAGCAGAACATATTGACGGGCTTGTGCTTGACCTTCGCAATAATGGCGGTGGCTCTTTGTACGAAGTAGTTAAGATGGTTGGGCTTTTTATTAAAACCGGCCCGGTTGTACAGGTTAGGGATAGAGATGCCGCACCCGCAACCCTAAGCGATAATGAAGAGTCAATTTTATACGATGGCCCATTAACTGTAATGGTTAATGAAATGAGTGCATCAGCCTCTGAAATATTTGCCGCGGCAATTCAGGATTACAAGCGTGGGGTTATCGTAGGCAGCACTTCAACTTATGGCAAGGGAACGGTTCAAAAAAACCTACCGTTGGGCAGAGCGGTTGACCTTTCTACCGGCGAAACTGAATTTGGGGCCCTCAAACTTACTTTTGAGAAATTTTATCGCATCAACGGTAACTCAACCCAGTTAAAAGGGGTTACACCTGATGTTGTTTTACCAGACCAGTATGATTATATTAAATTTCGTGAAAAAGACCAGCCTTCTGCATTGCAGTGGGATCAAATTCCAAAATCAACTTACACCTTGTGGGATGCTGGTTTTGACTGGTCGGCCATACAACAAAAGGCTGATGCCAGGATTGAAGCAAATCCTGCTTTTAGTGCAATAAAAAATAATACTAATTGGCTTAGCAATAATGTGGATAAGGAATACCAGCTTAACATTGATAAATACAAACAAGATCAAACTGCGATAAAAGACAAAGTTCACCAGAATGACAGTGTCAGTAAACTTGCAAAGCCCATGGACATCCAGCCAGTATTGGCAGATAAAGACAAGTTTTTTAACAACCCCGATAAAGCCAAGGGCGAACGTTATCAACAGTGGCTTAAAGGTGTTCAATCAGACATATACATTAATGAAACATTGAATATTATAAGTGATATTGCTGATAAAAGCCATACAAATACAGCAAAACAATAAATTGCAAATTGACCAAAAATAAAAGCCTCCTTAAAACAGGGGGCTTTTTTATTGCAAAAAATTAAGTTCTTATTAAATAGGCATTTTAAAAGTGTTATATTTATACATTTGTATATTAAGGCTTAACGCAAAAGTTACTGTTGGATGTAAGGCATAAATCAAATAAATTCGTTTAGTTAATAGGATACACTGTTTTTTAAAAGGGACATGAACCTACACAATAAGCTATGAGAAAATATTCTGATGGATCGCTGGTTATGGCTTTTTTAGGTTGCTTTGCTTTGTTTTTCTCATCCTGTATTAACCCTAAAAGCATCACTTATTTTAACAACCTTCCTGCTACAAGGCAAATTAGTTTGGATACGATAAACTTGCCTGACCCAGTAATTCTTGTAAATGATGTTTTGGAAATAAGAGTAGGGGGTGAAAACGAGAAAATGGTTCAATATATCAACAGCTATTTTGGTGGCATTGCAGGCAGCGCATCAACTACGGGGCTACAGTATACCGTTGACGTTAATGGAAACATTGAATTGCCCAAAATTGGCAAATTAAAAATGGCCGGCCTTACCCGGGACCAGGCGCGGGACACGTTATCAGCCGCCTATAAACAGTATTTGCTTGACCCCGTCGTTTCGGTACGGTTCAGCAATTTTCATTTTTCAGTACTGGGGGAAGTAAAGCAGCCGGGCAATTTTGTTTCAACAAACGACAGGTTGAGTATTTTTGAAGCACTCGCCCAGGCAGGCGACATTACTGAATTCGGCCATTTTGAAAGTGTAAAGATTATACGGGATGTTAACGGCAAGCGGGATGTTATATCATTAAACCTGCTTGATAAAGATATTCTAAATTCGCCCGATTATTACATTAAACGCTACGATATAATATATGTTCAGCCGCGAAATCTAAAATCTGTAACAGATAATTTTGCACGAACAGCAACATTTATTGCGACAATAACAAGTGTTTTAGCCATTGTTTTGATATTATTCAAAAAATAATAATGAGTTACCCTGTTGCAGATAACGAGTCAAATGAAGTTGCGGTTACAGCCGGCAATACCCAATTTGATGTAAAAAAATTTATTTTTAAGTTAGTAGGCTTTTTGCCATGGATAATAATATCAATACTGGTAGCATATTCCATTGCAACATTGTACTTGCGCTATACTGCCGAAGTGCATAAGGTAACGGCCCAGGTTTTAATAAAGGACGACCAGGAAAACTCCCCCGATTACAATATTGTCAGGGAATTGGGGGTTATGCCGGGTGGCAAAGAAATTCAGGACCAAATTGATATTCTGCAATCTTACGAACTTGCCAGGGATGTTGTAGATTCGCTGCACCTGCAACTGCAGATATTTGCGCAGGGCCGCATAGCCACTTCCCCTTTATATGGCAGGTTAAACCCCGTTTTTATTAATATAGCACCAGGCGACACTGCGGATTTTAAACCGGCATCATATAAATTTATGGTGCTTAAAAACAGGTTTTCCCTGCAGCCTCCCGTTGGCAAAGCAGAATTTCATAGTTACGGCGATACCTTTCTGTTGGATAACCATCCCGTTTTCATATTGCTAAATAAAGATATCAAGCTAAATAACAAAGGGTATACACTCACCATAAGAGACACGCGGTCTGTAGCCACCGCAATAAAAAAATCCGTAGATGTAAGAAAATTGCATGAAATGGGGGGCATACTGGAAATATCAACAATTGATGAAATACCGCAAAAAGCTATAGACGTTGTTAATGCATTAATTGAATCATTTATAAAGGCAGGTCTTACTGATAAAAGTACTGGGGCAAATAAAACAAACCAGTTTTTAAAAGACAGGGTTGACGAGGTAGAAAAAACGCTTAACGGTTTAGAAATAATTGCCGATACATTTAAAAGTCGTAACAAAATACTTGACATATCCACCGCCGGTACTCAATATTTAGGCGAAATGTCGTCTTATGATAAAGACAGAATTGGTGAGGAAGAACAAATAAGATTATTAGACGCCCTTAATAGTTATGTACTAAATGCAAAAAGCCTTACTGATATTATACCATCCAATTATGGCCTTACTGATATAACGTTAAACAAGCTTATTACTTCATATAACGATGCTGTAATTTTATATGTTGACCAATCAAAAATAAGTACTGAAAAAGATGTTACGCTTCAAAGACTGCGTTCAAACGTTTTAAATTTGCGCCAAAGTATTGTCAAAAACATTCAAAGCATCAGGCAGGGTTTTCAATCAATGCTTGAACAAACTACCAGGCAATATTCTGTCTACTCCTCTTTGCTTTCAAACCTTCCGGAAAAGGAAAGAATATTGGTTAATTTAAAAAGGCAGATCGATGTGCAGGAAACACTCTATACTTTTCTTCTGCAAAAAAAGGCTGACGCAGAATTGTCACTCGCCGCAATAACCGGTGACTCAAAAATAATTGACTACGCACATGATGACGGGATAGTAAAGCCAAATGCAAGCCAGATAAAAATGTTTTCAATTTTAATTGGCATTATTTTACCAATTGTTGTAATGCTTTTGCTTGACTTTTTCAACAACAGGATATCTGACCGCCGTGAGGTTGAAGAGGGCACAAGAGCCCCGATGCTTGGCGAGCTATCATATAATAATAAGCAAAAAAATGTTATTGTAACCCCCCAAAGCAGGAGTGTGTTAGCCGAGCAGTTTCGTCTTATAAGAACTAACCTGCAATACCTTGCAAGCGATAAAAAAGCCAAAACAATTTTAATTACATCGTTTATGAGTGGTGAGGGCAAAAGCTTTGTTTCGTTAAACCTTGCCGGCAGTTTGGTTACAGGTGACAAAAGGGTATTGCTGCTTGAGTTGGATTTACGCAAGCCAAAACTGGCTAAATATCTTAATTTATCAACCACAAAAGGCCTTACAGACTATCTTGTTGGTGAGGACGTACACGAAAGCTCAATCATTACGAAAATTCCCGGTGCAAGCAACATTGATTTAATAGCTTCAGGGCCTATCCCTCCCAACCCTACGGAATTAATAATGAGCGAAAAATTTTCCGGTTTGCTAAAAAAATTGAAGGAGAATTACGATTACGTTGTAATTGACTCTTCGCCAGTAGGCCTGGTAGCAGACGCTTTTATAGTAGGCCACGCCGTTGACGTAACTTTATTTATTATAAGGCATAAATACTCATACAAAACAACTATTAAGTTTATTGAGAAGTTATATACTGACAAAAAACTCAACAGGCTAAGTGTTGTAATAAATGGTATAATTGCTTCCTCAGGCCTTGGATATGGATATGGGTACGGATATGGATATAGTTATGGATATGGATATCATTATGGGGGCGGATACTATACTGAAGAGCAAAACAAAGGGCTAAAAGGGTTTTTAGACAAGATATTTAAGAAATAACAAAGGCAACAAATTTATTGCCTTATTTGCTTACATGTGTGAGTAAGGTGGCGGAGCTATATATAGTATGAACGAAAATGATATTAACCACTGGTTAGCCATTTATACGAAACCGCGTTGGGAAAAAAAAGTTGACGGCGTACTATTAAGAAAGGGCATAAATAGCTGGTGTCCCCTGCAAAGGGTAGAAAGGAAATGGAGTGACCGAAAAAAAATTATTGAAGAACCTTTGTTCAGGTCGTACGTGTTTGTAAATATTAATCAAAATGAGCGGCTTAACGTTTTGCAAACAGAGGGCGTGCTGAACTTTGTCTATTATCTTGGTAAGCCTGCAGTTATAAAGGATGAGGAAATTGCCTTGATTCGCTCTTACCTGTTAGAAAAAGGTACAAGTATTTCGGTACAGTCGCTTACTTCTTTCAAGGAAAATGATAAAGTAGTTATAAAACATGGTGTTTTTATGGATAACACGGGCACTGTTCTCCGTTCAGGAAACAAGAAAATATATGTTAAGCTCGAAAGCCTGGGGCAGCTAATGGTGGTTGAATTTCCCGTAGCGTTCGTGTCCCCTTCAAACAAATAATTTACTTGAAAATTCTTTTAATAGGCGCGGGTTCAATAGGCAAAAGGCACCTGTATAATCTTATAGCACTTGGTTATAACGATATTTCGGTTGTAACGCGTTCAGCATTGCCGGATGATTTGCGGTTATTGCCAATTTATAAAACAGTTGCCGAAGCCTTGACCAAAAATTTGTTTGATACTGCATTTATTTGTACGCCTACATCACTGCACATAACAAGTCTTATTGAGTTATTGCAAAACAAGGTTGAGAATATTTATATTGAAAAGCCGTTAAGTAATTCAATCGGTAATGTTGATGGGGCAGTTAAGGCCGCGTCCACGTATCAAAATAATATCGTGGTTGGCTACGACCTTCACTTCGATCCTGGTATACAAAAAGTTCGTGAGCTTTTGCGCCAAAATATTTTTGGTAAAATAGTTTCAATAAATGCCTTTGTAGGCCAGTATTTACCACACTGGCGGCCTTATGAAGACCACCGTAAAGGTATGAGTGCGCGAAAAGAAACAGGTGGTGGCGTACTGCTTGATATTGTACATGAGTTTGATTATCTCTGTTGGCTTAATGGCCACGTTGAAACAGTGGCAGGTTTTTATACAAACAGCGGTGCCCTTGAAATTGAAACAGAAGAAGTGGCTGAGGTTTTGCTGAAATTTAAAAATGGCAGCATAGGATCTGTACATCTGGACTATCTGCAGCCCTCGCTGGTTCGTCACTTTATTATTACAGGTACCCTGGGCAGCATAACATGCAACCTTGCTGAAAAAAAATTACACTGGTCTACAATAGATAATAATAGCGGTGAATTTACTTATACAGCTTTTGAGAGGAATGACCGGTTTAAAGAAATTGTTCGCACATTTCTTGAAAACAAAACCGATAGCAGGCTCACCAGCTTACAAAATGCCCTACAAAGCCTTTACATAGTTGAGGCAGCCAAATATGCCTCAGATAATAGCTGTATGGTTAAACTTGAGCAACTAAAAAATTAAGTTTGTTTATTTTAGGTACAATTTGCTGCAGGGGCGGTTCCAAGGGTGTTAAAGGAAAAAATATTCGTGAGCTTAAGGGTAAGCCCCTTATTACATATACAGTTGAAACTGCGTTGGCGTGCAGGCTGCTGAATGAAATTATTGTTTCAACTGACAGTGACACCATTGCCGGCGTAGCAATTGAGGCTGGCATTAAAACCATTATACAAAGGCCAGCCCCGCTCGCGAGCGACACAGCATCCAAATGGCCTGTTTTTATTCACGCACTGGAGGAATATGAGAGGTTAACAGGCAATATTGTTGATTATATTGTTGACATGGATGTCACCGTTCCTTTAAAAACAAGTGCTGATATTGAGGGCGCTGTTGAAACCGCTTTGGGCAATCCTGACACCGGGGTTGTAATAACAGGTTATGACCCGGAGCGTAACCCTTATTTCAATATGATGGAAATACGGGACGATGGCTTTGCACATATTGTAAAGCAATCGGCAAAACCGATAGTGCGCCGCCAGGATGCACCTGTTGTTTACAGTCTTACACCTGCGGCTTATGTAGTTAAAAAAGAAACACTTTATTCAGTTGAGCATTGGAGCCAGGCAAAATGTAAAATCTATCCCATACCAAGGGAAAGGGCAATAGATATTGATACAGAAATTGATTTTACTATTGTTGAATTTTTAATTGATCATCAAAATGGCGGAAAGTAATTTGTTCGATTTATCCGGCAAAACAGCCATTGTAACAGGCGGTGGCGGTTTGCTTGCATCTGAGCATGCAATAGCCTTAAGCAATTATGGTGCAACAGTTATACTTGCTGATTTTAATGAAGAAAAATGCAATGCCGCAGCAGTAGTTTTGCGAAAGCAAGGTGTTAATGCAATAGCTAAATATTGCAATGTAACATTAAAGGAAAGCTGGCAGTTTCTTGTTGAAGAAGTTGTAGCCGAACATGGTAAGATAGATATTTTGGTGAACAATGCCGGTTTTACCAACCAAAGCAAAAGTGCCAATTTTGATGTAGGTTTTGAAGAGTTTCCGCTTGAAGACTGGAACGCAATTATGAATGTTAATCTTACCGGCACATTCCTGGGTTGCCAGGTTGCGGGTAAGCAAATGCTTAAACAAGGCAAGGGCTCCATAATCAATTTTGCTTCCCTGTACGGTGTTGTAAGCCCCAATCATAATATCTATCCCGGCACCGGCATATCGCAGCCCGTAGCCTATTCCGTAAGCAAACATGGTGTTGTCGGCCTTACAAAATATGTGGCTACCTTGTGGGCAGCAAAAGGTGTAAGAGTAAATGCTATAACGCCAGGGGGCATTTTTAATGGCCATGCAGGTCTGTTTTTGGAGCGCTTTCAACAGCTAAATCCCATTGGCAGAATGAGTGATAAAACCGAACTGCGTGGTGCTATAGTGTATCTTGCCAGTAATGCAAGCAGCCATGTGGTTGGTCATAACCTTATAGTTGATGGCGGATGGACGGCATGGTAGCATAATAAAGTATAACCAAACTGCACTCTATGTTCAACTTATTACAAAGGGCCCGGCAAAAGTATAATCGCATGCTGCGCAGCAAAAATGAGCAAAAGATAAATAAGTTTGCACGGGAATACATAAAGCTGAATAACCTCGACAAGCTTTTAGAAAGCGCCGACAATGCATCTACATCAACAGGCGCAGAATTGCCTGATTATGTTGCTTTGCATAGCTATATTTTGCAATACAAACCAACTTATATATTGGAATGCGGTACAGGTAAATCAACCTGGATATTGGCCCATGCCCTGCAAAAAAATCATCTCGAATCCGGGGTACTGGGTAAGGTGATATCAATGGAAAGCGTTGATATATGGTATAACGAGGCTAAAAAAATATTTCCCTCTGAATTACAGCAATATGTGGAGTTTCACTATTCGCCTGCTACTACTTATCAATATTCAATTATAAGAGGCACCTGCTTTACGAAAGTGCCAGACTATCAATATGATCTTTTTTTTGTCGATGGTCCTGAGCTAACAGTAACCCATGATGGCTATTCATACGACACTGCCAATATGGATTTTATCAGGTACCTTATTACAGCCATAAAACCTGCGACAGCAATTATTGATACAAGAATGCGTACCTGTGCTGCTTATGGCCTTATATTCGGTCAAAAAAAGGTAAAATATTTGCGGGGCTGGATGTTAGGTATAATAGAAAATGTAACAAAAAAAGATTTGAAACTTAATAA
>Ga0206931_1248_pt1 | contig 11849 bp, 7 predicted proteins | sample Alteio_BWOrgHeat_17_FD_152946 | JGI IMG/M metagenome (GOLD analysis project Ga0206931, IMG submission 152946) | Enriched cells from forest soil in Barre Woods Harvard Forest LTER site, Petersham, Massachusetts, United States -... | ecosystem: Environmental > Terrestrial > Soil > Temperate forest > O...
TTACCGCCCTTGGTTAGCAGCTTGGTTCCTTCTTCAACAGGCGCCATATAACCAATTACACTTATCTCTTCGCTCAGCACTATTTTATCATAATCTGCTTGCTTAATGGTAAATATAAGTTCATAATCTTCGCCGCCATTTAAAGCGCACACAGTCGGGTCAAGGCCAAACTTAAATGCTGCCTTGCGGCTAAGATCGGAGACTGGTAGCTTTTCTTCATACAGCCTGCAGCCAAGGTTGCTTTGCTTGCATATATGCAATATTTCACTGCTTATGCCATCGCTAACATCCATCATGGCAGTGGGCATAATTTGCTGCTGCTCAAAAAACTCAATAATATCTTTTCTTGCCTCGGGTTTTAGTAACCGGCCAACAATATAATCTTCATTCTCCAGGTCGGGCTGCACCTGTGGGTTCTCCATGTATATCCTTTTCTCTCTTTCTAATAATGTCAACCCTAAAAATGCCCCGCCCAAATCTCCGCTAACACAAATAAGGTCGCCGTTATTGGCAGTGCTGCGTGTTACAAATGCACCTGGGGCCACTTCACCAATAGCGGTGCAGCTAACGATAAACCCTTTTTGCGATGCTGATGTATCACCGCCTACCAAATCAACGTTGTATTTTGTACAGGCCGCAAAAATGCCCTCATAAAATTCATCAAGTGCCTCAACGCTAAATCGGTTGCTTATGCCAATGCTAATGGTTACCTGTGTTGGTGTAGCATTCATCGCGTATATGTCACTCAGGTTTACTATCACTGTTTTATAGCCCAGGTGTTTTAAAGGTGTATATGACAGATCAAAGTGTACACCCTCGATCAGCAGATCAGTAGTAACCACAGTTTGTTTGCCAAAGTTGTCGATCACGGCGGCGTCATCACCCACGCTAACTACAGTTGATGCGTTGTGTATCTCAAAATTTCTTGTAAGATGATCTATAAGACCAAATTCCCCGAGGGATGATATTTCTGTTCTGGATTCCGTCATTTTTTTGCTTCTTTATATTGCGGATTTTAGATTGCGGATTGCAGATTTATTCCAAAATTTATACTACGCAATTGTTTATTATTTTCTGCTATTTTTCAAATTCACATTCGCAGTATTGATGGATTGCACTGTCATTGAAAGAATTTCATCACCCTCTTTATACAATATCCTTAATTCTTTCTTCCTCTCTTCATAAAATTCAGACAACAGTTCAAAAAAGTATAAAGCTTCATCGGTTTCTTCTTCAACTATTTTCAGCTTATTTATAAAATCGGGTTTCGATTTGGCTCTGCAGGCGGCCCGATAATTGGCGCCAACCGAAGCAGAGGCCCTAACAACTTGGTCTATGTACGACTTTATCACGGCATCGTATTGAAGGCTCTTGCAAAACTTGGCGGTATTAATAGCGAATTGCTTAGTGCGTTTTTTAAACATTTCTTTATCCATAGTTTAATATTTACCAATTTCATCTTCGCACTCAATCTGCAATCCGCAATCGTCAATCTGCAATCAAATCTTGTCATCTATCCACCTCAGCAACTCGTCATGTATTTTGCCGTTGGTGGCTACTATACCGTGCTGGTATGGGTTATAGTATTCACCTTTCAGGTCTGTCACCTTGCCGCCTGCTTCTTCAACAATCAAAAAGCCTGCTGCGCTGTCCCATGCTTGTAGTTTATGCTCATAAAACCCATCAAATCGGCCAGCAGCTACATAACAAAGATCAATTGCCGCGCTGCCAAGACGGCGGACCGGTACACCGTTTTTAATTAACCTTCCAAAAACCTCGAGCGGGCCATTAGCCATATCTAAATAAGTGTATGGAAAGCCAGTAGCCAGGCAACTGGTGGCTACATCAGCCTTGTTGCTAACCTGTATTATCTGGTCGTTAAGGGTACTGCCAAAGCCACGTTGGCCAAAAAATAGTTCATTTATAAAGGGGTTGTAAACCGCACCCATTTCCATTTTTCCGTCAATTTCAATACCAATGCTTACGCAGCACATAGGTATGCTGTTAGCATAGTTTATAGTGCCGTCAATGGGGTCGATGATCCATTTGAATATAGAATCCTGTACAATTTCACCCGACTCTTCGCTTAAAATGTAATGCTCGGGGTAATCGTGGCGAATAATATCAATAATGGCTTTTTCGCTTTTGTGGTCAACTTCGGTTACAAGGTTGTTCAGGCCTTCCTTGTTACTGATGGTAAAGGGTTTATTAAAATTTTCTTTAAGAATAATAGCTGCCGCTTCCGTAGCTTTTAGTAAGGTTTGTTTAAGCATGCGCAAAAGTAAATGATTGATCGCTGATTTGGAGAAATGCAGCGATTTCTGATTTAGAGATTGCGAGATTTGCGATTTTAGTTGCCGATTCCAGGCTACTTAATAACTCCCCAAAATCACAAAATCAGCAATCAGAAATGCCCTTTAAATACCAATATCGCCCAATTCCTAAATCAGCAATCAGCTCTCTACTTATTTACAAACGCCATCATCGGTTCAGCATAGCGTGTACCCGCTGCCGCCCCTTTTGGCGCAATGGCATCTATCTCTTCCAGTTCTTCTTTTGTAAACTGCACCTGCAAAGCACCTGCGTTTTCTTCCAGGTATTTTATGCGTTTAGTACCGGGGATGGGAAAGATATCTTCACCTTGTGCCATTACCCATGCCAGGGCTAACTGGCTGGTTGTGCAGCCTTTGCGTTGCGCCAACGCTTCCAGCTTGCTAACCAGTTCAAGGTTTTTATTAAAGTTCTCCCCCTGGAAGCGTGGTGAAAATCGGCGGTAATCATCCGGGGCAAAATCGTCAAACTTTCTGATCTGCCCTGTTAAAAAACCTCTGCCTAAGGGGCTATAAGCCACAAAAGCAATTCCCAATTCCTTACACGTAGCCAGCAGTTCGTCTTCAGGGTCGCGGCTCCAGAGGCTATACTCAGTTTGTAAAGCAGTAATTGGGTAGGTTGCATGAGCCTTTCGTAAGGTTTCGGGTGATACTTCCGATAACCCTATTGCCTTTATCTTTCCTTCTTTTATTAAATCAGCCAAGGTGCCTATCATATCCTCAATGGGCACCGTTGTATCGCGCCGGTGCATATAATAAAGGTCAATCACATCAGTATCAAGCCTTTTCAGGCTGCTTTCGCAGCATATTCTTATGTATTCCGGTTTGTTATTGGTACCTCTTTTTGTTGGGTCGGAGGGGTCGCGAACAATACCAAACTTGGTGGCAAGGGTAATTTTTTCACGATGGCCTTTAACAGCTTTGCCCACCAAAATTTCGTTTTTAAAAGGCCCGTATACATCAGCGGTATCTAAAAAATTAATACCAAGCTCAAGAGCGCCGTGTATGGTTTTAATACTCTCCGCATCATCTGTTTCCCCATAAAACTCACTCATTCCCATGCAACCGAGGCCAAGTTGGCTGGCCGTTAAGCCTTTGCTACCTAAATATTTGATTTTCATAAGTTTTTATATTTAAAATAAAAAACGTATACTCTTATGTTCCTGCTGTAAAATTATCGTCATTCCTGTAAAAAAATAGGTGTTAAAATATTGTTAGTGCTTAAAAAGTTTTAATTTGTAGCTTTATAACACTTAGATATAAGCTTTACAACCTAATAAGAGTTAGTTTTGCAAATAAATAAATACATGCTATAATGGCATTATTTGAACTAAAGTTACCCAATAGTGTTGCAAAGGCTTTACGGTTGCCGCAGAATAATCCGCGGCGGCAGCAGTTAAATGTGCTTAAAAAACTGTTACGTAAAGCACGCTTTACCGAGTTTGGCCAGAAATACCGTTTTGACGAGATATTGATGGGCAAAAGCCTTGGCAAAGCCTTCCAGGAAAAAGTACCGTCTTACAACTACAACAGCATTTATAAGGAGTGGTGGCACCGCACCCTTGAGGGCATACCCGATGTGTGCTGGCCGGGTAAGATAAAATACTATGCGCTCAGCAGTGGTACCAGCGAGGCTGCCAGCAAATACATACCTATTACCAACGATCTTTTAAAGGGTAACCGCGTGGTTATGATAAAGCAGGTGCTTAGCCTGCGTACCTACCAGGATATACCTTTTAAATCTATTGGTAAGGGTTGGCTTATGATTGGTGGAAGCACCGCCCTGCAAAAAGGTGGTGGCTATTATGCAGGTGATCTTAGCGGCATTACCGCTAAAAAAGTGCCTTTTTGGTTTCAGCCATTTTACAAGCCGGGCAGAAAGATTGCCAAAGAGAAAGATTGGGATAAAAAGCTTGAAGAAATTATAGAAAAAGCCCCTGAATGGGATATTGGCTTTATTGTGGGTGTGCCCGCATGGATACAACTTGTAATGGAAAAGATTATTGACCATTACAAGCTGGAAAATATACACGAGCTATGGCCTAACCTTGCTTTTTATGTGCATGGCGGCGTAAGCTTTGAACCCTATAAAAAAGGCTTCGAAAAATTACTGGGCAAACCACTTACATATATTGAAACTTACCTTGCCAGTGAGGGCTTTATAGCATACCAGGACAGGCAGCAGCAGCAATGTAAGGGTATGCGGCTGGTGGTGAACGAACACATATTTTTTGAATTTGTGCCGTTCAATCATAAAAATTTTGATGCTAACGGCGACCTGGTGCAGGGTCATGAATCACTATTGATCGATGAGGTGGAAGAAGGCGTTGATTACGCTATTTTATTAAGCACCAGCGCAGGCACATGGCGTTATTTAATTGGCGATACTATAAAGTTTACCAATAAAGAAAGGTGTGAAATTGTAATTACAGGCCGCACCAAACACTTTTTAAGCCTTGTGGGCGAACACCTTAGTGTTGACAATATGAACAAAGCCATAAAGCTTGTAAGCTCTGAATTAAATATATCTATACCCGAGTTTACAGTAGCAGGTGTGCCTTACGGCAGCTTTTTTGCCCACCATTGGTATGTTGCCTGCAACGACCATGTAAATGCAGAAACCTTGCGGGTGATGATAGACGAGAAGCTGAAAGAGCTGAATGATGATTATGCTGTTGAGCGTGGTTCAGCGCTTAAGGGAGTTCTTTTGGATGTGCTTAGTGAAGACCAGTTTATGGAGTTTATGAAAGTAAAGGGTAAAATTGGCGGTCAGCATAAGTTTCCACGTGTGCTTAAAGGCAAGATGCTGGAAGACTGGAAGAAGTTTTTGCGGGGCGAGCTTGTAAGCGCATAATTAAGGTTTTAAAAAAAATTAACCGGTTGTATTAAACTACCGGTTTTTTTTCGCGTTGTTAAATTTTGAATCCCTTCATAACATTTCGGAGTACATTTCAATGAAGCAAGATATTTGTAACCGGCAGGATATTGAGTTGCTTATTAACAGCTTTTACGATGATGTTAAGAAAGACGAAATAATAGGCTATATTTTTAATGATATAGCTAAGGTTGACTGGCAAACACATTTACCCATAATGTACGATTTTTGGGATAACGTTATATTTTACACTGCCACCTACAACCGCAACCCTATACAACACCATATACAGCTAAACCATAAAACACCGCTTACTGCTGAGCATTTTAAACGTTGGCTGCAACTATTTACCCATAAAGTTGATGACCTGTTTGAAGGCGAGAAGGCTGAACTTGCTAAGCAACGTGCACTCAGCATTGCTACCATGATGCAGGTTAAAATACTCCAGGCCGGGGTTTAAACAACTGCGAGGGTAATACTACGTAAGCTTATGCAAAACCAAACTACACTGATAAACCGCATCTGCATGGCTGTTATTGCTATAACGGCATGGTATGCATTGGGGTTACAGTTTTATATAACCGTTAAAGATGCCGCGACGCTTGTTTTTTATCTCACATTCTTTACTATTCTTACAAACCTGCTCGTGGCGGTTGGCCTGACGGCGCGGTTATTGATGCCGCCGTCAAAAGCGGGTATATTCTTTTCAAAACAACCGGTGGCGGCAGCTACCGCTCTGTACATTGTTGTAGTGGGCCTGGTTTATAATGCTATACTTCGCTGGCTATGGAAACCCGAAGGCCTGCAGCTTATTGCTGATACATTACTGCACGTTGCAGTACCTGTCATGTTTCTTTTATACTGGCTATTATTCGTGCCGAAAGGCAATTTAAAATATGGCAATGTTTTTACATGGTTATGGTATCCGCTTAGTTACCTGGTATATGTTTTAATACGCGGCGCTATTGTTAATGAGTATCCTTATCCCTTTATTGATGTTACTGCACTTGGCTACCCAAAAATGCTCTTAAATTCAGGGGCCATGCTGGTGGTATTTCTCGGTTTGGGGTTGTTATTTGTGTTTGTCGGCAGGCAATCAAAGCAGCGGCCACAATAATTATATAATTTCAGCATTCATCAAAATCTTTCTCAATTTTATTTAATAATTGTACTTTCGCGCCGTAAGTCTGTTAAAAGACTCCCGTCTTAATACAGAATTTAATACCAAATCAGAAGGGTTATGCGGAGCGTAGTACAAGGCTAATTACCATTTCTTAAAAGCCTTACAATTTCAACTTTACCTGCAGCATTTGTGCTGTTACATTTTATTTTCTACCTAATTAATTTTTACAAATGACTACTTATACGCAACGAACGGGTGCGAGAAAAATATTTGCATTCATAAAACAAGCCCTTGCCGGCGGCGAGCAGGATTATACAACCGGAAGCATACGCCGCGCCGTATTGTTATTGGCTATACCTATGATTCTTGAAATGATGATGGAATCGGTATTTGCCGTTGTTGATATATTTTTTGTGGGGCGTGTAGGCAACGAGGCTGTTTCAACGGTAGGCCTTACAGAATCAATGCTGACAATTATCTACTCAATAGGCATGGGCCTGAGCATGGGTGCCACTGCAATTGTAGCAAGACGGATTGGCGAAAAAAACCCTGAAGCCGCAGCAAAATCGGGTGCACAATCAATAGTATTATCATTAATGATCACTGTGCTGGTAAGTGTTGCCGGTGTTGTTTTCGCCGGCGACCTGCTTAAACTGATAGGCGCTGATAAAACCATGGCGGCACACGGTGCCATATATACACGTACCATATTTGCCGGAAGTATTTCTATTATGCTGCTGTTTCTTATCAATGGTATCTTCCGCGGTGCAGGGGATGCATCAACAGCTATGCAAAGCTTGTGGATTGCCAATATCTGCAACATTATTCTTTGCCCGGTATTAATAAATGGCTGGGGGCCTTTTCCAAAAATGGGGCTTGAAGGCGCAGCAATTGCAACAACAACTGGCAGGTCAATAGGAGTAATATACCAGTTATATCGCTTATTTGGCAAAAGCATTACACTTAAGCTTAAGCTACGGCATTTTACGCCCGACTGGAAGCTTATGGGTTCTATATTTAACATTGCCTGGACAGGGGCGGTACAGTTTTTAATTGGTTCGGCAAGCTGGATTGTTCTTGCCAGTTTAATGATTGGTTTTGGTCCTGATGCTATGGCTGGTTACCAGGTGGCGATAAGGCTAATAATGTTCTTTCTGCTGCCAGCATGGGGAATGAGTAATGCTGCCGCAACACTTGTAGGGCAAAATCTTGGTGCAAAGGAGCCAAAAAGAGCAGAACAAAGTGTTTGGAAAGTTGCCACTTACACAATGACATTTATGCTGCTTGTGTCTCTGTTCTTTTTTTTCTTTTCCACGCCGCTGGTTAATTTTATGAATAAAGATGCTGGTGCCAGATATTATGCTGTGCAGGTACTGCGTACAGTAAGCATTGGTTATGTTTTTTACGGTCTTGGTATGGTTATGAGCAATGCACTTAACGGCTCGGGTGATACCAAAACACCCACCCTTATAAACATTGCTGGTTTTTGGCTATTTCAAATACCGGTGGCTTTCCTCTTAACGCGTTACTGGAAGCTGGGGCCGCAAGGGGTGTTTATTGCCATCGTTTCATCTGAAGTGTTTATTACAATTTTAAGCACCATCATTTTTATGCGGGGCAAATGGAAGAAAGTTGTGGTGTAGCTGGACAAGAAATCGTGATCCCGAGGGTTCGGGAGTTGATCATGAAACGCGGGACGCCAAACGTGAGACAATTTCAGTTTACACTCTGCTAACACCATAATCATTTCATAACTGATGGCATTTTCTTAAGAAGATGCCATCAGTTTTTTATCTTGTCAATCCGCTCAATCTTTCCTAACTACGTTCAATTCGCTCACCATTGTTGTAAGGCATAATATATTAAAACAGCGATGCCACCCGTTGGGCGGCATCGATTTATATAAAACAATATCAGCAATCTTTACTTCTCTCCCTTTATTAATTTACCACGGTATGTGTTTGAATTGGTGGTAAGTGTAATAAAGTAAGTACCCTCTGCCAGTGGCATTACCTGGTTTAATTTAATACGGTTAAAGCCTTTTGCAAATACCTGCTCAAGGGCAAACACAGTACTGCCGAGTGCAGTTTGTATAGTTATAAAGCCTTTTTCCTCCTTGTCATTATTAAACTCAAGTATTACGTAATTGCTGGCTGGGTTAGGATATTGGCGTACAGCCCAAACAGTGGTAAACTGTACAGTACGCACTTCTGAGAAGCTGTAGAAGCCTGTAACGTCAACTTGTTTAAGCCTGTAGTAATTAGTGCCTATCAGCGGCGCTACATCATTATAGCTGTAATTAGCCCTGCCTGCACTACCAACCTGCGCCTTAACTGTACCAACGGTCGTCCAGTCTGCACCGTTGTCGCTGCGCTCAATTTCAAAATGGTCGTTATCAGGTGCAATTGCCGCACCCCATTGTAACAATACGCCGGTATTTTGTTTTTGTGCGGTAAAGCTTAGTATTGCTGTATTCAGTACTGTACAACCACCCAGTGCTGCTGTTGCGTTAATACTGCCGCTGCCATTACAACTGTTGGCGTCTGTTATTGCCACAGTGTAAATGTCTTTTATTTTAATAAATGGTGTTTGAAGGTGCGATGTGGTAGCATCTGTGGCCGGGTCAAGCGCCGAAGTGGTATAAAAGCGGCTTACAGCATTTGTTGCAGTCCACGTCCAGCTTGTGCCAACAGTCTCATTCAATTCCACATAAGCTACGCCATTGCTGTTTATACCGCATAGGGCTACAGATATACTTGGCGTTGCCTGGTCGTATGTAATACTTGACGATGTTTTTGCAGCTGTACACCCGTTTGCATCTGTTGCCGTTACAGTATATGTTCCCGTTGCGGTAGGCGTAGCGCTGTTAGTTACAGTTGAACCTGTATTAGTTGACGCAAGGCCACCACCTGTGCCTGCCCACGTGTAAGTGTATGGTGATGTACCGCCAGATGCCGCTGCAGCTGTTAAGTTAACACTGCCCGCAGGCGATGCGCAAACAAGCGACTTGTTGGATGTAAGCGAACTTTCAGCAACCGTTGTAAAGGTTACTGTTGATGATGTGGCCCTGCCAATACAGCTATTTGCATCGGTTACAGTTACGGTATACGTGTTTGAAGCCGTTGGTGTCGCCGTATTGGTTGTAGTAGCGCCGGTATTAGCTGACGCAAGCCCCCCACCTGTTCCACTTGACCATGTATAAACGTAAGGCGACGTGGTTGTACTGGTTAAGCTTGTTGCCAGGCTGATACTTGTATTTGAACCTGCTGAACATGCAACCGAAACGTTAGGTGTTATTGTAACCTTTGGCGTATCGTTTATGGCAATTACCGAAGTAGTGGCTGCGCTGGCCTGGCAGTTATTGGCATCAAGCACCGCCAAACCAAACTGGTAGTTACCTGATGTAGTCGTAGTTGCCGTAGGTGAATTGGTAGTGGTACTGGTAGTGGTACTGGATGGTGTAACGGTTGAGTTATTGGATGATGTCCACGAATAAGTATAAGGGCCGGTTGTTATGGAAGTAATTCTGCCGGTTAAGTTGATGGTTTGGCCCACACACGCTGTACTTGCCAGTGATGAAGTTGCTGTAATAACTGGAATAGCGGATGCTGTTATGGTAGATGTACTGCCCGATGCTGTACAACCGTCTGCATCGGTAACTGTAACGTTAAACTTAAACGTTGACCCAACAGTTACGCTTGTGATACCCACATTGGGGTTTTGGTCTGCGGCGGAGGGGTCATACCCAAAAGTACCGCTTCCTGAAATAACGGTTGTTGTCCATGCAAATGTGCTATATGAACCTGTGCCCCCTGTTGGGTTAGAGAACACTTTAATAGTATCAGAAGTCGTACCGCAGAATGATGGGTTGCTGGCCAGCGGTGAAACCGACGGCGTAGCACTTACTACTTGCGCACCTGTGGTAGCTGTAACATCACAGTTATTGACATCTGTTACTTCAAGATTATATTTATAGCTGCCTGCCGCTGTTGGTACGGCGGATGTAGCCTGGGTGCTTGTTGTACCCAAGCCGTTACCAGCGGGCCCTGCGGTCCACAGGTAGGTATTTACACTTGATGTTGTGGCGCTTGAATAAAAATTCATTTCATAAATAGTCAATGTTCCGCTTGATTTGGCTATCCGTATATACCGCGCAGCGGTTGAGTTAGAGAAAGACAATACTTCCCAGTGTGCTGATGCTGAAATACTGCTGGGGAAAGTACCTAAATTAGTCCATGTACTTCCATCATTTGACCTATCTACGGTAGCACTTTGAAGACCTGATGCGGCACCTGCTGGCACATATACTTCTGCCAGAGTAATTTTTTGGGTAGTGCCCCCATAATCAAGCCCTATATACCTTGAACTACTGCTGGCAGAGCCAGATGTAGAAATGTTACCATCAATAGTATTACTTACGTTACTGGCACCGCTTGATACAGTGTTACTGCTTGTTTGCTGTGTATATGTGTTGCCCGCAGTTACGGTTGGGCTAAGTGATATGGTATTGCCTACGCAATAGGTTGCTGCGCCGGGCATGCTGCCTATTGTTGGGCCTGTTGAATAGCTGTATGTTACATTTTTAGTACCGGTTGCAGTACAGCCTTTGCTGTCTGTAACAAGTACCTGGAAGGTGTAAACACCATCACCATTAAGGCTTGAAATGGATGTTGTATCATTAGTACTGTTACCAAATGTTGCTGAACCGCCCAATGGAATAGCCGTTGTTGACCATGCAAATGTGTATGGCGAAGTGCCGCCGCTTACAGCCGAATACAGTGTATCCACAGCATTGGCACGGCATAAAACGCCTGAAAAATCAGATGGGGTAACTGTTGGGTTGGGGTTTACAGTAACCGCAGCTGTATTTATTGACGAAGAACAGCCTAAGGGGCTTGTGACTGTTAGCTGATAAGCGCCGGATGAAGTTGGGTTTGCCGAAGTTGACGATGAAGTTGAGCTTGTTATTGGCCCTGGGCCGCTCCATGAATATGTATAAAGAGGACCAAGCGGCGTTGCGTTGCCGGTAAGCGTAACAGTAGCACCGCTGCATACCGTTGTTGGGCTGGCAGATGCTGTAACTGTTGGCGCGCCTACAAGTGCACTAATTGTAACCTTTTGTGTTGTGCTGCCGGTTGCTGTACAACCATTACCATCAGTAACTTTTACGGTATAAACGTCACCCGGACTTATATTTGATGATGTTGGCGATGCCGATGTATTTTGTGTGTTTGTAGTGCCTAAGCCATTACCTGTACCCGTTGCTGACCATAAATAAGTATATGTGCCAGACCCGCCGGATGGTGTAGATGCCAATGCAATGGTACCGCCTGTACAAATAGTAACAGTAGCCGAAGCAGGGCTTACCGTTACTGATGGCGATGCAAAGGGCGTTACAACTTTACTCACCGGTACTTTACAAAACTGGTCTTTCAGGGTGTCAGTATATTGATAAGTTCCCGCCGCCGTTGGTGACGCCGTAGTACTTGTTGCATTAACATTTACAATGCCATTGCCGGCA
>Ga0206931_1249_pt1 | contig 11803 bp, 10 predicted proteins | sample Alteio_BWOrgHeat_17_FD_152946 | JGI IMG/M metagenome (GOLD analysis project Ga0206931, IMG submission 152946) | Enriched cells from forest soil in Barre Woods Harvard Forest LTER site, Petersham, Massachusetts, United States -... | ecosystem: Environmental > Terrestrial > Soil > Temperate forest >...
TACGGTCGGAATCGCAGAAACATTTACGGAAGGGGATCTGGATAAAGTATTAAATGTTGATGTGATAGGGACATGGAGAACCATCAGAGCAGCGCTGCCACATATGCGCAGACAGGGAGAGGGGTTAATCATTAATATTTCGAGCGTGGCAGGCCGCTTTTCATTTCCCTTTCAGACCATTTACAACAGTGCAAAATTTGCCGTTGAGGGATTGACAGAAGGTTTGCATTTTGAAGTCAGACCACTGGGTGTGGATGTCGTTATGGTGCAACCGGGTGCTTTTCCGACGGATGTTTGGGGGAAAATAGTAACCGGCTCGGACTCTACGGTCATTGCGGGTTATGGTGACCTGGCGAATGTTCCCCAGCAAATCGGATCGGGAGTCGGTCAGATGTTTGAAACCGTTAAGCCGAATCCTCAATTGGTGGCCGATGCCATTTTAAACCTGATTCATACGCCGAAGGGCAAGAGACCTTTGAGGACGGTGGTAGATCCTGCTACCGGGAGCTTCTCTGAGATCGCCAATAAGCATGTCAAAGAGCAATACGAGAATTTTTTAACTGCGTTTGGCATGAAGGAAATGTTGAACTGATGTATTCTGCCTGCCGGAATGATCGTTTTTTATTTTTTAAAAACGGGCCGGCCAGGTTTCAAAGGGGGCAGTCATGACATGGCGGAGAAATGTTTTTCTTACAAAAGAGTATAGACAGCCCAGAATGCAACAACTGAAATAACAACCCATAATATAATACCCTGGACCAGGGGTTTGATTCCCACTGCCCGCAGAACTGTCATGGAGAGACCGGCGCCGATTAAGAAGAGCGTTAATGTCAGTCCTGTTTTGGCGACGCTAACCAGTACCGGAGCGATCGTACTGACAGCAGGAACATACGTGTTTATGATCATGACAAGCAGGAAAATGCCTATAAACCAGGGAATTTTAATTTTTACGGATTTGTTTCGGTTAAAAACAGCGGCCCCTAAGGAAACAGGTATAATCCATAAAGCCCGGGCGAGCTTTACGGTCGTTGCGATCTCCAGTGCATGAGGACCGTACTTACCCGCCGCGCCTACTACTGAGCTCGTATCGTGTATGGCGATCGCGCACCAGATACCAAACTGTGTTTCACTCAGATGAAAATAGCGGCCGATCAAAGGGAAAATAAAAAGTGCCATCGAATTTAAAATAAATACCGTACCGAGCGCGACAGAAATTTGCTTCTCCTCTGCGCGGATCACCGGAGAAATAGCAGCGATGGCGCTCCCCCCGCAGATAGCGGTTCCGCCGGACACCAGCAGAGAAGTCCTGGGATCTATTTTCAATATTTTACCCAGCAAACGTCCAAGGATCAATGTGCCAAAAATAGAGATGATCGTGAACAAAATACCCTGCTTGCCTGCTTTAAAGGCGCTGTGTACGTTCATTCCGAATCCCAGGCCAACCACACTCACCTGAAGAAGCAGATGTGTTGCTTTTTGATTGAGATGCAGAAACGGATGGCCAATGAGCTGCGCTACCACCAGGCCCATCAGCAATGCAACGGGCGGCGTAACCCAGGGTGTAAGACAAAGAAAAATGAGAATGATAAAGAAGAGCTGCCGGGTCGTAATGTTTCTGCCCGGAAATTTTATGCGGTGAGTGGTTCTTGGTATCGTTTCCATATCAGGTGCCTATCAGGATACAAAGATTGGCTATTCCCGGGATGGATCTGCATCACCTTTATTTATAAGCTATTACTTTAAGTTATGCTGTTTGGCAAAACGCATAAACAACTCTGCGTTCGTATTATTCTCTCCGCGGGCCTGGATAAAGTAAAAGGGCCGTTCGATGGTCAGTCCTTTTACATCTATAATCCGGCATTCACGATGTTCCAGTTCCTTGAGCACTGCATGAATGGAAATAAAAGCCATGCAGGGACTATGCAACAGGTAAGACTTGATGCCTTCCGTACTATTCAGATGCATTTCGATATTTAACGACGACATTTTAATGCCTATCCGTTTCAGGGCAAGTGCTATCACTTCAAGGGTTCCGGAACCAGGTTCCCGGAGTAATAAAGGAATTTTTTTCAAATCTTCCGGGCGGATACTGTCTTTTTTTGCATCGGGATAAAGCATACCGGCTACGAGAACGATTTCATCCTTTGAAATGGCGGTATAGTGTATGGCTTTATTTTTTGTATGGCCTTCGATAATGCCCAGTTCAATTTCTCCATTCAGCAATAAACGCTCGATCTCTTCTGTATTATCACTTTTCAAACGGATCTGAACAGAATTATATTTCTGATGAAAGGCAGCTACTACCGGAGGTATCACATACTGAGCTACCGTGGTACTGGCACCCAGTCTCAATAGGCCGCGGTGTTTCTTCGCGATGTCATTCAAGTCAAGTTCTATATTCCGGTAAATAACAAAAAGCTCTTCAACATGTTTCAGCAGCGTCCTGCCGGCGGGTGTTAAAGCAACCTGATTGACGTTCCGTTCAAACAACTTTTGCCTGAAATGGGATTCAAGTTCATGAATATGTTTTGTAACAGCCGGCTGGGTTATAAATAATTCTTCACCCGCTTTGGTAAAACTCAGTCTTTTGGCAACCGCATAAAAAACCTGCAAACGAAAATCAAACATCTTATGCCGAATTTACCATTTTCGCTTGTTACCAATTCATTTTTATGTACCCGTTAGCTTTTGAATTGCCGCAGATGGTGGTCCGCATGCATGTATGCCTGGTATCCTATCTGTTCCCTGGTCATCTTTCCGAAAAAAGGATGTACGAAGCCCGGGTTTGAAAAATCCCCGTATTGTGCGATCAGGGCGATCCATTTCGCTTTTTCGGTGGAGACATCGCCATCCGATCTGACTCTCAGGGAAGGCACCGTAGGAGAATTCCGCGGCAGGAGCTTTCCTTCTTTTAATAAATTTTTCAATGCCATTTTGCCGAATAAACGGCCCAGCAGCACTTGTTTATATTTCGTTTCGCTCCTCACCATTTCTTCCCAGAGCGTGCAGTGTTTCAACATCTGGTAGACATTCATCCGGCCCCAGACCGCCGTACTGTTTTCATTCAGCCTATGGATTCTGCTGATCAATTCATCCCGCGTTTTTTCATCAAAGACTGTTTTCATATATCTGCATGTTATTAAATAAGCCGGGCGAGCGAAAACCAGTTGCCTGAGTCATCTCCGCGATCACAATATTAGAAATTAATATCAGATAGTTAATATCTTTTCCACCTCGTGACGATACATTCTGCTAATGGGCAATTGATGTTTGGCAATTTCAATCGTGTCACTGGTGAAGGATTCTATTTTATCCAAAGCAACAATATATGAACGATGAATTCTCACAAATCTATTCTTAGACAACAACTCTTCAATGGATGAAATAGACTGCTTGGTTATAATATTTTTTGTGACAGTCACTACTTTTATATAATCTTTCAGGCTTTCTATGAATATAATTTGATCCAGTGGAATTTTGATATTTTTTCTTTCGGCCCTCAGATTGATAAAGGCATTTTGCGCATTGTTTTGCGGATCATGGGTATTGTCACTATTTTCTACAACCTGTAAGCTTGTTTCCATCACTTTATTCACCGCCTTCAAAAACCGTTCAAAAGAGATAGGCTTCAGTAAATAATCCACCGCATCCAGCTCAAAGCCTTCTACCGCAAATTTTCTGTACGCCGTAGTAAAAATAACTTTGGGCGGATTTTTAAGCGTACGGATCAAATCGGTGCCTAATAAATTGGGCATTTGTATATCCAGGAACAATAAATCAATCGTTTGCTGCCTTAAGTAATTTAAAGCTTCGACCGCATCGGCACAAGTACCTGCCAGCTCGAGATTGTGAACAGACATAATATAATTTTTCAATACGTGCAAAGCCGGCGGCTCGTCATCCACTGCAAGACATCGTATCTTTTTTCTATCAGTCATACAAAGTAGTTTGAAGTTCAGGTTGAAATGGTTGCTTATCAGGAATAGTTATTATTTCTTTTTCCTGTAGTGCCACTTGCAGATACACATAAAATGATTCGCTGGTTGAATCAATTTTCAAAATATGACTGGCAGGATACAATAATTTCAATCGCTTTTTAACATTGGCTAATCCAATTCCATTTTTACTCTCCTTGTTCATTGTCTCTTCGGGTTTACTATTACTCAGTTTAAAATTGAGCTGATTATACTCTACCCTGATTTGCATTTGCATCCATTGCCTGCCGCGCATTTTACTGGCGCCATGTTTAAAGCAATTTTCGACAAAAGGGATCATTAACAATGGAACAATAAATTTATTTTTATAATCTCCCGTTATTTCAATCTGCATAGCCAGTCTGTCTCCGTAACGAACTTTTTCGAGTCCTATGTAGTCTTTAATTAACTGGATCTCTTTTTCTAACGGAACAAAAAATTTGTCACCTTCTGTTGTCATATAGTCGATCATGCCGGAAAGTTTATCTACCAGACCGGCAGCATCCGGATGGTTTTGCAATGCAAAGGAGTAAATATTATTGAGTGTATTAAAAAGAAAATGCGGATGAATCTGTGCCTTTAACAGCTGCAATTCTGCCTGTGTATTTTCCTTTCTCAATGTTTCTGTTTCTCTTTCCTTTTTATACCAGCCCTTATAGTAATTTACAGCCAACATTACACAGCAGGTTGAAAGAGAACCGGTGAAATTGATATTCGAGTAATAAGTGTTGTACAATCTGACATACAAAGACCAGGAAATATTTTTGGTATGGTAAACGACCAGGTTTTCCAGATGAAATACATTCATTAACATAGTGACCCAAAGAAAATTAAGTATGAAAATCAATAGTACAGATATGGTAAGAGCTGCAGCGAAAAGTTTATATTTCTTCCTGGAAATAAAGAGGGGGACAAGAAAATAGACCATGAGATAACAGAACAGGAAGATGGGAAAAAACCGGATAACCGTTTTTACTAATTGGAATAAGAAAAGATTACTTGGAACAACATTGTTTGTGATATTCCACTGCACAGTCATAGACATCATAATCCAGCATAACCAGAATATAATATGCCTTACAATCCGGTGTTTTCTTTCATTTGAAAATATAAATTCATTCAGCCCCATATCATTGACCTTCCTTTTGTTCAGATAATGACCTTGCATGCAAAGCCCCGGATTCCAAAACCAGCGATATTGAAATATGCTCATTTTCCCTGTATGTTTCCAGATGGTGTTGGTGAGGATAGAGTGATTGTATTCTGTCAAGGGCCTGGCTTAACCCATTCTTATGTCCGTTACTATTGTGACCCGATTTATCCCTTTGGCCATCACTTTTCAGATTGAAAATAAGCTGGTTGTTTTTAGCTTTTATATTAATGAATATGGTTAATATTTGAAAAGGCAAAGCAGTTAATTGTTCGCAGGTATTTTGAATAAGTGATAAGAACAGTAAAGGCGCCACCCGCATTTTTTGAAATTCACCTTCTTCTTCGAAACTTACAAACAGGCTATCGGCGTGGATTTCATTCTCGAGCTTAATATATTCTTTCACCATTTTTAACTCCTGCAAAACACTCACCTGTTCCTTTTCATTATCATATAAAATATAACTGAGTAACTCCGATAGGTTCAATATTATACCGGGTGAATCTACTGACCCATTGCGCAGGAGAATTGAAATATTTTTAAGTGCATCAGAGAGAAAATGCGGATGAATATTTGTTTTAATCAACTGAAGCTCCGTATTTATTTTTTGCTTCTGTAACCGCTCATTTTCTTTTTGTTTCAGGTAATCAATTTTTAACAGCCTTAATATGGTTGCAATACCACTGGCCGCCATACTCAGGCCAAGGCCATACATAATTGGCTGAAATACTCTCAGGTTCACAGGCTGTTGCTGAAAGGGGATCTTTTGTGTAAGGTGAACCAGCCATTTGGTTAACAGGAAGGCGCAGGTAATATTTATACACACAAGAAAAAAGAAAGAAATAAAAAAATAAAAATATTTCTCCTTTAAAAGAAAACGTGGCAGCAGAAAATAAATCGATATATAAACAGATTGGATGCTTATCGGAACATAGATTAATTTTTGAAATGCCTGACGGTACGTGGAGGCAATGAATAATTCAGATAAGCTTTTGGGATAGAAATTTACAATTAAGAAATAAAGGCACAAACATACCCATAAGGCCAGGTGCCTTATTAACCGTTGCTTTATGCTGTTGCCAAATATTAAATCATTCTTTGTCATTTAAGCGGCCTATCATATAGTCATTTTTTTAATTTCCGGATGAATTCCGGAGGTCAATAAAATGCGGCAAAAATGGAAATTATTTTGGCGGCCAATCATCATTTGAAGTTATGCCTTAGGTGCGTGATTTTAAGGCTTCCGGCATTTTATTCTACAAAAAACACCATTTGGCAGTCGAGTGCCATTCGTCGCCAATGAGTTGAACTGCAGCTATCAATACTGCATAATGTTGTTTGAAATGTGATTTCAGTCGAATTCTGAAAAAATGTGAAATATCATAACATATTTTCAAAGGATTAATCACCTAAAAAACTAAAAAAATGAAAAAAGTCTTTTACATCTTAACAATTGTTACCGTAGTACTGGTTATCAGCAGTTGTCATAAGTTTAGCCCTTTTGATCAGGTCGAAGGCGGCAAAGGTCAGGGTAACGAAGGCCTGCAAATGCTCGTAGTATGGAACAATGCAGGAATTGAAGCATGGACAAGATTTTCAAGCAGCACGGGTCCCGCTCCGATGGCAGAGTCACGCATATATGCTATCATCAATATAGCCATGTATGATGTGCTGAATAGTATCAAGCCTACATATAAGGCGTATGCCTTTCTTTCCAGGGAGGAAAGTGATGCATCTATAGATGCTGCCATAGCGACAGCTGCTCATGATGCCATTGCATCTTTAATACCTTCGCAAGCAGCCTATGCGGATTCTTTATTACAGGTTTCTTTATCCGGAATAAACAATGGAATTTCCAAACAAAAGGGAATTGAAGCCGGCGAGGCTGCGGCGGCCGCTATTCTCACAAAGCGTACTGCTGATGGTTCAGAAGATGCCCAGTTTGCGTATACCCCGGGCACTTTACCAGGCGAATACCGCGCAACTCCTCCATTCGATGGCCCGCCTTTTAACGGTTTTGTTCAGGAACCCGGTTGGGGAAACGTAAAGCCATTCGGGCTGGCCAGTTCATCGCAATTTCGCCCCGTTCCGCCTTATCCGATTAACAGTGCCGATTACACAAACGATTATAATGAAGTAAAAAGTCTGGGCGGCAGTACTAGTACCACCCGGACACCAGACCAGACACAAATTGCATTATTCTGGGCAGAAAGCGCTCCGTCAGGATGGAACAGAATTGCCCGCAACCTGATTACTATGGGAAATATGGATGTATGGAAATCGGCACGGTTGTTTGCCTTAGTGGCGATGGCAGAAGCGGATGCAAATATCGGGTCCTTTGATGGCAAATTTTTTTATAATTACTGGCGGCCAATTACTGCGATCAGGTTGGGTGACAGTGATGGTAATCCAAATACTACCGGGGATACTTCGTGGGATGTATTGCTGCCACCTACGCCTCCGGTTCCGGATTATCCGTCAAATCATGCAGTAAATGGTGGTGCGGCCTCTGAAGTGCTTAGAGACTTTTTCGGAGACGACAATATTTCATTCGATGCAACAAGTCTTTCCCTCCCTGGCGTAACCCGGCACTTCACGAGTTTTTCTCAGGCAGCCAGAGAAAATTCGCTTTCCAGAATTTATATTGGCTTCCATTTTCGCAATGCAGTTGCAAAAGGAGAAGATGAGGGGAACAAAATAGGGAAATATATTTTTGATCACTATTTAAAAGCGTTGTAAATCCCGTGTGAAATCATTTTATAGTGGTGCTTTTCTAACTCATCCCGCTCCGGCGGGATGAGGTTTTTAATCGCCCGTTGTTAGGAATATCTGAAATCGGTAAATTAACATATGGATAAGGACGATTTAATGAAGGTATTTCAGTCTGTACTGCCCATGAGCCATGCCAGGGCGGAGCAGATAGCAGAAAAATTCAATGAAAAGGAAATCAGCAGAAATGAGTTTTTGTTAAAAGAAGGTTCTGTTTGCAGAGAGTCCCATATTATCCGGGAGGGTTTCACCCGATCTTACATTTTTGATTTGGAAGGCAATGAAGTAACTACTGCGTTTTGCTCCAGACATATGTTTACCAGTGACCTTGTATCGTTCTTTAAGAGAATTCCGTCAAAAGAAAATATCCAGGCATTAACAGATTGCAAAACCTGGTATATCACTTACGACGACATGCAGGAAAGTTTCCACAACATCCCGGAATTTCGTGAATTTGGCAGGCTGAATATTATTAATCAATTCGGTCTTCTGCAGCAAAGAATGTTGTCCATGTTACAGCAAAAAGCAGAACAGCGTTATGGTGACCTTTTATATGCCCATCCTGAAATACTCCGGCACGCCCCGTTAAAATACATTGCTACTTATCTGGGCATTACCGATACTTCACTCAGCCGGATCCGTAAAGAATTTTTAAAAAAATAGCATCTGCAGAGGGTTAACATTCATTTATATCAGAGCCTTAGTTTTGTAAAAAGTTCTCAATGGAAAACAGACAGGTCTTTATTAAAGAAGGAAAAGAAAATATGGACATCGGTATCATTCACCAATTTCTGTCGGAGCAGTCCTATTGGGCCAAAGGAATTTCTTATTCTTTCGTGGACAATTCCCTGACCCATAGCTTCAATATAGGGGCTTTTACTGACAGACAACAAATCGGATTTGGAAGAGTGATCACGGACTATTATACGTTTGGCTGGCTGGCAGACTTTTTTGTATTGCAGGAATACCGGGGAAAAGGTATTTCCAAAATGATGCTGTCATACCTGTCCGATCAATCCTGGTATCAACGCCTGAGACGGGTTATGCTGAATACCAGCAGTGCCCAGGGACTTTATCGCCAGTTTTCATTCGGGGATTTAGCAAATCCAACTTATATTATGGAAATCCACCGGCCCGATATTTATTTACCCAATCAACAATAGAAACATTTATCATTGGGTGCTTTATATGATTAACTTTAATAACTCAGGTACCGTTGATTCATTCTTAAATATGCCATATGAAGTTTTCCTGCGGTTTAATTTCCGTCATCCTGTTTTCATTCATCAGCGTCCAGGCACAGAAAAAATTCACCGTCAGGGAAGCCGGTCAGTATACCCTTGTAATGAATGAGGGAGGGCAAACCCTTGGATATTCACCGAAGTCAGGCGTGCAGATTCTGGTAGTGGACGGTTTCGCATTTAAGGATTTGAACAAAAATGGCAAGCTGGATAAATATGAAGACTGGCGGCTTTCAACAGATGAACGTGCCCGCGATCTGGCGGCACAAATGACGGTGGAACAAATTGCCGGACTGATGCTTTACAGCAGACACCAGCCGATCCCTGCTCCGCCCACCGGACCATTTACCGGCACCTACAATGGAAAACCATTTGCAGAAAGTGGTGCTGCTGCGTCTGATCTGTCGGATCAGCAAAAAGCATTTCTCACAAAAGATGATGTCAGACATGTGCTGGTAACGTCGGTGGAATCGCCGGCGACCGCCGCGCAGTGGAGCAATAATATGCAGGCACTGGCCGAGAGCATCGGTATGGGTATTCCCGCCAACAACAGTTCGGATCCGAGAAATGGCATTGTCGCTTCGGCAGAATTTAATGCCGGCGCGGGCGGACGGATTTCCATGTGGCCCGGTTCGCTGGGTATGGCGGCAACCTTTGATCCGGCTGTTACGGAACAATTCGGACATATCGCAGCGACTGAATATCGCGCACTGGGTATAACGACTGCCCTGTCACCTCAGATTGATATCGCGAGCGATCCGCGCTGGTTCCGCGTGAGCGGAACGTTTGGTGAAGATCCGGCACTGGCAACGGATATGGCACGCGCCTATATCGACGGATTTCAGACTTCCACGGGACAAAAAGAAATCGCAGATGGCTGGGGATATAACAGTATTAACGCCATGGTGAAACATTGGCCCGGCGGCGGTTCGGGTGAGGGTGGCCGTGATGCCCATTATGCTTTTGGAAAATATGCGGTGTATCCGTCGAATAATTTTGCTCAGGCCATGATTCCATTTACGGAAGGTGCTTTTAAACTGCAGGGTAAAACAAAAACATCTGCGGCCGTGATGCCATATTATACGATTTCCTATAACCAGGATACAAAAAACGGCGAAAACGTAGGCAATAGTTATAATAAATATATTATCGGGGATCTGCTGCGCGGAAAATATCATTACGACGGCGTGGTTTGTACTGACTGGCTGGTAACGGCGAACGAAACCGCCATCAATCAGTTTTTATCCGGCAAATCCTGGGGCGTGGAAAAAAAGACGATTGCCGAACGCCACTATAAGGCGCTGATGGCTGGTGTGGATCAGTTTGGCGGCAACAGCGATGCGACCCCTGTTCTGGAAGCCTATCAGATGGGCATAAAAGAATTTGGTGAAACATTTATCCGCAAACGTTTTGAACAATCGGCTGTACGATTACTGAAAAATATCTTTCGTACCGGATTATTTGAGAATCCTTACCTGGATATCGATGAAACAAAAAAAATCGTTGGCCAGCCGGCGTTTATGCAGGCCGGTTATGAAGCACAACTTAAATCGGTGGTGCTGTTGAAAAATCACCATCATGTATTGCCGATCGCAAAAAACAAAACCGTATTCATTCCCAAACAATTTACACCGGCAGGACATAATTTCATGGGAATACCCATACCGGAAAAAAATGACTACCCGGTCAATATCAATCTGGTTAAAAAATATTTTAATGTAACGGATGATCCCGCGCAGGCAGATTATGCGCTGGTGTTCATCAACAGTCCGGCTTCGCAGGGTGGTTATAGTGCAGAAGACGCAAAGCAGGGCGGAAACGGGTACATCCCGATCTCTCTTCAATATAAACCGTATACCGCCGCCGAAGCGCGTGCAACCAGCATCGCAGGGGGAGACCCGCTGGAAACATTTACCAACCGTTCGTACAGGAACAAAACGTCCACTGCCATCAATACCACTGACCTGGCGATGGTTACAGACACTTATGCAAAGATGAAAGGCAAACCGGTAATCGTATCGGTTATGATGAATAACCCGACCGTGTTCGGAGAATTTGAAGATAAAACCGATGCATTACTCGTACAATTTGGCGTACAGGATCAGGCCCTTCTTGAAATTATAACAGGCCTCCGTGAACCATCTGGTTTATTGCCACTTCAGATGCCTGCCGATATGCATACGGTGGAAACACAGGCGGAGGACCTGCCGCTGGATATGAAATGTTATCAGGACGCAGAGGGCCACGTGTACGATTTTGGATTTGGTATGAACTGGAACGGAGTGATCAATGATGCGCGTACATCCAAATACGTGCACAAAAAGAACTAAGTTGTTTATTCAGTACAGGAAACCATACTGCCGTTGGCGGGATGATTTTATATTGCAGCCTGTGCCCGGCTAAAAATCAGGATTTTCATTTTTATTCATCTCTTTATTTGCTTTATCGAATGGATCCCAGGACAGATCCAATTTGCCATTGGCGCCCCGTCGCATACGCAATCGTACACTGATGCCCTGATTGCGTTGGATGCCCTTATTGACCAATACTGAATCTTTATTGGCTTTCAGATTGCTGAGCGGCACCTGGATACTCATATCGGGTCCGGTTTTCATGTTGTACATTCCATTCACAAACATGGTTAAAACAGATGACCGGATCTCCATCCG
>Ga0206931_1251_pt1 | contig 11682 bp, 12 predicted proteins | sample Alteio_BWOrgHeat_17_FD_152946 | JGI IMG/M metagenome (GOLD analysis project Ga0206931, IMG submission 152946) | Enriched cells from forest soil in Barre Woods Harvard Forest LTER site, Petersham, Massachusetts, United States -... | ecosystem: Environmental > Terrestrial > Soil > Temperate forest >...
CCAAGGCCAATGACGCGAAGCCTGCAGGTACCCCTAAACTGGACAATAAGGCGATTCAAAGTCTGAAAAAAAAACTGGTCCGGTAGGCAATCCAACGCAGCCTGGAGAAGGTAAAGACGGTCCGAAGGAAACTGAACAGCGGGATTCGTCGAAAGCGACGGATCCCGCTGCTTCTATTGAGGGAGAGAAGCGACCCGCTGTCAAAGCCAAATCGTTTCCCACGACCTATGAGCGGACCAGTTATTGGAATCGATTCTTCGAAAACGAAGTTCCTCCTGAAACTGTTCACGATCTCGTTGCAGACCTGATTAACAACAAGAAGTACGAAGACATCATCAGTTGTCTCGAACAGGCCATTTTGCACGGTCAGATTCAGCCCTGGATGCATCAAGTGCTTGCCCTCTGCATGCAAGCCGCAGGGAGACCGAAGGCTCAGATTGAACGAGTATTACTTTCGAGCCAGGACCTGATTTCCAACGACCCCAATTCGATGATGATGCTCGCGGCGTATTTGGTCCGGTTTGATCGATTTGAGCGGGCAATCGAGCTCTATCGTCAAGCGGCAGCCTTGAATCCTTCGCGTCCCGAGCCCTACATCATGGCTTTGGAACTTGCGGCTCGAACCAAGAATTATCCGGCCGTCATCTGGTCGGCTCCTGAAGTCCTGTCGTATTCATGGAGTCGGGGTCGTGAGCATCTGAATCGTCTGGCCGAACAATCGGCGGCTGAGGCCGCCGCGGCATTTTCCAAGAGCGGCGATTTCGTGCGAGCGATGGAGTTGCAGACGGCGATGCAGAAAGCCCGCCAATTGGACTTGGTCGTGCGATTGGAATGGAACGGGAAAGGCGATCTCGACATTCAAGTCGTGGAACCCGGGGGAACGATCTGCTCCCTATTACAGCCGATGACAGTGGCGGGCGGGATCTTCGTTCACGATGGATTCGGTCCGAATCAGGAACAATGTTACGAGGAATATCTTTGTCCCCAAGGTTTGCCCGGCGACTATCGCGTCATTGTGAAGCATGTCTCTGGAGAGATCACCGGCAAGCGGGCTCGTCTTTCGATCATTCGAAATCGGGGTACGAAGTCTGAGGAAACGGTGACGGAAACGGTACTCCTGGGACCTAAGGACCAGACCGTTCGCTTTTCGCTGAACGGAGGTCGTCGACGACTGGCGAACGCCGAGCAACAAGTTGCCACTGTGAAACCGAAATCAAAGACAGGAAATCAGCAGACCATTTTTGCCCAAGTGGCACCCGGAGGTGGGCTGGGCGTGTTCAACCGGCCTGCCGGAGTGGGATATACGCCCGTCATCACGACAATCAACGAGGGCATTCGCATGAGTGCAATGGCGACCGTCTCTGGCGATCGACGTTATGTGAGAATCAACGCCATTCCCATTTTTCAATCGATTACTGACGTATTCACGTTTACGTTTATCAAGTAGGCGGGGCATTCTCTTCGTAGGGTAAGCCTCTGGCTTGCCCAATTGGGCAGACGTGCCCAACTACTCCTGAACTTGCCCAACAGGGTCAATTCTCGCCGATGTCGTCCTTCGGTTTCGCAACTGGCGACTTGCTCATAAGCAGGAATGCTCACCACGCACGCCAGCACGAGCGTCACAACGCCCGTCTTTGGTCGCCAGCCGTGGAAGAACTCGCCCATGATTGACCTCTCGGGCAATCTTACGGTCGTTCGCGACTTTCAGCCAAGAGAAACAAAAGGCCCTTAATGAGCGGCTCTGCCTCATTCGGCGCGGTCCTTGTCGTCTTCACGGTGGCCATTCCAGCGGCACCTTCGGCCTGCCAAGAAATACAGGGGGCAAGCCAGAGGCTTACCCTACGACGGATTACGAGCGTCCAACAAGAGATTTCTCGGCGATGACCTTGTCCAATTCTTCCCTCAGTCGCGGCAAAATTGCGTCGTAAGGAAAGGCTCCCAGTTCCAGTGGGCCCTTTTTCAGATTTACGAAATTGGGACCGCACCACAGGCCCAGATCTGCGTCGTCCGTTTCACCGGGACCGTTCACACGGCAACCCATCACGGCGATTGTCACCGCGTGATCTTCGGCATAGGCCGTCATCTCTTTGACTTGCTGGGCCAGGTCGATGAAGGCTTCGTTCTCGACGCGCGAACAGCTGGGGCAACTGATGATGTTCAACGTCTTCAGGCCATAGTCGACGAATGACCTCACCCGACCGGCGGCGATATCGTCGAGAATCTTCTTTCCGGCAACGATTTCTTCGGGTTTGCGAGAATTAGGGACGGTCAGCGAAACTCGAATCGTATCGCCGATTCCTTGACTGATCAGCTGCTCGAACGCGATCCGGGTTTTGATGATTCCGTCGGGCGGCAACCCTGCTTCGGTCACACCAAGATGCAGGGGAATATCGGGTCTCTTTTCCGCAAACCGACGATTTCCTTCAATCACCTTCTGGGGATCCGAATCTTTGAGTGACACGCAATACCGAGTGAAATCGAGAGAATCGAGAAAGTCGCAGTGCTCCCAGGCGCTTTCGAGCATCGGCGTAATCGAATCGGACGGGTCGTATTTCTCTTTCTTGGCCGGATCGACGGATCCGCAATTCACGCCCACTCGCATCGCACAATCATTGTCGCGAGCCACCGCCGCCAGAAATCGGACTTTCTCCTGCCACGGTTTCTCGCGCTCGTGATGATACAGGTGGCCAGGATTGTAACGAATCTTGTCCACATACGGGGCGACGACTTCGGCCAGTCGATAGTTCTCCTGGAGGTCGACGGCGAGGTTGGCCTTTGTTTGCTGACGAATTTCCGCCAGTGCGGTGGCATCTTTTTGACTGTCGACGGCGACACGAATGATATCGGCACCTGCCACAAACAGGGCCTCGATCTGAGCCACCGTCGCGTCGATATCCTGAGTTTGCGTTGCGGTCATGCTCTGGACGGCGATCGGCTGACCTGCACCAATGATCGCCGAACCAATTGCCACCGCTCGGGTCGGGTTTCTCCGAAGTTCCACTATTGCCTCCGTGTAGGCGCGAATTCGCCCATCAATGATTTTTCGTTGGCCACGATCATGCGGCGCATGATGGCATTGTCGACACGAACGCGGTTTTTGGCAAGCGGCTTATTAACGTAGCGTAGGCTTCCAGCCTACGTTTCCGTCTTATCCAGCCTACGTTTCTGTCTTATGAAAAAGGACGATGGCAGGCTGGAAGCCTACCCTACGTAAGTCGACTCGCGAGCAGCAGATTTCGTCTTTCGATCCTGATATTCCGCGAATTGGCGTTCCGCAAGCCGCTCAAGAGCTCGTACGGATTGATCCGCAATGACCAACCGTTCGATGCCAGATTCCAGTTGAAAACTGGCATCGACAACCGTCGCTTCCGCAATGGCCAGCGCGTGTCCCAGTTGCTCGGCGTGTCGCTGACGATGAAGCACTTGATCGAGAGACCATGCCTCCTGTTCGTTCAAACTTCGCAGTTCACCGATGACGGTCTCGCGATGACTGGCCAGGAGGTTTCGATCCGCAATGCATTTCGCATGAACAGTACGAGCCTTGGCGACCAATTGCTGTTGCACATCCCGTTCGCGTTGGCGCACTTTCAAGACGGTTTGGAGCCGAAAATGGAATGACATGCGAATCCTTTCGATACCACCGTTTGGGACGATTTTCGCAGTATGTGTCCTGCCAGGGAAGATTCGATCCGCATGTTTATCGCAACACTGCGAACTCGGGTAGGTCAACGTCTGTCAGCAAAATGGAAGTGAAAGTGAAGGTTCGGACCCCGACAGGACATGGGACGTATAGGGCCAATACGAGCTATAAAGTCCCATTCGTCCTGTCAGTCCTATTCCTTCGGAGTCCCCGCCGCCAACGGACTGGTTGCTGCCAACATGGCAGCAATCGCAATCCGCCATTTCACGTCATTTACCGCAAGCCACATGCACACATGGTGGTTACGACTCAGACGACGTTCCCGGCACAGGGGTTGCTAAGGGTTGTGGTGTGTCGAATTGTCGGCCGTGTTGGCGGAGCTGGCATGGTTCGGCTCACCTCACCCCGGTGAGATTTGTTGTCATTGAAGTGCGACATTCACTGTGGGTGTGAAGCGTGAAACATGAGTCGTCCCACCAAGTCTGTCTTGTTGGTTGAGGAGTCGCTGTGGCCAAGCTGATCAGTTTTGATGAAGAAGCCCGGAAGAGCCTGTTGGAAGGCGTCTCGAAGTTGTCTCGAGCGGTCAAGAGTACGCTGGGCCCACGCGGCCGAAATGCGGTGCTCGACAAAGGCTGGGGGTCACCTAAAGTGACGAAGGACGGTGTCACCGTCGCTCAGGACATCGATTTGGAAGACAAATTCCAAAACATGGGTGTTCAATTGGTAAAAGAGGCCGCGTCAAAGACCGGCGATGTCGCTGGTGACGGAACAACCACTGCGACAGTTCTGGCCGAAGCCATTTACAAGAATGGCCTTCGATTTGTTGCCAGTGGTTCTGATCCCATGGCGATCAGTCGCGGTGTGCAAAAGGCCGTCGACGCCGTGACCGACGAGTTGAAGAAGCTCGCCAAGAGCGTGAGTGCGACCGACAAGAAGGCCGTTGCCGAGGTGGCCTGCATCGCCGGCAACAACGATCCTGAAGTCGGAAAAATCTTGTCCGAGGCCTTGATGAAAGTCGGCAAAGACGGGGTCATCACCGTCGAAGAAGGTCGCCAGATCGCGACGGAAGTCGAGCTGGTTGAGGGTATGCAGTTTGAGCGTGGCTATCTTTCGCCGCACTTCGTAACGGACCAGGACAACCAGACGGTCGAAATGGACAACTGCCGAATTCTGATCTACGAAGAAAAGATCAGTAGCGCCAAGTCACTTGTGCCGCTCCTCGAAAAGACTTCAAAAGCCGGCGTGCCGCTCCTCATCATCGCTGAAGACGTCGATGGTGAAGCGTTGGCCACGCTGGTCGTGAATAAGATGCGTGGGATCCTTAAGGTCTGTGCCGTGAAGGCTCCTGGCTACGGAGATCGACGCAAGGCCATGCTGGAAGATATCGCCGTTCTCACCAACGGAAAGGCGATCTTCAAAGACTTAGGTCTGAAGCTGGAAAACGTTGAGCTGAGCGACTTGGGCGTGGCCAAGAAGATTCGAATCGACGCTGAGAATACCACGGTCGTCCAGGGTGCTGGCAAGAAGCCGGAAATCGAAGGGCGTGCCGCGTTGATTCGTGCCGAAATCGCGAAGACCGACAGCGAATATGATCGCGAAAAGCTTCAGGAACGCCTGGCCAAACTGGCGGGTGGAGTGGCTCAGATCAGCGTCGGGGCTCATACTGAGACCGAGATGAAGGAACGCAAGGATCTGATCGACGATGCGCTGGCCGCGACGCGAGCTGCCATCGAAGAGGGTATCGTTCCCGGTGGTGGTGTTGCTCTCATGCGATGTCTTCCCGCCATCGAAAAGCTCAAGCTTTCGGGTGACGAACAGCACGGCGTGACGCTGATCAAGAGCGTACTCGAAATGCCGTTGCGGACGATTGCCGAAAACGCCGGCCTTGACGGTGCCGTGGTCGCCAACAATGTCAAGAAATCGAAGGACAAAGCCTACGGCTATGACGCACTGAACGAACGCTACGGCGATATGTTCGAGTTCGGCGTCGTTGATCCGACCAAGGTTGTTCGTTCGGCACTGCAGAACGCAGCCAGCGTTGCATGCCTTCTGTTGACGACGGATTCAATCGTCGTCGAAGCTCCCAAGCCCAAAGAAGACGATCACCATCACGACGATCATCACGACGGTGGTGGCATGGGCGGAATGGGAATGGGTGGCATGGGCGGAATGGGTGGCATGGGCGGAGGTATGGGTGGCATGGGCGGGTTCTAAGCCTTCGTCAGCCCAGGCTCTTACGACGTCAATAAACTGACCTACTTTTTGATAACGACTTCCGTAGCGTGGGCTTCAGCCCACGGCCAACGTGAATGTAAAGATAAGCTGACTGATTTTTTAATAACGACTTTTCCTCCAGGAAAACGCAGGAGACGCGAACTATGAAATTGAAGCCACTCGATGACCGTGTTGTTGTGGAGCCGCTGAGCGCTGAAGAGAAGACGGCCGGAGGCATCGTGCTTCCCGATACCGCGAAGGAAAAGCCCCAGCGCGGAAAGGTGATCGCCGTCGGTCCAGGCCGCTTGCTGGATAGCGGCGAACGATCACCGATCGCGGTTGCGATTGGCGACGAAGTCCTTTTCGCCAAGTACGGCGGGACGGAAATCGAAGTCGACAAGAAGGAAATCAAGATTCTTCGCGAGTCGGATATTCTCGCGAAGGTCATCGCCTAGTTTTAGTCTGACATTTGCATATTTCTTTTCCCACAGGAGCCCCGTCGTGGCTAAGCAACTGTTGTTTGAAGATCGGGCCCGCATCAAGCTGCTGCACGGCGTGGAAACGCTGGCGAAGGCTGTCGCGGTAACGATGGGTCCCACCGGACGTAACGTCATTATCGACAAATCGTTTGGTAACCCGGTGGTCACGAAGGACGGTGTGACCGTCTCGAAGGAAGTCGAACTCGACGACCCATACGAACACATGGGAGCGAAGCTCGTCAACGAAGTCGCCTCGAAGACCAGCGATGTCGCTGGCGATGGGACGACGACCGCGACGGTTCTCGCCCGTGCGATTTACAGCGAAGGTCTTCGCGGTTTGACTCTCGGTGCGAATCCGACCGTCGTTCGCAAGGGGATCGAAAAAGCCGTTGACGCGGCCATCGCGTTCATCGAAAAGATGGCCAAGCCGGTCGAGAAAAAGGAAGAGATCGCGCAAGTCGGATCGATTTCCGCCAATAACGACCGCGTGATTGGTGATTTGATCGCCGAAGCGATGGAAAAGGTCGGCCGCGACGGTGTCATCACTGTCGAAGAAGGCAAGGGCAATACGACGACGTTGGAACTGGCCGAGGGGCTTCAGTTCGACAAGGGATACATTTCTCCCTATTTCGTCAACAATCCCGAATCGATGCAGTGCGTCCTCGAAGACTGCTACATCCTGTTGTTCGAGAAGAAGATTTCGAACCTTCGCGATTTCGTGCCACTGCTGGAAAAGGTCGCTCAACGCAGTAAGCCCTTGCTGGTCGTGGCGGAAGATGTGGACAGCGAGGCACTCACCGCTCTCGTCGTCAACAAACTTCGCGGCGTGCTCAACATCTGTGCCGTGAAGGCTCCCGGTTTCGGGGATCGTCGCAAGGCGATGATGGGCGACATGGCGACCCAAACTGGCGGTACGCTGATCTCCGAAGATCTCGGGATCAAGTTGGAATCTGTGGAACTCGCTCAACTTGGCCGCGCCAAGAAGGTCGAAATTACCAAGGATACCTGCACGATCATCGACGGGGCTGGCGACAAAGAGCAGATCAAGGCTCGCGTCGATCAGATTCGGCGACAGATCGAAGGCACAGAAAGCGAATACGATCGCGAGAAGTTCCAGGAACGTCTCGCCAAGATGACCGGTGGTGTTGCCATCATTTCCGTCGGTGCTGCAACCGAAGCCGAGATGAAGCAGACCAAAGCCCGGATGGAAGATGCGTTGCATGCGACGCGAGCCGCCGTCGAAGAAGGAATTCTTCCCGGTGGTGGTGTGGCCTTGCTGCGAGCGATTGCCGCCGTCAGTGAAGTCAAAGCCAAGGGTGACGAGAAGATTGGCGTGCAGATCATCTGCAAGGCACTGGAATCTCCGATTCGTCAGATTGTGGCCAACTGTGGTCTCGACGGCAGCGTTGTGGCCGACGAAGTCCGCAACATGCCGACGAACACCGGCTATGACGCCAACGCCGGCAAATATGTCGACATGTACAAGGCAGGCATCATCGATCCGGCAAAAGTTGTGAAGAGCGCCCTTCGCAACGCCGCTTCGATCGCCGGTCTGATGCTGACGACGCAAGTCCTGGTGACTCGCAGCGACGATACCGACGGCAAGGCCAAATCGAAGGTGGAAGGATCCGTCCGCTAAGCGGAGAACTTCGTAGCTGTGGCTTCCAGCCGCAGAACTGGAGCTAGAAGCTCCAGCGACGTCGCGAACGCCATCGCAGGTTTTGGCAAGCCAATTCGTCTTGCCGGAACTCAGAAATGAATGACAATGACCGAGCCGCCGGAGCTTTCTCCGGCGGTTCGTTGTGTATGTGGACTGCGACGAAAGACGACTCAATGTTGGAGCGAAGCCGTGATGGCCACGAGGCGTGATTATTACGAAGTGCTTGGCGTTGCCAAATCTGCTTCCGACGACGAAATCAAGAAGGCCTATCGAAAACTCGCGGGCAAACACCATCCGGATCGCAATCCCGGTGACGCCGAGGCGGTGGCCTCATTCAAAGAGGCGGCGGAAGCCTTTGACATTCTGAGCAATCCCGAAAAGAAGGCTCGCTATGACCGCTTTGGTCATGCCGGAGTCGAAGCGGGCGGTGGTCAGGGCTTTCAGGATGTCGGAGATATCTTCGAGGCATTCGGAGATATGTTTGGCGACATCTTCGGCGGCGGCGGCCGTCGGGGTGGCGGCCCGCGCGCGCGAAAAGGAGAAAGCCTTCAGACATCTCTCACCATTGAACTGCTCGACGCTGCCGTGGGGTGTACTCGGGAACTCGAAATCGAAAAGCATGTTTCCTGCGTCACCTGCAATGGCTCGGGGGCGAAGCCGGGAACTCAACCTGTCAAATGCGACTACTGTGACGGTCGCGGCCAGGTCATTCAGTCGCAAGGATTTTTTCGCGTCCAGACGACCTGTCCCTCGTGCCGAGGCCGCGGAACGAGTATTCGTGAAAAGTGCCCCGACTGCCGAGGGCATCGCGTCGTCAGTCGAGCGAGCAAGCTGGAAATCAAAGTCCCGGCCGGGATCGATAACGGAATGCAATTGTGCGTTCGAGGCGAAGGCGAAGCCGGCGACAGCGGGGGGCCACCGGGCGATCTCTACGTCGACATTCGCGTAAAGTCGCATTCACTGTTCAAACGAGATGGCCGCAATCTGATGTGCGATGTCCCGATCACGTTTGCTCAAGCAGCGCTCGGGACTGAATTGGATATTCCAATCCTCACGGGCAAGCATCACATTGCCGTGCCGCCGGGAACACAACCGGGCGAAGTGTTTCGACTGAAGAGCCAGGGAATGCCCGATCCACACGGCGGACCTCGCGGCGATTTGCTGGTCCATTTTCATGTTGAAGTTCCGAAGAAGCTCAATAAGAAACAAGAAGAGTTGTTGAGACAACTGGCCGAACTCGATGACAAACAGGTCTCACCGCAACGAAAAACGTTCTTCGATTCGCTGAAGACGTTCTTTTCCAAGGATGAAGAAGCTGAATGACGATTGCCAAACTCGTCATTCGGTCTGCATTTCTCAATACATTTGAATATCTCGTCATTTTGAGATGACGTCGAACAAAAGGGTTACCAAAATGGCTGACCGGACAACCAGAACGAACGATGATCCGCAATCCGCGGACAAAGATGATTCGCCAACATTGGCTGAACAACTTCAGGCCGCACTTTTGGAACGCGATCAATACAAAGACAAGCTGGCTCGGGCGATGGCGGACTTGGACAACTTTCGCAAGCGGGTCTATCGCGAGATGGATGACGAGCGAAAGTATCAGTCGTTGCCGTTACTCAAGTCACTGTTGCCGGTCTTCGATGGACTCGATCGAGCTGTTTTCGCGGCATCGCAATCCAAGAACTTCGACGATCTACTCAACGGCGTCCAAATGACGGTCAAACAGCTCGAAACCACGCTGGCGGGTCATGGCGCCAAATCGATTGTCGCGCAGGGCCAACCCTTCGATCCCAATCTTCACGAAGCGATCAGCCAGGCTCCGTCGGACGAATATCCTCCGATGACCGTGCTGAACGACATCGAACGGGGTTATACATTGCACGATCGTGTCATCCGACCAAGCAAAGTGATCGTTTCAGTCGCTCCGCCGGCGAAATAGCGGTTGACCACGCAGTAAGCGGGACTTTCCAGAAGGAAGTCACCCGAAGCGTTACCGAGGCTCATGGAAGTGATTCGCGCCACCGGACTACGGGTTCAATGGTTTTCGCCCAACGAATCGATAGAACGGCGCTCGAACGAAGGGCAAGTAGGGGACTTTGCCTCGCTCTTGATCCAACGTGATCGTTTCGAATCGACTTTGCAAATACGGAATGTGATCTGGATTGAGAAAGACATTGTCATTCGCAAACCAGGCTTGCCAGAGCGTGCGCGTGGACCAGCCGTGTTTCTTGAGGCCGTCAGCAGGCCATTTCCTGGCGACAAAAAAGTCGACGACGCCGAAAATCCCACCAGGTTTCAAGAGTCGCAACGCATGGTCGATGGCCAGGAACCAATCGGGAATCATCGTCAGCGAATAGGAGCAGGTGACGACATCGGCAGCACCTTCCGGCGGAACAAACTGAGTCGCGTCGCCGTGGACCGTCTGTACGTTTTGCCAACCGCGTGCTTGAATGCGCTGGTCGGCCATCTTGAGCAATGACGAAGACAGGTCGACGAGATACACGCGAGAGAATTCCCCCAGGCGTGGACCCCAATTCTCGGCGTTTTCGCCCGTTCCTGCACCTAGATCGACCCACACTCCGCCCGGAATCGATGGCAGTGATGCGAACATCTCTTCCCGGCCATGTAACAGCCGTTTACGGAAGGCGTCGTAACCTGCCGCTTGACCGGAATAGAAATTCTCAAGCCGCTCTTCGTGGGTCCGACCGCGACCTCCCGTAACGGCCATGTGCCATAAGATTCGGAGGTCGCTGAAAAATCCGCCCGGGGTCGTCACTGAGGCCAGCCTTTGCCGTTTTGGAAATTGCTGAAACGCGAGGTCAATTTGTTTTGCGTGGGACGCCAGGAATGACATGCGGCACTATTGGAGTTGCTTCACACCATCCGCGATAATCGACCCGACGTATTTCAACACGCACTCGTTGAGCTCCAGAAATCCTTCGATCTTGTTGCCGGTTCGTTTGAGCTCGCCGTGCATCAGCGAATTGCAATTTCCCATGGCCGCCTGAGCCAGCTTGCGGTACTTCTCAAGATCCTTTTGGCGTTGGGCTTCTTCCTTCGAGGGCTTCTCATTGGCCTGTGGCCCCTCTTTTTCGACAATCTCCATTAGTGTTACCAGCTTCGCAACTTGAATCTGGTAGCTGATGACGACGGGGTCAACCTTTTCAGGAGCTGGTTGCGCAGCCTGATCGATCGCGTCTTTCAAGTGCTTGATGGCATCAGCCCCCGCGGAACCCCAAACAGCGTCTTTGCTGGTGCCGACGTAGATGACCGATTCCCCAGAGAAAACCTTTTGAAATGATTCGAGGCGCGAGGCAGGCACGGTCAGCTTGTGGATGCTCACTCCACCGTGCTCTTCCGAGTCGAGGTCGACCTTCCATTCCGCCTTGATCTTGGGCAATAATTTGATGATCTCGTCGACGGCTTTGCCATCGGCAGCACGAATCCCGCAGATCAGGACATTTTTTCCGGGAGCCACAGGGTGGCTGTCGATGAAGGAGTCCAGCACACCGATTTCGACACCCGCGTCCAAAACGTCAAGAAAGAGGTGGGTCGCCTGTTTGATCGCCGCCTTTTGCTCGTCGGTTTTTCCGGGGCGCTTACCAATTTCTGTATCCAATTTCGGACGCACGGACTTATAGAATTCCTTCACATGAGCTTTGCGAACAGAATCCAGAGGA
>Ga0206931_1252_pt1 | contig 11640 bp, 20 predicted proteins | sample Alteio_BWOrgHeat_17_FD_152946 | JGI IMG/M metagenome (GOLD analysis project Ga0206931, IMG submission 152946) | Enriched cells from forest soil in Barre Woods Harvard Forest LTER site, Petersham, Massachusetts, United States -... | ecosystem: Environmental > Terrestrial > Soil > Temperate forest >...
GAAGAACACAACGGGTAACCCGGTATCACTGATGTATCGCAGGCTCCTGAACGACTGCAATCTGCATCGGTCGGGGATTGGTTTCTATTCGCTACGACGAACGTTCGAGACCGTGGCCGGGGAGACACTTGATCAGCCTGCGGTCGACCTCGTGATGGGGCACACGCCAATTTCCAGTGACATGCCCGCTCGTTATCGCCAGCGCGTGAACGATGACCGGTTGGTCGCGGTGGCGGAACATGTGCGGAAGTGGTTGTTCCCGACAGTTACAAAGGCGGCGAAGAAGAAGGCGCCTGCGAAGAAACGCACTCCGGTCAAGAAAGCCAAGCGAGTGGTGAAAGCCTAATTGCCGACATTGGTAGGCGAACTCGACAGCCAGTCCGGATTTCAAAGTCAAGTGAGATTCGAATCCGGGTAGTGATGGATTATCGTGTTGCAAAAGTTTTTTGGGCGAAAAATGGCCTGAAATGTGTCGTCAGGTGGATTCGGGCGGTTTCTTCGGACGCGGTTTCACGAGCAGCAGGTAGGCGGAGAGCAGAGTTGGCGGAAGGACGACGGCCCAGTACGGAACGGCGAACATCGTGACTACATATCGCCAATCAACGTCCGGAAGCGATTGGCCGAGGTGAAAACCACACCAGTGAAAATTCCATCTGGGATTTTTTAGTTCAAGTTCAGAGGGACCGAAGTCTGGTTCATCTCTAGCATCCGCCGAAACATAGCCGGTTTCTAGTTCTCGGCCACCTGCCGAATTGGAACCAATCATCGTAAGTGCCAATCCGCGTGGGGTTGAGTACAACTCAATGTATGTGGTGTCGTCAGTCTGAAAGCAATGGTAATCAGATACGTTCTGACTCCTCACCCACCCTGCCATGAAAGCGCACGCCATCACCAGCGTGACGCATCCCGCCTTCCGTCGCCATCCCTTAAAGAACTCGCCCATGATTTCGCCCGCCACATCCTTCGCGCCGGATCACTGAATCACCATACTAATCGCTCAAACAGGCGGCTAGGCTGATGAGGATTTAGGTAGTGCTGGATTATCGTGTTGCAAAAGTTTTTCGGGGTGCTTTCGGGCGGAATCGTGTCATCAGGTTGATTCTGTCTTCGATGTCGCAACTCGCGGCTTCGTGAGCAGCAGGTACGCGGACAGCAGGGTCAGCGGAATGACGATCGACCAGTAGGGCATCATGAACAGGAAATAGCGATAGGCGCCAAACTCCCTTTCCGTGGCAAATCCAAATCCGCACTGTTTCCAATGCCAGTTGAACCAGTTACCAGGCTGTGATTCAATGCTTATCGCCTCTCGGGAGTCCAGAAAAGGAAATCGGAATCCAAAAGCCTGAATTACTTTGATTGGACTTGGAAACATCATTGGAAGAATCGCAATCGAAGATTTTGAGGAGATGATTTTCAAGGGAGATCTGATTGGCCCTCGCTCGGCCAGACTCAACCAGTCGGTTGTTTCGACGCTCCTCACCCATCCGCACATGAACACGCACGCCAGTACGAGCGTGACGCATCCCGCCTTCCGTCGCCACGGTTTGAAGAAGTCACGCATCATCCATCTCCGCAGTTTGCTCGGTCCGTCTGTTGAGTGCTGTCCTGGGTCTGCACTGATGGAAACTTCTTGGGACTTGCATTGGAACCTGTGCTTCGCTGGACAAAAATGATCCCACAAAGGCTGAAGGCATTGACTAGCAACGGTCCTAAGACAGGAACGACAATTCCGCTGGCAACCAGCATTCCCAGTCCTTCTGCGTATTCTGGATCTGCTTGCATGAGAGGTATGACACAGAACGCGACACCGGCCGCGACGTTTGCGCCGGCTCCGGCCAATTGGAGTCCCGTCGCGTTTTCATCGGCCATTGCGTCGGCAATTACCGAGAATGTGCTCATCAAGTCGGCCATCAATATTAGAACGATGGACCACACCTCAACTGGGTCCGATCGGCCATCCATGAGGGCACTCAATCCAAACACCGCGACAACAGCGAGTCCGTGCAAGGATCCAAGAACTCCGACACAAATCCGCATTGCCATTGTCATGATTCACCTTCGACAGGATTCTATCACAGGTTGGCGATTGGGTCTGGTTGAGAGACCGATGCCGTTGGGTGCCGCGGTTTGCTGAGCAACAGGTAGGCAGAGAGCAGAGTCAGCGGGATGACTATCGACCAATACGGAACGCTGCAAAGAGTCATCATTCGCCTCTCAGTCAAGATGCCCATTCAACGGATAAAACGCGTCTTCGTCCAAGGTCAACGATGACTTGTAGGAATAAAGCCGATATTTGTGACCATTGATTATCACTTGGATCGAATCACAGGTCACTTCGCTTCTTATCCATGCCGCCGCAAATGCACACGCCAATCCCAGCGTCAGCACGCCGATCTTCCGTCGCCATCCCTTGAAGAAGTCCCTCATGATTCACGCTCGATCAGGTTCAGCGGCTTGCTTCGGTTTCGCAACTCGTGGTTTGCTGAGAAGCAGGTAGGCTGAGAGTAGCGTTCCCGCCGGGATGCCCCCCCATCGGGAATTAATCATGCCGACGATCTATTGCTGAACGGCAGGCAAAGAGAACATCACAATGGTGAACACGGCGAAAACAAATGCGGCGACCACACTCAGCCAGAACTTAATCGAGGGCCAAACGATTGGCCCTCGATTTCTTATCAGAAGAAAGGCAGAGAGCAGAATCAGTGGAATGGTGATGGACCAGTATGGCATTGCCGTCATTGAAACAATCATTGGTTTCGCGGGTTCTGGCCCTCCATACAATCCTTGCCAATTAAAGGGTCTTCGATCAAAAAATAAGAACGGATAACAGGCACTGCAATCCGAATGGAAGTCGTCGGTGGCCCACTTCAACAGATCCGCTGGAAGTGATGATCGACCGTTTCCCTGCATGGCGACCCACACAAACCGACCACGGTGAGATGCAAAATAGTGGGTTCTTAGATCCGGTAGGGGAAATGAGACCACGCTTGTATCGCCATCCAACAGTAACCAGCAATCCATGAGCACGAGTACCGCCAGCAGCGTCATGCCCCCTACGTTCCGCAGCCGTTCAGAGGCTGGATACTGGCTCATTTTTCGGTACTGTCCTACACAAGCCATCACCAGCGTGATGCATCCACCTTCCGTCGCCATCCATTGAAGAACTCGCCCATGTTCAAGTTCCCTCGGCCGGAACAGGTTCAATGGTTTTCTTCGGTCGCGGTTTGGCGACCAGCAGGTAGGTGGAAAGCAGGGTCAGCGGGATTACGATGGAACAGTATGGAACGCCACTCCTATTTGCGACTTGTCTAACGGGACCATCCATGTAAAAACGAAGTGGTGGCCCGGACAAATACCCAGATTCCGCACGCGCCACTGTCAGCTTTCCGCGTTGTGAAAACAGAGTCCACAAAATCATTTTGTTCTCATCTTCGAAGAATGAGATCCATCGGAAATATGTGAGGCTATGAACCCACTCGCCCGCGAACACGCACGCCAGCACCAGCGCGACGCATCCCGTCTTCCGTCGCCATTCCTTGAAGAACTCGCCCATGATTTGCCTTTCCGGCTTCGTCCGGTCGTGGTGGTCTTGCCATGAACTCCAGAGTTATCGCTCTGTCCTTCCATGCCAATGAGTCCTGACTGTCCTGACCCCGCTGATTGTCTTCGGCACACCTAATTGAAGATCTCTACGTCTGGTCGCAACGCTTCAAAATCCCTGATCCCCTTTTGCGTCACCTTGGTATGACGAACATCCAACCACTGCAATCCTTTGAGGTTTCTCAATTGGGCGAGGCCCTTGTCTGTGACTTGCGTGTAGGCCAATCTCAGGCTGACAATCGCATCAGAATCGATTGGCCTTTCGCCGTCCTTCCCATAGGCTAAATCAAGAATGTTTAGTTTCCCCAATTCTTTAAAGCCAGCCAAGGCGTCATCCGTAATCGGCCAAAGTCTCAGCGATTTCAGTTTCTTCAGGGTCATGAGCGCCTTCATGCCTTCGCCATTGATCGGAGGCACACCCCTCAAATCAAGCGTGGCAAGCTCGTGGAAATCAACTAAATGAAATAATCCCGACGCCGTCACGCGCGTCGAAGAAAGATTCAAAGTATTCAATCGCCGAAACCGCTTACACTCGGTTAGTCCGGCATCCGTGATGGAAGTACCTGACATATCGAGCGACTCCAGATTTTCCATTCCGCCCAATTCAGACAGTCCGGCATCCGTAATGCCAGTGAAGCCAAGATTGAAGCCTACGATTTCATTCGCGGCCGAAGGGCGGCTGCCTCCTACTGCAGTAGCGAGTTCAAGCAAGTGAATCAGCTCAGCTTGGTTTAACCTCTTCAACAGATCGTCGGTGACATGCCCCAAATATAGCGTTTGGAGACCTGTAAACTCCTTAAAGTGCTTCAAGTCTTCCATCGTTACCGCGATGCCAGAAACAGAAAGCGTCCGCAGATTCCTCAAGCCAATTAGCGATTTGAGGCCCTTCGCCGTCGTTTTAGTGTGATTTATCTTTAACGATTCCAACGTGGAGATTGCCTTCAATTGTTCCAACCCCAAGTCCGTTACCTGGGTGCCGCTGAGATCCAGCGAAGTGAGACGACTGAGTCCCTTCAACGCACTTAGTCCCTCGTCGGTGACTCGAGTCCCTCCAAGATTCAGTACTTTGAGGCTCGTCGTACCGCTCAATTCGATCACTCCTATATCCGTGATTTCGGTACTTAACAAATTCAGAAAGGTTAGCTTCTCCAGCATTTTTAGTTTTTTCAAGCCTGCATCGGTAACGGACGTTTCCCGAAGATCTAACGAATGTAGCTGCCTGAGCCGTTCGAAATGCGTGAGCCCGGCATCCGTGAGCGACGTCCGACCGATCTGCAGAGTTGTAAGGTTAGTCATTTGTGTCAATCGCTCTATGCCCACGTCCGTAACTGCGGTGTTCATGAGTTCGAGCGTGGTTACGCCAGATAGTTCTGCGATCTCTCCAATACCTGCATCTGTAATGTTGGTTATACCTAAATAAAGTGTGCTTAGCTTCGGAAGGTTCACGAAAGCACGAACGGCAGAGTCGGTAATCCGTGAGGAATGAAGATTTAGCGACGCCATTTCTCTAAACCCCGCTAGATGCTGGACTCCGGCATCCGTGACTTTCGTATAGCTAAGAGCCAAATTCTTCAGTTGTGTTAGTACGTGCAACTCGGCCAATTCGGTATCCGTGATTTCCGCGTCTCGGAAATCTAGTTCGACAATTGGGCTTTGTGGTAAGTTATTGAACGAAATATTCCTCGCATGCAGAATAAGGATTGTCGACAAAGCCTGCTCTGACGCTGGAGCATCGACGGTCAGGGCCAACATTGCTGTCAACACGTTCCCGAACGCAAATATGTGCCGTTGGAACATTAAATGCTTTCTTGTGTTCTTTAGGGTGAGACGACTGTCTTGCCGAATAACAGTCAAGCCGAAAGTCGCGACCCCCGCCTTCCGTCGCCAACCGTGGAAGAACTCACACATTATTCACGCTCGATCTGGTTCAATGGTTTTCGTCGGCGTCGCAACTCGCGGCTTGGTGAGCAGCAGATACGCCGAGAGCAGGGTCAGCGAGATGACAATGGACCAATACGGCACTGACAGAAGCATGCATCGGTCAATGATTGGTGATGTCTTCACGCATTGCGTAACACTTTCGGCGAATCCAAAGCCTCCCCAGTGCCACAACCAGTGTGTTGACACATTCGGATCCGGATCTGGCTGGGCGATATCGCCGGCATACCAATACGGTTCCCATTCCAGTTCATATTCGGTTGGGAAAATTGCGAATTCGACCGTGTGCACTTCCGAAAACAACCATACATATGTGTGATTCGAGATTGTCAAAACAATCGTATCCGAAACTGCCAAACTCCTGATCCACCCCGCCGCGAACACGCACGCCACCACCAGCGTGACGACGCCTGCTTTCGGCTGCCATCCCTTGATGAAGTCGCCCATGTTTATTTTCCCTCGCCAGCTGTTGGTTCAACGGTTTTATTCAGTTTCGCAACTCGCGGCCTGGCGAGCAGCAGGTAGGCGGAGAGCAGGGTCAAGGGGATAACTACGATCCAGTAAGGGATTACCCAAAGGCTGAATTACGGTTCGTCCTCCAAGGTTCCAGACTTGACCCCGGCTAACTGGAAATGCCATTTGACTCCATCGTCGCCGAAGGGACTCCCGTGAAACTCTTGAACGGCCCAGTCGGCGAATTGTGGCGTTCCCAAGCCAGATCCTATCCATTCCATTCGTCCATCAATAGAAAATATCTGTTGGAAGTTACTCCCGAAATCATTCTCCGTGCAGACAATTCTAAACGTATCCACGACATGAAAACTCCGCACCCATCCGCCTAGGAACGCCAACGCCATCACCAGCGTGACGCACCCCGCTGTCCGCCGCCATCCCTTGAAGAACTCACGCATGATTCACGTTCCCTCGGCAGATGCAGGCTCAATGGTTTTCTGCGGTTTCGCAACCCGTGGTCTGGCGAGCAGCAGATACACCGAGAGCAGGGTGAGAGGAACAGTTGTCAGATAATACGGGCATCGCCATTTTTCAAAATGCATGGACGAGGAAGCGAAGGGGTGCCGATCGTCGGACGGAGGTCTGCCCCACCCAATCTCTGCAATCGCTCCATCGTTGGAGAAGAACGTGCGTGAAAACAATTGGAAGTAATCGCCACGATAGCTTCTCACCCAGCCGCCCGTGAACACGCATGCCATCACGAGCGTCACCACTCCCGTCTTCCGTCTCCATCCCTTGAAGAACTCGCCCATGTCTAAGTTCCCTCACCAGTTGTGGGTTCGATGGTTTTCTTCGGTTTCGCAGCTCGCGGCTTGACGAGCAGCAGGTACGCGGAGAGTAGGGTCAGTGGGATGACGATTGACCAGAGCGGGATGACCCAAATTATTGTGTGATCTTTCTCTCCGAAAATGAACCCACATGCATTCCATTCGTGGGTCCATTCGCACCACGTTCGCATGTCTCTCATCGTTGCATTTGGACCGAGCAGCGAGTGCGACGAAAACATCAGTCCAAGCTGTTTGTTAGACTCCTCCTCAATCGCCATAGGTTCCGACGCCCATGCAACGAAACCACGACACAACTGAATTTGATGATGAGTGCTGCCACGATAGAGCTGGGCTACATCATCGTTGAATAGACTTCGAAACCATGCCATCGCAAAAACGCACGCCATCACCAGCGTCACAACGCCAATCTTCCGTCGCCCTCCTTTGAAGAACTCGACCATGATCTCATCGCCGACGGGATTCTATCACAGCGCGGCGGTTGGGTCTGGTTGAGTGACCGATGTCGTTGGGTGTCGTGGTTTGACCAGCAGCAGGTATGCGGAGAGCAGTGTCAGTGGGAGGACGATCGGGCTGTATGAAACCCTGATCCCCGAGAACGGCGGAGAATACATGCCTTCATCTCGCACGTACTTGAAGAAAAATGGTTGTTGCGGGATATCGACGTCGTGCCGTGCCACTGAAGAACGAATCAGCGGATACTCCCACGGATAGTCTGGTTCATCGTCAAACTCTGAAATGCCTAACTGACCGGTTTCTGACGAGAAGCAATATTCTCGATGGCACACAACGATATAAATGGAATCGGCTGTCTCTTGGCTTCTCACCCACCCCGCCGCAAACACGCACGCCATCACGAGCGTCAGCACGCCCATCTTTCGTCGCCATCCCTTGAAAAACTCACCCATGATTCACGCTCGATCGGCAGTTGTTGACTCAACTTCTTTCTTCGGTTTCGCAATTCGCGGCTTCGAGAGCAGCAGGTAGGCGGAGAGCAGGGTCAGCGGGGCGACGATGGACCAGTAGGGGATCATCAGAACTCGATACCATTGTGAGTCCCAAATGTCGAGACGTTTATAAGCGAAACCAAATAGATATGAACTCCAAAAGTCAGGATCGCTGTAAATACGAAAACCAGATTCGGCATGCGTCACGCTCAGCCAAAGATGCGTTCTTTTGGGTCCTTCGCCTTCGCAAAACGTCTGCCAACAGAGTGATCCACCACCCGATATGAGACTTTGAACTGTGCGACGGTCACTTTGAAACTCGATTGTCTCGACAAGCGTTTGACTCCTGACCCATCCCACTGACAGGACGCACGCCAAGACAAGCGTCATCACACCAACCTTTCGCCGCCAGCCTTTGAAAAATTCGCCCATGATTCACGGTGCCTCGGCTGGAACGGGTTCGCTCATTTTCAGCGGTTTCGCGACTCGTGGTTTGACGAGTAGAAGGTAGGCGGAGATCAATGTGAGGGGGATCACGATGGACGAGTACGATATCGCACAAACCGTATAACCGAAGGCATTCCCCTGAATCATTTTCGGCTTGGACGGGAAGAACCATTCAAACTTGCCGTGATCCACTCGCCATACAACTGTGAGTTCCAGCGGTCCTCCGTTAGCAAAAAAACGTGCTATGGAAAGACCGTGAATGCTTGAAGTGATGTCGAGGTATGTACAATCGCCGAAGTTGATTTGGACGCTGTCATGCGAAACACAACTCCGGATCCACCCGAACGCCCAACAACATGCCATCACCAACCCTGCCACGCCCGCTTTTCTTCTCCATCCATGAAAGAAGTCGCCCATGATTCACGCTCGATCCAATTCAACGGATTTCTTCGGTTTCGCAATTCGCGGTTTACCGAGCAGCAGCCACGTCGAAAGCAGGGTGAATGTTTCGTGCCTACAGTAATTCAATCAGTGGCTCAGTCTTCAATTATGCGAACTCTGATATACGCTCTAGGGAATGCATTTTGGACAAATGTCGGTATCCAATTTGGAGCAAGACGCTGAATCTCAATCTTCCCGCTGCCCGGCGGGATTCTTTTCTGAAGGGCCAGCACCATTTTCTCGATCGAGCGTTCGCGCTGATATGTTGAATAAGAATTCGCGATCCAACAGGCAGCGATTAAGGCCGTCACCGATAACAAGACGATCCGTTTCCTCGATTTCAAATATCCATGCATGATTCACCTCCGACGGCAATCTTACGGTCGTTCGCGAATTTCAGCCATGCGAGCGCTGCCAGAGCAACAGGTAGGCGGAGAGCAGCGTCAGCGGAAAAACGATGAACGAGTATGGAATTGGTGGTACGCTCGGTTCCCAGTCATTAATCATCAGGGGTGCCAACGTGGCTTCCCGGCTTGGCGTTTCCGGGAATGACCGAAGTCCATCCAGTTTCATGACCAATCGTCCCTTCTTCATTGCGTTCGTAGTGCATCTCAATTCCTCGTTCGCAGGACATCACTCCGAGCACGTGTGGTTGAATCAGGCAGAGAACACCAATGTCGATTGTAGTTTGACTTCTGACCCACGCACTCATGAACACACACGCCATCACCAGCGTCACGACGCCGGTCTTCCGTCGCCAGCCCTTGAAGAACTCGCCCATGATTCACGCTCGATCGGCCGGCACAGGTTCGAGAGCTTTCTTCGGTTTCGCAACTCGCGGCTTGACGAGCAGCAGGTAGGAGGAGAGCAGGGTCAGCGTCAGGATGACAGACCAGTGCGGAATCTCAATCGCTCTGACCGGCTTGTTGACCCAATCATGAACGCCGAATCCGCCCAACTTCCAATGCCATCGCAACCCATCATCCACACTGGGAATGACAGGTCCACCTGTGCAGTCTATGGGGATCCTGGTCAAACCCGGATAGAGCGGCATTTCGTCCGGTTTCACTTCGCGCATGCGACCCCAATGAAGCTTGCCTTCACAAGAATCCAGGAAGTCACATTTGCCGTCTCCCACTGAGATATAGACGTGGTCAAATACGCATTGGCTGCGAAACCAAAGCCCCACAAACGCGCACGCCATCACCAGCGTCATCACGCCCGCTTTCCGTCGGCATCCCTTGAAGAACTCTCCCATGATTCAAGTTTCCTCGGCCGGAGCAGGTTCAATCGTGCTCTTCGATTTCGCAATTCGACTTGAGGATAATAGCTCGCGTTGAACTGATAGATATCATCTGTGAACCAATTAATTCGCCGGCCGCCTTTCCTGGAATCGTCATATCCTTCCCAGATGATGCCCCCTAAACCAGAAAAGATGGTGTGCCGTCGATCACCAATCGTGAAATGGACCCTGTCCACTATGACGTTCGTGCGCACCCATAGGCAGGTGAACGCCAACGCCATCACCAGCGTGACGCATCCCGCCTTCCGCCGCCATCCTTTGACGAACTCACGCATGTCTTGCTCCGGTGGTTGGCGCTGGTTCGGTCGTTTGTTTCGGCTTCGACAGTCGCGGCTTGCTGAGCAGCAGGTAGCCCGAGAGCAAGGTCAGTGGGAGGACGATCCACCCGTATGGAACCCCTAATTGTGGATGCATAACTGTCGGCAACCACGGAACATCACTGGTTCGGCCTTCCTTCACTGAATAATCGGCGAGGCGCATCCAATCCACTGCGAATACGCACGCCAAGACCAGCGTCACGACACCAATCTTCCGTCGCCATCCCTTGAAGAACTCGCCCATGATTCACGCTCGAACAGGTTCAATGGTTTTCTTCGGTTTCACAACTCGCGGCTTGCTGAGGAGCAGGTATGCGGAGAGCAGGGTGAGCGGCGTAACTATTGCCCAGTGGGGTATAAACCATATCTGATTACTCGCATATCCGTCGAAAGTCGGTACTGTCCTAGCTTTGTGTTGGTTCGAATGGATGCGTCTGTCAATTCTTCAGATAGTATCGCCAACGACGATCATGAACAGCATTGCGAAATGTCCCATCAGGTGAATGATGAACGCCCGGTCATCCTCATCACGACACTGAATTGTCAAATGCTGTCTTGCCAAACTCTAGCAATTACATCCTTCAAGGTTCCAGCTTCGTCGAAAAGAAAATACACCGTGACAATCGTACCACCAAAGATTCCCACCGACGCAAAGTTACTACTCAAGTAATAATCCCCGTCAACGACCGGCACGGTGAAGTGCCGTTTTGAAAGAGCACTTGCTCCTTCATGGCGCACGAGCCACTTCCGTCGAAATGAATCTCTAAGTGCCGCCTCTACATCCGCCTGCTTCAACCCAATTGGTGTTGTCTTGAGTACCATGTTACGCACGTCGTCAGGGCGCATCCTTATCATGTATAGCTGTGAGGGCAAGACGCTTGAGCAGTTCCGCATCCAGATGGCCACAATAAGAGCGCAGATGGTTGCAACTGCAATAACGATGACTTGCGTTGTATAATTGCGCATAATGCCTTAGTCGGTACTGTCCTAGCTTTGTGTAGGTCCGATCTTCGATTTCACAACTCGCGGCTTTACGAGCAGCAGGTATGCGGAGAGCAGGTGTCAGCGGGATGACGATGGACCAATATGGGATTCGCATGATTAACAACGAGCTGCCTGGCGTTCCTGAAGCTCTCCGGGTGGCCCAGGAGAATCCACGGCCCACGAACAATTCACGTTGGCCATATCGGAATCCGCAGAATCCTTCATCGGTATCAGGAAATGGTTCAAACGGATCGTAGGAAGTTAACAAACTACTGGCCCAGAGTTGATTCGAGTAGTAGGGGTCCATTGCCGCACTTGTGCTTGCGAATGGATGGGTCGGAGTCGGCCACTTGAGGAAAACCAAA
>Ga0206931_1203_pt1 | contig 11632 bp, 8 predicted proteins | sample Alteio_BWOrgHeat_17_FD_152946 | JGI IMG/M metagenome (GOLD analysis project Ga0206931, IMG submission 152946) | Enriched cells from forest soil in Barre Woods Harvard Forest LTER site, Petersham, Massachusetts, United States -... | ecosystem: Environmental > Terrestrial > Soil > Temperate forest > O...
AGTCGAGCATGCGCGAGTGGGGGCGCCGGAAAAACCCTTCGCCGAAGAACAGGTGGCGCTTAACTTTCCCAGCAAACCACTGCGCAATTCGGAGGCGTTGACCGTTCGGAACCTCAAGAAGACGATGGAAGAACGGGTGTTGTTTGAGCGCCTCAATATCACCCTCAATAGGGGCGCCAGACTGGCCGTCGTCGGGCCCAATGGAAGCGGCAAGACGACTCTCTTTCGAATCCTTTTAGGTGAAGACAATCCTGATTGCGGGGAGGTCGCATGGTCCCCAGGAGCGCACGTCGCCTCGTTATCTCAAGAGCGTGACAGACTCGATATGAATTTGCCCGCGCTCGAAGCGCTCAATCCCACCGACTTCGCGGAAGCTTACTTTGCACGAACGGCGCTCGCGAGGCTTGGGATACGCGGGGAGATGGCGGATCGGGCGATTGGAGTGCTCTCGGTAGGTGAACGGACCAAGGTGGAGATTGTCGGGATGCTCCTAAGCCAGGCAAACGTATTGCTTCTGGACGAGCCGACCAACCATCTCGATTTGGCATCGGTCCAAGCGCTTGAAAGCGCTCTTTTGGGATTTCCGGGAGCCATTATTTTTACATCCCACGACCGCGAATTTGTCGATCGGCTCTCAACGGAGGTGATTTCGCTTGGATTCGGATAACCTACGAGAATCTTGAGTATTTTCGCCTCTCTGCTTTTGAGCATTTCAGTCGGACATCAGACGGCATACGCGCCCATCGAAATAAGAGATGGGCTCGCGATCAGCGGCGTAGCCTCCGGTGGACGGTTGCCGGTAGGATTCGACTCCGTTCAGGATCTTATCGTGCGCGGAAAATGGTCGATGCCAAAGGCAGGCGACTCACTGACGAATGCTCGAGGCGGAACCGCCAAGTGGCGCCAAGTTACGGCTGGAAAGGACGGTAGCTTTTCTGGTCTTGGAGGCGGTTATTTGGCAACCTCTGTCGAAGCTCCAAACGAATGCGCCATGGTCCTCGAAGCGTCGGGAGATGCCTTGGTTTATATCAACGGAGCGCCTCGAGCCGGGGATTCTTATGGATATGGCTATCTCAAGCTTCCGATGTGGCTGCACAAGGGGCAAAATAACCTCCTGTTTGTTGCTGGTCGCGGCCAATTCAAGGCGAAGTTAACGGAACCACGCGGTCCAATCCAGATCGAAACCGGCGACTTGACGGTTCCCGATGTTCTTATCGGCGGTCCGAAGGAGCTTTGGGCCGGGGTTGTGCTCCTGAATACAACAGACAAGTCGCAACGTGTGCATGTGTTCTCTCGGAATTCGGGTGGCGATTCGGCAATGAGCACGGCGGAGATACCTGCGATGTCATTGCGAAAGGTTCCTATCAAGTTGATCGTGCCCAACGGGGACTTAGGAAAGCAGGAAAAATTTCAAATCGAGTGCAGGCAGACTCGGGTCACCGATAAAGCTTCGATCGATCTTGAAGTCAAAAGAATCAACGAGACGCATAGGGAAACATTCATAAGCAACATCGACGGCAGCTTGCAGTATTTCGCGGTTAATCCATCCCAGAAGCCGTCGGATAAGGATCCGCTCATCTTGACGTTGCACGGCGCTGGGGTAGAAGCCATTGGGCAGGCTAGGGCGTACTCGAACAAGGACTGGTGCACGCTCGTTGCCGCAACGAATCGACGCCCATATGGGTTCGACTGGGAAGATATTGGAAGGCTGGATGCGCTCGAGGTTCTAACGGAGGCCAAGAGGCGCTTTGCCCATGACCCGCAAAGCATTCATTTAACGGGGCACTCGATGGGAGGACACGGAACATGGGCAGTGGGAACGCTTTATCCGGATCTCTTCGCCAGCATCGCTCCAAGCGCAGGATGGATATCTTTCTGGTCGTACGCGGGAGGATACAAGCCGGCGAATGCCACGCCCGTCGAGGCTGAACTGCTTCAATCGATGTCTCCCAGCGATACGCTAGCGCGTGTCGAAAATACTCTCGAGGAGAAAGTTTACATTTTGCACGGCGACAAGGACGACAATGTGCCGGTGGCCCAGGCCCGGGAGATGAAGCGAGTACTGACCTCGATCCACGCAGACTTCGAGTATCACGAAGAACCCGGCGCCGGTCATTGGTGGGGCGATAAATGCGTCGACTGGCCAGGAATCTTCGACCAAATCAGAAGTTCGCGCCTTACTTCACGTAAAGAAATCGATTTTACGACTCCTAGTCCCGCCGTCTCGTCTCACGATCAATGGGTAACCGTCCTTGAGCAGATCCATCCGATGGCGCCGTCTCATGTGAAGATTGACGAATCCGAAGGCACGACGGAAAATGTCTACGCGCTTCGGTTGGATAAGTCCTTCGATAAGCTGGTTCTGGATCACCAATACCTTGGAAGAATTGGGCATGGCGCCCAACTCGTCAACGTTTTCGGCCATTGGCAAATCGATCGGCTAAAGGATGGGGCGAAGTCTCCCGATGTGTCCGGCCCTTTTAAGAATGTGTATCAGAACCACTTCCTGTTCGTGATCGGAACTCACGGATCTCCCGAAGAGAATAAGTGGGCGGCGGATAAAGCGCGCTTCGATGCAGAGACGTTTCAATATCGGGGTAATGGATCGGTCGACATCGTGACCGACTCGCAGTACAACGCCGGTTGGCAGCGAAATGTCATTTTGTACGGAAACGCCGACACCAACTCGGCATGGACACCGCTGTTGGCGAGATGTCCAATTCAGGTTACTCGTGGTCAGCTCAAAGTCGGAGATAAGTCTCTTTCCGGCGGTGATTTAGCCGGACTCTTTATCTACCCGCACAAAGCTCACGGAAAGTGGATCCTTGTTGGGGCGATCACGGGAACGGGGATCGAGGGATTTCGCACAACCGATCGCCTGGCGATCTTCTCCAGTGGAGTCGCCTACCCCGACTGGACCATTCTGAGCGCCAACGTCCTTAGCACGGGAAGCAAAGGTATAAACGGCTGCGGCTTTTTCGGAAACGACTGGACATTGAAATCGGGGGAGTCAGCCTGGAACTAACTCCCTTCCCAGATGCAATTGCTAGCCCTCAAACTGCGGTATGGGATTCGGATCGACGCCCCTGAGCATCATGCCTTGGCCCCTTGACTTATGGGTCTCGATCGTGGGCGGGTCGGTTGGGTCGCGCATTTGGATCAGCAGGGTCGTTCGGGCTTCGTTACTGATATTGATGCCGCTTCCATGGATCGTAAGATACGAAAAGAAGAGAACGTCTCCTGCCTTTGCCGGCAACGGCGTTGCCGACTCGATTGGGAATCGGTCGAACGGCAGATGCCAGGCTCCCTCCCCGTCATGAGGCAGAACGCCGTTCTTATGACTACCCGGTACGACGCGAAGGCATCCCTTCTCTAGAGGCGCATCGTCGAAGTGAACGATTGCGGCCATCATGGAGTGCCGATCGTGGGGGAAAAACGGTGCGTCTTGGTGCATGGGAAAGGGAGATCCCTTTTCCGGCGGCTTAATGAACATCTTCGTGTGGTGAAGCTGTACATTCTCCGAGCCGATCATTGCGGCAGCGTAGTTGGTAAGGCGAGGGTCGCATATTAAACGCGTGACCAGTGCCGAATAAAACTGGGCATTGTGACAATGCAGAATCTTAGTCTTGGCGGCCTCTTTAACTGCCGCACGTGCGCTTCCCCAGGTTGCGTCGATGTCTTGATTCTGTGAAAGACGGTCGGCGAGATCATGCATGTCTTGTCTGAGCGCGGCCGCCTCATCTTGGTCGATTAGTCCGGGAACGAGGACGTAACCCTCTTCGCGATATTGGTCCACATATTGCTGTTCGATCATGTTTTCCCTGAGCAGGCCAAAATAGGTTAGTTCAAGCGGAGCCAAGAACAGTTACAAAAGCATGCCCGGCCTTTGAATAATCTGGCCACTGCGGGCGCCATGCCGGTAAGCGCCGGGCGAAACCCCGAAATGTTCGGTGAAGCAGCGAGTGAAGTATTGAACGTCGTTGAACCCAACCTGGTGCGATATTTCCTTGATCGGCAGTTCCGTTCTGGTCAAAAGCGCGCTTGCACGATCAAGACGCGTGACACGCACATACTGGGCCGGTGAAGTCCCCGTGAAAGTACTGAATAGCCTCGTCAACTGGCGGGTCGATACATTCACATGCGAAGCAATCTCCTCCAGAGAAAGCTGCCGATTAAGGTTGTCTTCGATATATCGCACGGCTTGAGTCGAGGCAATTCGTCCGGGACGAGTGAAGTCCTCCGGTATTTCGACTCGTTCGCCGGGACTCAACGCCTGGGCAACGGCAAGGACGATCGCTTTCAAAAGCGCCGTTGTTTGATCGACGGATCCAACCGTCCATGTTCCGGAGGCGCCGACCTTCAAGGCCTCCCAAAGCATTAGCAAGCCGGTCTGATCTCTTGCCGAGCATAGATCCGATTCCGCGAACGAGCGCATCGCCCGCTCCCCATCCGACTTTGGCGGTTTTTCATCCGAACTCCACCCAAATGCCACCCAGTACAATTCCATGAGTGGATACGAGGTGTTGGCGATGTTGTGAACGACGCCTGGCCTAGCTACGAAGAGTGAACCCGGCTCCAAAAGGTGCGAGCCCGAAGGCTCGTTAAATACACCGGATCCGTGCCTTCCGACTAAGCAAACCTCAAAGTAGGTGTGCCGGTGGGGCCGGTTATCGACCAAATGCTCATCGTAGGCCCAATGCAGCAACTCCACTCGTCCCCCGCCGATGTGAAGTCGATTCAATCCGGTATTAAGTCGGTCGAGCCACATCACCCCAAACCGTCTTCCGTTTCGTCGTCTGCTTTCCTCCGGCGTCGCCTTCGTTTTTTCGGCTTTTCGTCAGGCGGCGGACCGGGTTTAAAGGTTGAAGCTCCTAGAGGTGCGGTTGTGGGATCAAGAGTTCCCATGAGGACGATGGCGTGGGGAACAGGGCGGGACGGTAGGGTGTTGGTGCTATGGCCGGAAGCCTTTACGTCTTCGCCATAAACTAAGGATGTCGAAAATCCTGAATCGAGCAGAACTGCTTCTTGAACGCCGGCTGCGGCTGCGGCTTCCGCGACCATCTCTGAACTGGCCGAATCGGTCGAAGCCCCCAATACGATGTGTCCCTGGCCATCGATACCGATAAAAGCGCGCCTTCTCGCATCTTGAATATCTTTGGAAGCGAAAACATTCATATCCTCTTTTGTTCGGGGAATGCCTCCGTGGATAAGCCAGACGCCAGCCAAGAATACGTCCGTGTAGTCGGGCATTAAATCCTTGAAGGCTTCATCGGAGTTCATCGTCCCTGGTTCATAGGGAACGATTGCCATCTCGTGAGGGCCCCAAAGGATGAGTGGGCGGTTGTGCAGTTTTTGCCAAAGCACCTCCATCGTGTCCGGTAGCAAGGCTGCTGTATCGTGAGTCTTGCAGGGCCCAATCATCTGATTGTCGACGCTATTAATCGCCGCCATCGCAAAGAATCCGCCGTTGATACCGGCGACGGCGCCCGGAGTGCGATGAATGAAGTCCAATACTCCTTCGCGACCTGGAGACATAAGCGACTCTGGCAAACCTCCAACGACAAGGGCAAGCTTGGTTCTACCGAAATCACCGTCCCTATAGGTGATCGGCGCGTCCTGAACGGTACCTCTGAATACGCCAAGCGCTCCACCCCGGATCGCGTCATCTCGTTCGTCCCAAGATTTTTCGATGCGGGTTTGAATGTATCGGCCAACCGACATGATGTTCGGCGATTCTTCGGCTGGGGTGTTCACCATCGTGAACGCCATGGTGTATCCAGCCGATTTCGCGTTCTCTTGGACCGCCTTGTCATTCTTGCCGTCCGGATAGGCCAGGTACGGCATCGGTTTGCCCAACTCCTTCTCGAGAGTAGCTTTGGATTCGGTCAGTTCCTCTATTTGTTCTTCTTGACTGATTTGAGTGATGTCGGCCGGGTGGGTAACCGTGTGGCTGCCGATCGTAATCAACGGGTCCTTGAGGAGTGTCTTAAGTTCCGCCCAATCCATTTTTGGGTGCTTACCGGTTTTGTCGCCGACGTACTTTGTGTGAACGAACATTGCGGACGGAAATCGATACTTTTGCAGAATCGGCACCGCATTATCGTAATAGCCCTGATAGTTATCGTCGAACGTCAACACAATAGACTTTTCCGGCACGGATTCACCGGTAGTCAAGTGCTTGTAGAGCTGGTCTAACGATATCGGCGTGATCCCTTGATCGAGGATCCACTTCATCTGGTCCTCAAATTCGTCGGTCGTGGTGTCAAACCAGACGTTCTTGCGCTTGAGGACGTCGTGATACATGATCACCGGCACCCGCTGTCCCTGGCATTTGAGCGAAATGTCGGTGTACGGCTTGGGAGCCGCACCTGGCGTCGTGTCGTGTACCGACAAGACATCAGAGCCTGACTTGGAACCTCCCGGTGTATGTTTGGAGCATGATGTCAGGATCAGAGCGACCGCGATCGACAAAGGCAAGGCTGAATGGGTAGGGGCAGGGCGTGCCCTGCGAACCCACCGCCATGACCAAAACCGCGAGAGAGTTTCTTTGACTCGCTTATCCTTCTTCCTCATTGGGCCGTTTGCAGAGCACGCTCTGCCCCTACAAATAATTCGGTACGAAGATGGTGGGGTCGACTTCGGAGAAGCCTACTTCCTTTTCGTGAGTCTCGATGACTTTGAAGATTCGCTGGACCTTTTCTTGAATGGTCAGGAAGTCGAGGCCATCGAAAATGGCTGTCTCTCGCAGATTTCCATTTTCATCGGGCACGAGACGGGATCGTTTAATGCCGACCTCCAGCGCCCTACGGCCGGATACTCCAAGATTGTTCAAGGCTGCCTGGACAACATCCCTCGAATGTTCGCGTGGACCGTAAACTCCTGCTCTCCAAACGACCTCCGCAAATCGGTCATAGTTCGGGATCAGACTGCCCGCAGGCATCGTAAAGTGATTAATGACGTCAGCCATCGCCTGTAACGATTCTGCCGGGTAGTAATACAAAAACAGGCGGGCGCCCTCGAGAAAGAAATTGTAATGAGCGGCTTCGTCGGCTGCGATTTTGCTTGATGCCAGCGCCAAGACGGGGTCTGCGGAATTGGCATAAAGCGGGTTTTCGCTCTTTCCTCTTGCGATCACGGCCGTATTGAGATAATTCACCTGGGTAGCGCGCTCTTGAAACACCGTGTAAAAGATCATGTGCATCGGATCGTCCCACGGAAGATTCCATTCCTGACCACGAAGCTGCCCCATGTAATCTTTGAGCCATTCCGGCGACCGGTACTGGGAAAAGAGCACAGTGTTGTACCAAAGATCGGCGTGCTTTTCCTCTTCCGAACCCCACCGGATGTGAAAGTGACTTCGGCCGTGGCTCTTCCGAATGACGAGGAGCAGTTTGGTGACGTAATCCGGCACGAATTGCTCAACGGCAAAGAAGCCTTCAAGGATCGTATTAACCTCGGGTGTGTGATCGCGTCGAAAGGCCCGCCAATCGAAGTCTTTATCCGGATTCCAGTTTCGTTGAACTTGAGATTTGGCAACGTACCATCGGTACAAGCCGAGAAATCCGCGCTCGATCAGCCGGTCCTTTTCTGCGCGACTTAGCAATCCTACCGGGATTTTTGGGCGCTGTTCTTCGATTTCCTTGATAATTTCCGGATCGAATTCTGGATTGAATGAACTCAAACTTTTATCCCCCGAGTGTGACATCCTGCTTCGAATACCATTTCAGCGCTTCATAGAACTGCTCGTGCTTATAGTCTGGCCAATATTGATCGACCACAAAAAAATCACTGTAAACGCTTTGGATGGGTAAGAATCCGCTCAACCTACGCATTCCACCCCATCTTACGAGCAAGTCGATACGCGAAACGTCGGCCGAGGCAAGCAACTCCTGGAATCCTCTAGTTTCGCCTTCACGCGATCGGGCACATACTGCGGTTTGAATGTCCCAATTCCAACCGTAATTCACGAGCATATTGACCTTGAGCTTCCCGCCGCCCCGCCGTTCGATCGCATACGGTTTGAGAGAAGCGGGGAACATCGCCGATGTGCAATCACCTACTACGCGTAAAGCGATATCGCGTTCCATTGCGCACTGGATGAAGTGGACGCACGCTTGTCCAAAGGCAAGCCGTTGCTCGCGAGGGCGCTTATTATTGTCCATGGTGAAGCCGTAAACACTTACCTCTTCGATTCCAAGTCCGAGGCACTCGTCTAGCATTTCAAGACCCCGAAGCATGCCGGCGGCATATCCTTCGGCGGCTTCCAAGCCCTGCGCTTTAGCCCAGCGGCGGTTGCCATCTGGGATGATGCCGACGTGGCGTGGTATTCGGGAGAACTTGGTTCTTTCGGACATTGAAAATGACGGCTTAGGGACGGCGTCACGCACGACCCAGGGCGGACACACAAGTATTCCACAATGAACGGTAATGGAATCGAAAACTGTGTTGGGTCAAGAGTCTGTCGGCATATCTTCCGACAAGGTTGAAGCTTGGATCACATTGGCGGGAGGTCAAGTTGCGCCGGTGTCGTTCCAGTTGGCCAAAGGTCCCATTGCGCCGTTTTCAGTCGCTCCATGGGCGGAAGAGGGCCTCGACCTTCCGATGATTCTAAAGGCACTTCGAGGGGACTTCTTTTGCATGCCCTTCGGTGGAAACGATGAGCCTTATGGGACGGAAAAGTATCCAATTCACGGGGAGACCGCCAACTCCACATGGACGATCGAATCGCAAGAGGCATCTGAGGTGCGGATGTCCTTGGATACCGTAATCCGAAAAGGTCACGTTAACAAGAAGGTCTGGGTCATTCCGGGTGAGACGGCGATTTATCAGCGTCATACGGTAAGCGGAATGAATGGGCCTATGTGCTTCGGGCACCATGCCATGTTAAAGTTCAAAACTTGCGGATTCGTGTCCCTTGCGCCATTTGAATTCGGACAAGTGTTTCCCGGCCAGTTTGAGGATCCTGTCATCGGCGGTTACAGTTCGCTCAAGCCAGGGGCGCAATTCAGCAGCCTGGATTCCGTACCCGCGAACGACGGCACGAAGTCGGACCTGACGGTCTATCCTGCGCGAGAAGGCTTCGAAGATCTCGTGATGGTCTATGCACGTCGCGACGCGGATTTTGGCTGGACTGCAGTGCACTTTCCGGAAGAGGGCTATATCTGGTTTTCCCTCAAGGACCCTCGGATTTTGTCGGGCACGGTCATGTGGCATTCGAACGGAGGGCGCCACTATTCTCCATGGAGTGGCCGACACCGAGGCATTCTCGGTTTGGAAGAAGTGACGTCCTCGTTCCACTGGGGACTTTCGGGCTCGGCGGCGCGGAGCGACGCCGGCGATGCGGGATTTCGAACAACCATTGAACTTAATCCGGAACTTCCTCTGGTTGTGAATACAATTATGGGTGTTTGTCCGGCGGACGGCTTTGTCGGTCACGTTACGCGCGTAGAGAAAGGGGCCGAAGGTGTGCGGCTTTTCGATGCCAAAGGCCATTCAATATCCGTCCAACTACAGATTGATCAGTTGTATGGATCGTAGGCGGGCCTTCTATCCGCTCACGCCATGTTTATTCGAAAGGTGCATATTTGACGATTCTTCTTCCACTTCTTGCCATCCTTTTCAGTCCGGTTTCGGGCAGAATCCAGCGCGGACAGGAGATCTTCGTAAGGACCGATCGCTTCGTTTCTGTCGAGCGATTGGCAACAGCTATTCGTCCCTTTGGGAAGATAGAGTCTCGCCAACCCGGAACATCCGTCTTCTTAATTCGGCTGGACGCCGGCATTGACGACGACAAGGCTAAGGAGCGTCTTGCGAAAATCCCTGGAATCCGTCCCCTTGAGCCGGATAAAGAACCCTTGGACATGAACTCGGTCCGTTCCTTAGATCGTAAGATCGCCCACCTGAATGACGATGAGGAGAAAGAACGGAAGGAAGGGCATGCGAAAGAGGCCGGACACGAGAAGGACAAAGGCGATTACTTGCGGGCCTATCGCTACTTCGTCAAGCAGCGAGCGTATCCGAACGACAAAGTCGATTGGAGCAGTTTCGCACGCGGTCAAGCTCACGCTGCACTCATGGATGCTACTCACGTCGGCTGGTCGGGTTCGGGTCCTAAGCCCGCAACCAACGAAAACTGGTCGTTCGTCGGCCCCACAAACCTTGACGTGCCCTACCAACAGTATTACGGCATCAGCCCAGTTAATGGCCGCGTCAATGCGGTTGCATACGATCCAAACAACTCGCAGACGATTTATATCGGCGGCGCCCAGGGCGGTCTCTGGAAGAGCGCCGATTCCGGCGTGACCTGGACTTGGTTATCAAGTTCTTGGACGCAATTAGCCGTAAATGCTATCGTCATCGATCCGACTAATAGTTCGACGATCTATGTGGCGCGCGGCGACTATCACGGCTTTATCGCCGGAAGCTATGGGATCATGAAGTCGACCGACAGTGGAGCGTCCTGGACGGAAATCGCGAGTTCGACGATGGGGCAAGTCGGAGTGGCCCGTCTCATGATGGATCCGACGAACAGTCAGATTCTAATTGCGGGGACGGGAGACACCAACAACTACGGCTCGATCTATCGGTCGATAAACGGCGGTCAAACGTGGGCAAAGAGTTCGGTGGGAGGCACCAATTTCACTTGGCCGGCACTCGCGGCTGGCCTTCCGAGCCAAGGAAAGACACGCTTTTTCGCGGTTGCGGCCGGAATAGCTACTAGCAATGGGTCGTCTTCCCGTGTTTACAAATCTGACGACCACGGCGCAACGTGGCAGCTTCTTTCTAGCCCCCTTACGACGGATGGGAATTTCCACTGGGCTTTTTGCGTTGCCACCTCACCAGTCAATTCCAACAATGTTTATGTCTTCGATTCGGAAGACCAACTTCTGTATTCCAGTTCAAATCAAGGCGCCAGTTGGACGAATTTGAGCGCCAACCTCCCAACCGGCGACGAGGATTATAATTTTTCGCAGAGCTACTACGATTACCATCTGGAATGTGGATCGAGAGCGACGGGTTCCACTTCCAAGGATATTCTCTACTTGGGTGAGATCGATTTGACCGAATCCGTTGACGGCGGAAACTCATGGCAGTCGCTTGGTGGACCGACCTACGACAATGGAGCGATTTCTCATAACGATCAGCATTGTTTGGCGGTTTGTCCGACGAATCCGAATCTTGCGATCGCGGGCAACGATGGTGGCGTCTACAGCTTGAGCTACAGCACCTCAAACGGAGTGACGACAGTTACGCCTTTGAATCAGAACATTGGGATCTCTATGTTCTATAAGGTAGCCCTGCACCCCACCAATCCCAACATTATTTTAGGCGGCACACAAGATAACGCATCTCCCTATGCTGCCGGCGATCTGACACATTGGCTCAATCCTGGAGCGGGAGATGGAAGCGGCAGTGCGATTAATCAAACCAACCCTTTCATCCAATACACTTCATCCGAGAGCTCGTCTAGCAGTATGTCTTTGGCTCGAACTCAGGACGGATGGCAGACGCAAAGCGATTTTTCTCCCACTTCGCTATCGTCGGAAAACTTGCCTTTCCTCGTTACGTTCGCATTGGATCCGTCCAATCAGAATCTCCTGTACACGGCGACGAATTACCTTTATCGGTGGAC
>Ga0206931_1255_pt1 | contig 11519 bp, 5 predicted proteins | sample Alteio_BWOrgHeat_17_FD_152946 | JGI IMG/M metagenome (GOLD analysis project Ga0206931, IMG submission 152946) | Enriched cells from forest soil in Barre Woods Harvard Forest LTER site, Petersham, Massachusetts, United States -... | ecosystem: Environmental > Terrestrial > Soil > Temperate forest > O...
TAAAGGCAACTTCTTTGTTCAGTTTGGTTATCCAGCCGAGGCCACCTTCCAAAGGAGTGGTAGTATCATCAATATCATTACCGTATAAGCAATAGCCCATTTCAAGACGCAGAGTATCCCTCGCACCAAGGCCAATAGGTTTTAGGCCCTGTGGTTTGCCAATTTCAAAAATGGCATCCCATATTTTGTCTGCAGCGTCATCTTTATCTTCAAAATATATTTCTACGCCGCCTGCACCTGTGTAACCGGTTGCGCTTATAACTACGTTGCCAACACCTGCAAATGTGCCTTTTACAAATGTGTAGTACTTAAGGTTTAGAATATCAACATCTGTTAACGGCTGTAATATTTTCGTGGCGTTTGGCCCCTGTATGGCAAGCAGGCAGGTTTTATCACTTATGTTGTGCAATTCTGCATTATTGGTATTGTGAGCGGTTACCCAGTTCCAGTCTTTTTCAATATTACTGGCATTAACCACAATCATGTAGACTTTATTTTGCTCAAGGCAATAAATTATCAGGTCATCAACAATGCCGCCTTCATTATTAGTGAGGCAGCTGTACTGCGCCTTGCCATCTGTGAGCTTTGAAGCATCGTTGGTAGTAACGCGTTGAATTAAATCAAGGGCATGCTCACCTTTTACAATAAACTCGCCCATGTGGCTAACATCAAATACGCCTGCATTGTTACGCACGGTGCTGTGCTCATCATTAATTCCTGTATAGCTTATTGGCATGTTGTAGCCGGCAAAAGCGGCCATTTTTGCACCGAGGGCGATATGTTTTTGAGTAAATGGCGTATTCTTCATGTGTTTATGCAATGTATTGGTTGGCAAATGTAACCGAAGCGCTGATTATAAAAAATTAACCTGCGTTATTTGTGGCATAGTTAATAAGTTGGCCAAAATGCATAGCTTTACTTAGCCTTCACCTCTTAAAAAAAATACTATGGAAAATAGGTCGTTTACAAGCGGTTTCCGGCGTATGCCAAAGCTTCTTTTATTATGGTGCGTACTTTTTTGCACAATACAAGGGTTTTCCCAATTTAGGGAAGTATATAAGGGCAGCGATGATTTCAACAATATAACCGGCCTTTCATTTCTTACGCCCTCAACCGGCTTTGCATCGTTTAATAAATTTATAGGCTATACTGCAGATAGCGGGCACACATTTGCCAAAAGGTATGTTAGCTATGATAATACCGATTTTAATGGCTATACCGTTACCCTTACATTCGGCTTTAATGCATCCGGCGTAAAAGCTTTTTCAAAGGATTCTTTAATAGTTTATGGCGATTATGGCAGCGAGCCAAGCATACTTTTTTCGGCAAATGGCGGCCAAAGCTGGAAGGTGGTTTTTCACCAGCCTGTAAACCCCAACGCCACCAATTTTAGCGATGGCGTGACTGATATGCAGTTTCCTGGTAACACGGCAGTTGGCTTTGCAGTGGAACATGAAATGTTGTTGCGCACTGCCAACCGTGGGCAGAGTTGGAGCATTGTTGCCTTTTACCCGAATAAGCAATTGAAAAAATTATCTTTTGCCACGCTTGATAACGGTTTTGCTATTGGTGGCGCCAGCATGTATAAAACCACCGACAAGGGCATTAGCTGGCAGCCAGTAATATTGCCATTGGTAAATAATGTAAATGGCGATTACAATGCTGTGTTTTTCCGGACAGGGCTGTTTGGCTATATATCAGACATGGGCACAGGCAGTTTTTTTAAAACAGCCGATGGTGGTGCTACCTGGCAGCAAATGAATGACTTATCCCTGGCTGACGGCGTTGGTGGCCATGACATGGTTTTTACCAACGATAGCACCGGGTTTATGGGCACCAAATCCTTTTATCACGTATACAAAACCACTGACAGCGGCCGCACCTGGCAAAGATGCGTGCGCGACAATAATTACCAATACTTGTATTATGGCATGAATAGCCTGTATTTTTTAGATGAAAAGACTGGATGGGCAGGCGGTGCAGGTGAGTACCTTATGCTTACTACCGACAGTGGCGCAAAAACATACCCTGCCGCTTTATTTAAAATTGATACCACTAACCTTTATGCGACAAGCAAAGTAACCCTTGCAAATTACTCAAAACCGGCATGGCATTTTAAATGGCTGCTTAACGGCACATTGCTTAGCACGGCATACAATGCATTATACACACATATTGCAAACAGGGCTGCCGACACAATTGTATTAATTGCCACCAACGATTATGGGGCAGATACCCTTATAAAATATGCTTACTTTAACGTGCCACAACCACCCCCAACTTACACCGGCTGGGCCATGCAGCAAACAGGCATAAATGATAACTTGCTTGATGTAAAATTTTACGGAGATTTTGGGGTTGTTACCACAGCAAAAGGCAGCATATATTACACTACTACGGGATGGAATGATAAAACAGGCTGGAAAAAATTTGTGATAACTGCAAACGCCAGCGATAGCCTGCTGCTGGAAAGAGTTAAGTTTAAACACACCGCATTTAACGACAGGGAGCCGATATTTTATGTATGCGGAAATGATACAATTAATAAAAAGGCCGTACTGCTGCAAATAAACCTTTTAACCGGGGCCTATGCATTTAAATACACAGGGGCCGTCGGCAGCGCCTTTAATGCAATTGGCCATACCAATGGTCAAGGCATACAAAAAGGGTCTATATTGGCAGTAGGCAGTGGTGGCCTTAAAGTGTTATATAACACAGATTTTAATACTTTAACAGCCAGTAACTTTCCTGATAAGAAAAATCTTATAGATGTAATACAGAGAGATGGCCCTATAAGCACTGTAATCGGCATATTGTCAGACAGTACCTTGTATGTATGCGATATAGTGGGCAATCTTACCTACACGGCCCCGCTTAATACTAAGGCTGTTGCGGGGGTGAACTTTGCCGGCAATGGTAATTTTATCATCAGTGACTCTATATTGCACCATTTGGTAGTATCTCCGGGGGAATATATACATGACAGCATTACCGCTACAAAGGCCAAAGGGCTTAGATACACGTCTGTTGCAAAATCTGGCTTTGCAGAAGACAACGGTACTTTTATTGGTACAACAACAGGTATTTACAGGGTTATTTATCTTTCCGGTATCGCGGGCGGCCCGCTTTGGGGCAAGGAGGCGATCGAATACCAGCCATCAAGCCAGCACAAAAAAATAAACAATATATGGTTCAACCATTTACAAAGCGCCGACACAGGCTATGCGGCGGGCGACAAAGGGGTACTGATGCGCACCGTAAGTTACGGCGGCCTGGATGTGCCTTACAGCACCATATACACTGATGGTGTTTGTGCAGGAGATTATTTATACCTGACAGGCTTTAACGGCAGCGGCACAAGCTGTGCCTGGTATTTGGACAATAAGTTTGTAGTAAATAATTGCATAAGCGGCACCATTATAATAAACACGCCTGGCGCACATACATTACAGTATGTAGTAAGCAATGGGTATGGGTTAACTGATACCACAGTAAAAACCATCAACATCACTACGCCGCCTGCCATAAATTTATCATTAGCGGCCAGCGATACCATTTTGTGTAAGCAGGAGCCATTAATACTTACTATTCAAAATACGGAAGCGGATTTTAAGTATGCATTGTTGCAGGATAGTACCAATACTTCTTTCGGTTATGCAAACAGCACAGGCGGCCTTATTTATATTAAAACAAGCCCCATATCGGTAACAGGCAATTATTTTGTAAGGGTGACAAGCAACAACAGTAATTGCGTACGCGATTTTACTGACAGGCTGCATGTAAATGTTGAACATACAAAATCTGCTTTTACAGCGGGCAAAATAAATTTGGCGGTTGGCCAGGGTGATGATTTTTACGCCCACTCCACCGAAGCGCAAACATATACATGGCAATTTAACGGCGATGCCAGCCAGGCAACATCAAACCTGGTTAACCCTTCGGGTATAAGCTATGCTTCAGCCGGGCAAAAAACGCTTTCTCTTATAAGCACCAGCGCCAATGGCTGCGCAGATACATTAAGCACCAACGCTGTAACTGCGTACAACCCGCCCACGCCGCCTGACAGCTGCTTTATATACGGTATATTAGATTCCTCAATATACCGGGGCAACACTGCCTATAATAACATGGCGTTAACGCCGGATGGCGGTTATGTTGTTTGTTCTGGCGGAGAAAATGCTGTTGTTACAAGCCGGTATGGCTCGCAACAAAAAATAAACCAGCCCTTAAGTGCTGTGCTCTCAAAATACACCGCCAGCGGCGTGCTTGAATGGAGCATTTACACCAACAATGGTGGCAGCTTTGCTGGGTGCGCGGTTGATAAAAACGGTAATATTTATGTAACAGGCAATGGTTATGTTAATACCTGGGTATATTTTGCCAACGGGGATTCCACACAAATAGCCAACAACCCCGGCCCCTTTACTGACAACGGCATTGTATTTAAAGTTGATGCCAAAGGCCGGCTGGTATGGAGCGCCAGGCTTATTGACCAGGTACAGGATAACTATTATGAAATACATGGAGGCGTGGGGACCAAAATTGTAGTGCAGGATAAGAATATACTAATAACAGGCACCTTTAATGCTAACCTGGCGTATGTAAAAGACAGCTTACATGCGATAGCCGCTTTAGCCAATGGAACAGACCCGAACGGCTTTAATAACTATTATATAATAAAGCTTGACACGAGCGGCGCATTTAAATGGGCAAACTACGGGGGTATTGTTTCTGGCGATCCGGGGATAACAGGCGCTGGCATGGATAAAAACGGCAACGCATATTTTTGTGGTTACAGCATAGCCAGTGAGATTAGTTTTTTAAGGAAGTATAACAGCAGCGGAAAGCTATTATGGAACGCGCAGCTTGGCGATGGTACCTACTTTGATGCCGCCAATATAACTGCAATGGCGGTTGATGCCAGCGGCAACAGCTATATAACAGGCAGGTGCGCTTTTGGCGGGCCTACAAACCCGCCCCACCCATTACCTGTTTACAACAGTGATGGCACACAGGCACAGGCAAGCTATACGCCATATTTTTTAATGAAATTTAATAATGCAGGCATATACGGCTGGGGCGCGGGCAGCAATAATGCTTACGATGGCAGTGCCGGCGGCCTTGCCATAATGCTTAATAAAGATAGTTTATATGTTGCCGGGCGCGCTTCAGGCACAGCAGTTGAAATGACTTCGGTGCATGGCGTATCTCTTATATTGCCATCTATCAGCACATCCGAATGCTTTTTTGCGCAGTATGATACAGCAGGCTCTATCAGAAGGGTTGTCTCAAGCGGGCCAAATGCCGGCGGATATGTACTGCCGCACGATATTTTGCCAACCAGTAACGGGGGCTTTTTAATAGGTGGCAACCTGTCAAACGATGCGGGCGGCAATAACCATTATAATATTTTCGGCAACCCGTTATATAGCTTGGGCTCAATGGATTTTATATTTAAAACAAGCTATAACTTTTGCGGTGCCCCAGGGTTTGTGTTGCCTGTAAATATTATTGTTTTTGCAGGCCAGCTAATAAAGAATGAGGCCTTATTAAACTGGCAAACCGGTACTGAAATTAACCTTGCCCAATACAACATACAGCGCAGTACAAACGGCAGAGATTTTGTAACCGTCGGCTTTGTTAAAGCTGAAAATAAAGGCAGCTACCAATATACTGACCCACTTGCCGGCCTGCAGGATGTGCAGAAAGTATATTACAGGCTTGAAATGGCGGATAAAGACGGCAAAAAACAATACAGCAAAATAATTGAGCTGAGGAGGCCTGCACAATTTACTGCAAATGTTTACCCTAACCCTGCATCTAATAAGTTTAACGTAACGGTAAACAGCCAGAAATACATCAATGCGTTTATCGTGCGGTTATTTGATGTTGCTGGCAAACAGGTATTTGCCAAAACTATTACCCTTAACGGTTTTTACTACGATGCCGGTTTTTATACAGCGCTAAGCAATGGTGTTTATGTAATGGAGATAATAGCCGGAGATGAAAAGGTGGTGAAGCGTGTTGTAATTGCTAAATAAGGATAAACGAAAAGTGGTTTTGGTAAATTGAAAACACGTTGCCCCAGCTTTAGAGGGGCTACCCCGTTACTATATTTTAGCCGTGTTGCCACTGTAAACAGCCGATTTTCCATTCAGCATTTTTATGCCAATGTATGCCAAGGGCACCAGCCACAGCACATCAGATGCGTGGGCCAGCATTTGGTTACGCCCTATGCGGCTTAATGGAAACATTATGGCGCCTGCGCAGACTAACACCGCCACCCAGGTATCAACAGCCCTTAGGCGCAACATAACAACACCCAATACCAGCAGGCTTAGTGGTACCAGCGGCCCCGTTTGAAAAAGCAACAGGTTTGATGCAGCCGGGTATTTGGCAAGGGTATCTAAATATGTTTGATGCGATATGTTAAATGCATGTGTGAAAAAATCTGCAAAACCAAAATTGGCGCCGGCAATGCATCCTAAAATAGCAATTAGCTGCCCCCAGGCGGCGTAACGCGGGTATTTTTCTTTGACCAATGAAAAAAGGCCCATGAAAGCAGGAATAAGAAACAGACTGTCAAGTACTACAAGTGTGCCACCGGTAGCATCATACCGCCCGTTGTTCCAAAAAAAGGAAGAGATGGCCATTATAGCAGGGGCTACGATAAGGCTAATGCCCCAAATAGTTTTTTCAGCCACAGGTATTTTTTTCATATAAATCAATTTAAGTATTGCCTAAAAAGGGAAGAACCCCTGCCTGAGAACAGAAAAGGGTTCTTATATGCTCCCAACCTAACCGAGTTTATATACTGAATCTCTCAATAAATGCTGTAGGTAATGTAAACCTTACTTCTGCTTTAGCTTGTTTTGCAGGTAAGCTGTCTTTTTTGTTCTTAACCGGGTTTTTAGCAGGTGGCGCCTGTTTTGCAGGTGCACTGCCCGGTGTTTTATAGTGATAAGTGCCCGTTGTATCAGACTGCGTACCGGTTGACGGCTGCGTTTCTGGTTTGCTGTTGCTGTTATCTTCATCGGTACGTTCGTCATTATCCCTTCTTCCATCAACCCTTTCCAAATGGCCGTCATTCTTCATCCTGTACTCAACATTAGATTCCCAATTTGTAGCACCGTCAAAAAAATCTTCCCTGTAGCGCCAGTCGTTATCCCATCCAAAATTTATATCAAAGTGGTCGTACCATCCTATATTATTACCAATTTCAATTCTTTTACCAACAGGTACCTGGATTGTTATATACACTACCTGGTTACGAAATTTGTCGCTTGGCGTAATTTTTATGCCTTTATCCAGCGTAAGAGTAGAATCCTTTTGGGTAATGCTATAATTTATTTTTGAGGCGGTTTCGTTAGCTTCCTTTTTGCTTGAGCCATCCGCCATTTTTGCTACAATAACGTGGAAGTTATTATCGGCTGATTTTAAAACCCTTAACCTGAAATTGTTTACGAAAACAGTATCGTCATCAACGCGTGCAAATGGTTCAAAATGCAGGAAGTTGTGTGAATAATACCAGCGTTCCCTTTCAGATTGTAAAGTGAGTTTATTTACTGATGGGTTTTGCAATTCAATTTGCTGTTCGGCAATATCATTATGATACCTAAAGTCCTGCCTTACGGAAGCTATAAGCCCAACGAAGCAAAACAAACCTAACAACCAAAGTGATACAAAGGCAAAACGAATAGTGCGTGCATTGCTCCTCATTTTGGCTACCCTGCGTATTATCCAGGTAATTATGCCCACAACAGGTACCCAAATAAAGAGTAGCAAAGTGCCCCATGCAAAAATGTTTTGCCAGCCATCGTTTATAAGATAGGTTTTAAGCGGTAACAAACCTGTTAAAGCTATGCCCGCGCTAAAAAGGCCTACTACTATTGCAAACAACACGCAACCCAAAACAAAATACACAAATATCTTAACCATAAGGCCTATTACATACCCAACGCCGCTGCCCCCACGCCTTGCAATTGTACCGGCTTCGCTGCCAAATTGCTTTGTGCGGCTGCCGAAATCTTTACCAAATTCCTGGGCTTTTTCGTGTACTTCTTTACCAAATTTTTCAGCTCTTTCTTTAAATCCACCCATGTCCTGCTGAATAGTATTTTTAATACTGTTCAGGTCAACACGCTCCCCCTTCATCTCCAACTTTTCTGCAGTAGTTTGTGCTTCAGGAAATATAAGCCACAATATTATATATACGAGCAAGGTGCCTGGGCTGAACGAAAAACTTAAAAAATTAGGAAAATCGAAGGCGCCCCAGTTATGCCACCTGAAAACTATACTTATAAAAGGTATAAGAAACAGTATTCTTGGTATCCAAACGTTTACACCAAAATATTGTGATAAGCCGCTGCAAACACCTGCTATAAGTTTATTATCGGGGTCGCGAAAAAGCCTTTTTTTGGCTGAGCCGATTACAGTTGATGCTGTGCTTGGCACTGCTACCCATAATACCAGGTATGTTATAAAGCCGAAGCCAAAGCCGAAGGCAAATATTACAAACAGTATACGCACAACCAGCGGATCAATATTAAAATAGTTAGCTATACCTGCGCATACGCCCGCTACTACTTTATGGTTTTCGTCCCTGTAAAAACGGCCGTGAGGTGCATGGGTGTGGTCACTATTGCTGCTGCCTGATGTTGAAGAAGAAGACTGGCTGCCGCTGCCTGTGCTGGAGCTGGTGTTTGCGCCAAGCTGGCTCTGCACTTTTGCCTCGTCATCATCAAAATCTTCAGGACGGCCCATGCTGGCTATAACGGCGTTTACATCGTCGTCTGTTACGCAGGTGCTGCCCTTTTTAAGCACTTCCCCAAACAGTTCACCAATCCTGCCCTCTATGTCATTTATTATTTCATCTCTTCCTTCTTCGTTCGCAAAATAGCGCCGAAGGCTTTCGATGTATTGTTTTAATACATCGTAGGCAGATTCCTCAATGGGTATCACCCTGCCCTGGAAGTTTATGTTGATTACCTTTTTCATGTCTAAAAATTTATTGGTTAGTTGGGTTATTCTGTTGTTTTGTTTTCCTGCTGCGGTGCAGTTAATGCTTTTACTGCGTCGGCAAGCTCATTCCAGGTCCTTTCCAGTTCCCCATAAAACTCAAGGCCTGATTCTGTCATTACAAAATATTTACGTGGGGGGCCGCTGTTGCTTTCAACCCAACGGTAGGTTAGTAAGCCTGCATTTTTTAATCTTGTTAACAAAGGGTACAAGGTACCTTCCAGGGTATGCAGGTTGGCCGATCTCATTTTTTCCACAATATCACTGGGGTAAACTTCACCCTGGCGAATAATGGATAAAATACAAAACTCCAATACCCCCTTTCGCATCTGGCTTTGTGTGTTCTGAATGTCCATAACCGGAGTTTTTTAAAGCCCGCCGCCGGTACAGATCGTAAACTTTGGCAGGCTATGTTTTAAATATGCTTTTCTAATTTTCTAATTGGTCTTTAAACTGTCAGTTGATCTATTAAACAATGTTCTATTTTACTTTGACAACACAAAGATGCACATTTTTATATTACTATGCAATACATAGTACCAGTTTTTTTAAGGTTGCTTGCAGTGAACAATAATAGGTTTTGTCACTAATTGTTGAAAATCAATCAACTATATCCAAAAAGGTAGTTTTAAGAAAATCATCGGAAATGATAAGCGGTAAATATAAGTGATGAAGTTTGGAGGAACCGAGGTCGCCAACAGCCAATAGTCGCTAAAAATGCCTTCAGCTCAATATAAGCGGCTTAATACGCAACAAACATCTGCTGCACAAATTTACTTAGTAAGCCTTTCCACGGCTGCTTTTAGTGTTTCTTCCTTTTTCCCAAAGCAAAACCGCAAAACCTTATTATCAGTTCCATTCCTGTAAAAGCTGCTTAGGGGTATGGCGGCAACACCTTTTTCTTTTGTAAGCCGTATGGCAAAATCTTTATCACTTTCATTAGTGATATTGTCAAAACTATAACATTGAAAATAGCTGCCATACGATGGCAGGACCTTAAATGCTGTTTGTGCCATTAATCCCTGGAAATAATCCCGCTTTTGCTGAAAAAAATTGTTTAATCCTAAATACGCCTGTTCATTAAGCAGGTATTCTGCCAAAGCAACCTGCACTGGTGCGCTGCAGCAAAAGCAGTTAAACTGGTGTACTCTTCTAAACTCAGCGGTAAGCGGTGCGGGTGCAATGCAATACCCCATTTTCCAGCCTGTGCAATGGTAGGTTTTGCCAAACGAAAAGCAGGCAAAGCTGCGTTCAGCAAGGTCAGGGTAACGAAGTATGCTAAGGTGCGGTTTGCCATCGTAAACAAGGTGCTCATACACCTCATCGCTTATGATGAAAATATTAGTGCCTTCCACTATTTTGCGTAATTCGTTTATATCTTCTTCGTTTGTTATTGCCCCGCTTGGGTTTTGCGGTGAGTTGATAATAATAGCCTTGGTTTTGGGGGATATTTTCGCCCGCACCTCATCCCACGGAATACTGAAAGACGGGTATTGCAGCTCAATGGTTACCGGTATTGCACCGTTAACTTCAATGTTTGGCAGGTAGCTGTCAAAAGCGGGCTCAAATACAATTACTTCGTCACCCGGCTCCAATATGGTTGTAAAAGCAGTATAGATAGCATAGGTGCCACCTACGGTTATGGTTATATCAGTTTCGCCATTAACATTGCAGGCATATAATTTATTTACTTTCTCTGCCAGGCGCTGGCGAAGCAAGGGCAGGCCGTTTGTGTGCGGGTATTGATTATAGCCGCTGCGCATAGCATTATTCACCAGGTTTATCAGGTCTTCACTCATCATATAATCAGGAAAACCCTGCCCAAGATTAATTGCTTTATGCTCCACGGCCAACTGGCTCATAGTGGTAAAAATGGTGGTGCCTACTTTTGGCAGTTTGGAATGGATGATCATGCGTTAATGTTATGCTCGTTAGAGAAACCTACGAAATACTAATTTAGTACGAATATACGAATGGGTAGCAGCGCAAATTTATTTGTGAGCGTTAGTTCTTTTTACATATACGAAATACCACTCACGTAGGGCATGGTGGTCATGAGAATGTGCGAAGATGCCTAAGGCCATGGGTCAAAGTTAGAAACTGTCAAATGCCATATATTTTTGTTTGTAGTTTCGATATCGTAAAATGCTTTGTTTCTTTTAAATCTAAACTTGATAAATTTTCCAGATCTGAAAAAAAAAATCGTGCATCTTCCCCTTATAAAGTTTTTATTATTGAGTATTATATAAAATCGGTTGTAAGGATATGCTGTTGTATTTGTATCTGGTAAATTGTAATTTAAGAAAGTATGATAAGTTGCTGCCCCAGAATGATAAATGATAATCGAATCAGAAAAATTGTAGGAAAAAAGCAAAAAACAGGCTTTTTGAATGCTTAAATTCTTATCAAAGCGAATCTTCTTTATTAGTTTTTGCTGATGTAAAACGGTGTTGGATTGTGAAAAAACAATATTCTGCAAAATGAGGGCCAAAGCAAATGTT
>Ga0206931_1219_pt1 | contig 11484 bp, 4 predicted proteins | sample Alteio_BWOrgHeat_17_FD_152946 | JGI IMG/M metagenome (GOLD analysis project Ga0206931, IMG submission 152946) | Enriched cells from forest soil in Barre Woods Harvard Forest LTER site, Petersham, Massachusetts, United States -... | ecosystem: Environmental > Terrestrial > Soil > Temperate forest > O...
GGCGTATATTTTAGTTCAGCATTTACATCCTGATCACAATAGCGCCTTACCCGAAATATTACAGAGGGAAACCAGTATTCCTGTTCACGAGATCAGGAATAATGTGGAGGTAGTACCCGATAATATTTATATTATTCCCGCTAATAAGATGCTTGTGGCCACTGATGGTATTCTGCAAACTTCACCCAGGCCCTCAAAAGATCAAAAAAATATGCCTATTGATATTTTTTTCTCATCGCTTGCGGAGGTACATCAAAGTCATGCAATAGGAATTGTTTTATCAGGTTCCGGAATAGATGGAACACTTGGATTAAAAAATATTAAAGCGCAGGGAGGTATCACTTTCGCTCAGGACCTGGAAAGTGCTGCTTATGATTCCATGCCGTCAAGTGCCATTAATGCCGAAGTGGTGGATTTTATTCTGCCCCCGGAGAAAATGCCACTTCAACTACTTGAACTCAACCGCACATATAAATTACTGCCAGACGATGATAGTGAAACGGATCCCAGAAAAAGGGAGGATGAAAGTTTTAAAAATATATTGATTCTACTTCGAACCCGCAATGGTATCGATTTTACCTATTATAAACAAACCACCATTCGCAGGCGCATTCTACGCCGCATAGCCATTCTTAAGATGGCGAGCTTAATTGATTACCTGGAATTCATAAAACAAAATAAACCTGAACGGGATATTTTATTTAATGATCTGTTGATTCCGGTTACCGGCTTTTTTCGCGATCCCAAGACTTTTGAGAATTTGCGCAACATCATTTTTCCGGAACTTATTAAAAATAAATCTTTAGGCAACCCCCTGCGCATATGGATAGCGGGATGTTCAACAGGGGAAGAAGCGTATTCCCTGGCCATATGTCTGCATGAATACCTGAGTGATAAAGTTTCGACCATTAAAATACAAATATTCGCTACTGATGTATCAGAAAAATCAATTACAAAGGCAAGAATGGGATTATACACTTCGCGGGATTTAACCAGTGTTTCGGAGTCACGCCTTCAACAATACTTTATCAAAACAAATGGAGCATATCAGGTTAAGAAAACCATCAGAGACATGTGTGTGTTTGCATGCCATAACTTTTTAAAAGATCCTCCTTTTGCAAAAATGGATTTTCTCAGTTGTCGAAATGTGCTCATCTATCTGGAACCTTTTTTGCAAAAGAAAGCCTTTAATACTTTTCACTACTCTTTAAAGGAAAAAAGGGTATTTATTTCTGGGGAATTCTGAGACCGTGGGCAGCGCTTCTGATCTTTTTTTACCTTTTGAAAAGAAGGCGAAATTATACATCAGAAAATCCCTTCCCGGCCGAATGATGAAAGTTACGACTGAGCGCAACGAAGAGACTTTCAAAGATAAAGATTATGGAATACGAAGCAACGAAAGAAAAAAGGATGATTTTCAAAAAAATGCTGATGAAATTTTACTTTCAAATTATACACCTGCAGGAGTGATTGTAAACGATCAACTGGATATTGTTCAGTTCAGGGGATCGACCGGAGATTTTCTTGAACCCTCTCCCGGAAAGGCAAGTTTAAATGTGCTGAAAATGGCCCGGGAGGGTTTGTCCTTCGAACTTCGCAATGCATTGCATAAATCAAAAATTAATAAGGAAGTTCTACGAAAAGAAGGAATTTCAATTAATAATGGGAAGAGACTGGTCAACATTGAAGTCATTCCCCTGCTCAATAATATTGACCTTTATTTCCTGATACTTTTTAGCGATGTAACAAACAAACAAAAGTTACCCCCCTCCAGGTCTAAAGCCGTTCAGGATATACAAAAAGAAAATGATATTCGTAATCAGCAATTGGAAAGCGAACTTATCCATGTCAGGGAAGATATGCGAAGAATCAGTGAAGACCAGGAAGCGGTGAATGAGGAATTGCAGAGCGCCAATGAGGAATTGCTTAGCGGCAGTGAAGAATTACAAAGTCTGAATGAAGAACTGGAAACGAGTAAGGAGGAATTGCAAAGTACCAATGAGGAATTGATCACTGTAAATCAGGAGCTTTTTGACAGAAATGAACAACTTAATCAGGCCAGGTTATATGCTGAGACAGTCGTTACAACCATTCACGAGCCGCTGTTGATTCTTAACCAGGATTTCAGGATCATAAGCGCTAACAAATCATTTTATAAGGATTTTTCATTAACAGAGGAAGAATCCATTGGAAAAATATTGTTTGACCTGCAAAATAAGGGATGGGATATTCCCGAATTTCACAGTCAGCTGGCAAAGATTAAAACAACCAAAGAGGAATTTCTTGAATGGGAAGTTACTTATTCATTTCCTTTGGTAGGTAAGCGGACCATTTGCGTAAATGCACAACTGCTAAAAAGAGAAAATGGTGAAAATTGGATATTACTGGCATTTAATGATGTTAGCTTATGGAAAGATAAGGAAGGTGCGGAAAAAAAGAATGCGGATGATCTGAAAAAGATACTGGAAACACTGCCACAAATAACTTTAACCATATCTCCTGACGGACGTATCACATATTTTAACCGGTTTTCTCTTGATTATCTTGGGATGACCCTCGAACAGGCATTGAACGGTGGTTGGAAATCCATGATAGTACCTGAAGTCTTTACGCAGGTGAAAAGAACATGGAGCAACGCATTGACAACAGGAGAGGATTTTAATATGGAAATCCAGATCAAAAGACAAAGTGATCATTTATACCGATGGCATTTATGCCGTGCATCGGCTATAAGAAATGAAGACGGCCTTATTACTTCATGGGTGGGTGCTGCGATTGACATTCACGATCATAAAACCAAGGAACAGGTAAAGGATGAATTTATAAGTATTGCCAGTCACGAATTGAAAACACCACTCACGACCGCCAAGGCTTATATTGAATTGGTGAAGTTGAATATGGAAAAAACGAAGAACGAAAATCTTCTGTTTGTCCGGAAAGCCGGTGAATCAATCAACAGACTGAATGATCTCATTGGAGAATTACTCGACGTTAATAAGATTAAAAGCGGAAAACTTGATTTACGCATTTCAAAATTTGACTTTAGCGAAATGATACATTCCGCCGTGGAAGGAATTCAATTAATCTCACCGCGGCATAAAATCATAGTAACCGGTAAGGTAAAGGAGTTCGTAACTGCCGACAAGGAAAGATTGCAGCAGGTATTTTTGAATTTATTAACCAATGCTATCAAGTATTCACCGGACACGGATAAAGTATATGTAAACATTGTACAAGCGAACTCAGAAGTCAAAGTATCGGTTACTGACAGTGGGATAGGTATCCTGAAGGAGAATATCGACAAAATATTTACGATGTATTACCGGGAAGGAGGTCGTGCACTTCAGTTTCAGGGATTAGGAATTGGTTTATCCATTTCGCAGGAAATTATTCATCGTCATAATGGAAAAATATGGGTCGATAGCGAGGCAGATAAAGGAAGTACATTTTCTTTCACCATTCCAATATAAGATATGAAAAATTGCATCTTAATATATGATGATGACGCCGATATATTATCTGTTTGTAGAATAATATTAAATCAATATGATTACCGTGTTGAAACCAGGATCCATAACAATGATATTATAAACGACATAAACCAGTTACATCCGGATATGATTTTCATGGATCTTTGGATACCTGAATTGGGCGGAGAGAACGCAATCACCCTGATGAAAAAGAATAAGGCCACTGCACATATTCCCGTAATTCTTTTTTCGGCAAATTCAGAAATTGAAGAAATTCATAAAAGAACAAGAGCCGATGGATTTTTGAAAAAGCCATTCGAAATATCCACTCTACTGGCTATCCTTAAAGACAAAATCCCCGTGAAGGTTGAGCCATTTATCAACATCCCGTAATGAACATGAGCAAATAGTTGCCTATTGCTGTCCTTGTCATTGTCCTGTCATGAGCCCTTTCTCCTGGTTCAACCGGGAGAGAGGACTATTTATTTTTGACTGGTGAAAACCTTTTCCACAACGGGAAAGAATAAAAAACCAAATTATGGAAATGTGGGGGAGCCTTATAAGCTGTCTGAAAGCATATTAATATTTAACCCGAATTCTAAAAAACCAGGAAATATCTGTTAACTTAAACCAGATAATCGTCCTTGGTAATGAATTCGAAACATGGTCAAAATCCCATCTTCCGGTTCCAGGCGCATAGTCCGACGCATCTCCAGGATCGTACTCCGGGTTATCATCATTTTTCTGTTACTGGTTGTTATTGTTTTATTTCTTTTGCAGACTTCGACTATACAAAATTTCGGACGAAAGAAAATCCAGTCTTATCTCGAATCAAAACTGCACACAAAAGTCATCATCGGCGAACTCTCGGTTGACTTTCCTAAAAGGATAGTACTGAAAAATATTTACCTGGAAGACCGGCACCAGGATACTTTGCTGTCCGCCGGAAATTTAAACCTGGATGTAAACCTTTGGGGACTGCTTCATCACAAAGTGGTAGTGAATGATCTGACGATGGATCGCTGGACAGTCAATATTGAGAGACTGCTTCCTGATTCTGATTTTAATTTTGCATTTGTTGTTAACGCGTTTGCTTCGGGGAATGTAAATCCGGAAAAAGCCCCGGAAGGGAAAAGCGAATGGTCATTTGAACCGGGGAAGATTCACCTGGTGAATATTCGCGCGCACTATCAGGATGATGCTACCGGTAAGGATGCGACTGTATTTCTTTCAGATCTGCAAACAACAATCAAAACCTTTGATCCCGGTCAGCTCATTTTTGCAGTACCGGATTTTTCGGTGAAGGGATTGAGCGGTTATGTCAGGCAATACAAGCCAATATTGATAATTCAAAGAGAACAGAATCTTCAGCCGCCAACCGCCAACCCCGCATTCCGCGGAGCAGGCCGCCAACTGCCAACCCACGCCTTCGGCGTGGCAGGCGCCAACCATCCATCCATCCATCTACAGTTGGGAAAAATCGGACTCGATTCCATCGTGCTGGTTTATTCCGATGAATTCAATAACACAAAAGCCAGTGTCGGTATCGGTATGCTTTCGATCGTGACGGATTCGGCTGACCTGAACAACATGCGATTTAATCTTAAGACGGTGGATCTGAACCAAACCAGATTTCAGCTGGTTCATGGAAAATCCGTTGTGCAACAGGCTCAAGAAGATACCACCGGAACCCCGGGCAGATGGATGGTAAATGTCGCCAGTTTGCATTTGGTGAACGATGCGTTTAGCTTTGATGATGAAGCGAAAAAACCGATATCGAATGCGGTGGACTATGCTCATCTGAATGTCAGGAATCTGAACACAAGCGTCAGCGGTATCAGCGTTGGCTCAGAAAACTACCAGGGCCAAATCAAAGCGCTGTCGTTATCCGAAAAAAGCGGCCTTGTCCTGAAAAAGCTTTCCACCGGATTTTATTATAGTGGTCATCGGGCCAGCCTGAATAATCTGATCCTGCAGACAAATCATACCAATCTGAAAAGCGGAACACAAATTATCTATACATCCATCGCCAGTCTGTCTGATAAGCCCGGGGACATGTCCGCCGATCTCGTATTTGATCATTCTATTGTCGGGATAAAAGATATTCTTCTTTTCGTTCCGGCGTTAAGATCCACATTCAATAAGAACCCCAATGCGCAGATAAAGATCGACGGCAGAATAAATGGCAAACTGAATAAACTCAATATACAGGGTCTGGCAGTAGCCGGATTGCATACACAATTGGAAATGTCGGGCCGGATAAGCGGATTGCCCAATGCAAAGAAAGCGATCTACCATGTTCAGATAAGAAACCTGGCTACTTCGAATGCTGATATGATCAGCTTGCTGCCGGAAAATATAATCCCCAAAAATGTCCGCATTCCGGAATCCTTTTCAGCCAGTGGCCGGTTTGATGGAACGCCTGACAAATTCAATGTAGACATGACGCTGAATTCCGGTTTCGGAAATGCCGGGATCCATGGACGGCTAAATATTCCGGATAAAGAATATGATCTCAGCGCTGATCTGTATGGATTCGATCTTGGAAAATTATTGTATCGGGACAGCCTGTTGGGTAAAATGGACCTGCATGCAACGGCCAGAGGCCACGGGTTCGATCTTAAGAGCCTGCAGACTGTTGCGCAATTCCGGATTCCTGCTGCCATGGTGAAAGGTTATGACTACAGGAATCTTTCGATGGATATTTCGATGCAAAACGGAGTGTACCATATCCATTCGGTTTTTAATGATCAAAATGTAAAATGGCATATAGACGCGAAAGGGAAATGGATTGAGAAGTTTCCATCTCTCGTGCTGGACCTGAAAATGGATACCATCAATCTGCAGGCATTGCATCTGATGACGGACAGCCTTGCGATGTCCTTTCATCTGCATACAGACCTGGCCAATACGGATCCCGATGCTATGGAAGGAAGAATTTATCTCACTGGACTTGGAATGAGTTACAGGAATAAACAATTATCAACAGATTCCATTTACCTGCTGGCTGTAAGAAAGGATTCCATTCAATCTCTGCTCCTGCATTCTGCCATGGCTGATCTGAATTTATCGGGAAGGTATAAGATCAGTGAAATAAATAAGGCCATGGAACAGACGATCAATCACTATTACAAAATCCCGGGATTCAAAGTGGAAACGATTAGTGCGCAGAACTGGCAAATGAATCTCTTACTCAAACCTTCACCCGAACTACTTACCTATGATTCAACTCTCACCGGTTCAGATACTATTCAATTAAAGATGGCTTTCAACAGTCCGGAAAATTACGTACGGCTTTCTTTGCTTGCGCCTTCCATTCATTATGGGAACCAGTATATTGATCAATTGTCGGCGTCTGCAGAGACGAAAGACAATGCATTGCATTATGCAGTGCAATGGGGCTCTGCGCAGTGGGCTGGTATGGACTTATACAGGTCCGCCATTTTTGGCTGGCTGGCAAATAATACTTTCCGTAACAGCATTCGTCTGAATGATGCGAAAAACAGGGAGCGATATCGAGTGGGAACTTTGCTCACGGGAATGCCTGACGGATGGAAATTGTCGCTGTTGCCAGACAGTCTGGTCCTGAATTATGATGCGTGGGAAGTTTCAGGAGATAATTTCATTCAATATGATTCTTCCGGTTTGTTGGTCAACCATCTGCTGATAGATCACGAAAACCAATCTTTGCTGATCCACAGTGCTTCCTCTTCTCCGCATTCGCCGATTGGTGTATCATTTAATCATTTCAGAATAAAAACACTGAGTTCATTTGCGGGACAGGATTCGCTATTACTGGATGGAGAACTGAATGGTCGGACAGATTTCAGGGATATACCGTCAAATCTCACTTTTACTTCAAATGTTAAGATCAATGACCTCGCTTATGAGAGGGACACGATTGGAAACATAACCATCCTGGTCGACAATCAGCAACCGAATGTATTCACCACAAACCTTTCCATTGAAGGAAAAAACAATGACGCAAATGTTAGTGGAATGTATTATTCGAATGAAAAGAGCATGGACATGCAAATCGATATCGGTAAACTGGATCTTTCGATGGTTAAGTCATTTTCTGCAGGACAGATCAGGAATATCCGGGGTTGGCTCAAAGGAAATCTGCACGCAACGGGATCGTTTAACCGGCCCGTACTTACGGGAAGTATCCGGTTTGACAGTGCCTATGTAACCCCTTTTCTTTCCGGTGAAAGGCTGAAGCTGTCTTCTGAAAATATTCAGTTCAACCAGGAGGGGATTGGTTTGAATACATTCAGTTTCTCAGATTCTGCCGGGCACAAAGCCGTTTTGGATGGACATCTTTACACAAAGGATTACAGGCAATATCGTTTCGATCTCGCATTCAATGCAGACGATTTCATTGTGGTGAATGCGCCGATTGAAACCGACCGGATTTTCTATGGCAAACTGAATATGGATATCGGTTTGCAAATAACAGGAGACATTGCTGCACCCGTAGTAACCGGCCATTTGCATGTAAATAAACAAACAGATTTCTCACTGATACTGCCCAACAGTGATCCGGAAGTGGTCAGCAGGCAGGGGGTGGTATTATTCGCTGATAAAGATCATCCGATTGATACCGCCCGGATCAGAACTTATTTAGATTCACTCAGCCGGAATGCAGGATTCAGGGGTATCAATGCGAAGGCAAATATAGAAACAGACAGCAGCGCCAGATTCAACCTGATCATCAACGAAAGAACCGGGGATGCATTATCCGTGAGAGGTCGCGCTTCACTGTCGGGCACCATGAATAAAAATGGAAAATTGTCGCTGACCGGAAATTATGTGCTGGATGACGGCGCTTATAATTTATCATTGAAACTGCTCAAAAGAAAATTCAATTTACAAAGGGGCAGCACCATCACATGGACAGGAGATCCTACCGGGGCCACCATTGATATTACCGCCACCTATCTGTGTACTACGGCACCCATATCGCTGGTTGGAAATCAGATGTCCGGCATGAGTCAGGAAGAGATCAATAAATTCAATCAAAAACTTCCGTTCACCGTAAACCTGAAAATGCAGGGTCTGCTGTTAAAACCTCAGATTACATTCAGCATTACCTTACCTCCGAATGAAGCGGCCCTCTGGCAAAGTGTAGATAGCAGGTTGGCCGATCTGAACAGCAATGTGTCGGAACTGAACAAGCAGGTTTTCGCCCTGTTGCTATTCAATACTTTCATTTCAGAAAATCCATTTGAAAGCACCAGCGGCGGTAATTCCAGTGCTGCGTTGATGGCAAGTCAAAGTGCCAGTAATATACTCACTTCCCAACTCAACGAACTGGCCGGTGGTTTCGGCAAACGTGTTGATCTGACTATGAATGTGAATTCAAGTCAGAGTTACAATACTTCCGGCGAGGCGGTCAATCAGACCGCACTGCAGGTGGGTGTATCCAAGAATTTATTCGGTGATCGTGTGAAAGTGAGTGTGGGAAGCGATTTCCACCTGGCTGGTGCCAGCCAGGGGCCTAACGCTTCGAATATTGCAGGAAATGCAAAGATCGATTATACGCTCACGCCGGATGGCAAATATATCATCAGAGTATATAGTGTGAATCAATACAACACGGTGGTTGAGGGGCAGGTGGTGGAAACCGGAGTGAGTTTTATCATTACGCTGGACTTTGACTCTTTTAATGAGTTGTTTCAGAAAAAGAATTCCTCAAAGGAACAAAGCAGTACCGGTCAAAAGGAACAACCCTTAAAAACAAATCCCAACCAACCTTAATGAAACCAGGAAGATGCATGTATGTATGTTGCGCGGCGGTCATCCTGGTTGCCTGTAGTCAAACCAAAGGTCTGAAGGAAGGACAGTATTTATACAAGGGTGCGGTAATCCATATAAATAGTCCCGAAAAAATTTCATCGAGAAAAAAATCCCAAATCAAATCACAGCTGGAAGACCTGCTTCGTCCAAAACCCAACGGGACATTTCTGGGGATTCCATTTAAATTATTAATCTATAACATGGCGGCCGAACCCAAGAGGAAGGGCCTGAGTTATTGGTTAAAGAACAGGGTGGGGGAACCTCCTGTTCTGGGTTCGATGAGCGCATTTGAAAAGAACCGGCTTATCCTGCAAAACCGCCTGGAGAACATTGGCTATTTCAAGGACTCGGTGAAAATGGACACGGTAACCAGGAAATTAAAAATCCGGGACATCTATACGGTGACTACCGGTTACCAATATACGATACGGAACGTGACATTCCCGGAAGACTCAAGTACGGTCAGCACGGAAATTCAAAAATTCAAAAAGGAAACCCTGCTCAAAAAGGGTACCCCCTACGACCTGGATCTGATAAAGAGTGAGCGGGTAAGAATTGATTCCAGATTAAAAGAGAATGGATTTTATAATTTCAGTCCGGATTACCTTCTGGTGATCGTGGACTCAACAGTCGGTAATCATCAGGCGGATATGCGGGTGGTCATCATCAGGTCAGCGCCGGAATCTGCGAAAGCGGTGTATACCATCCAGGACGTCGTGATCTATGCGAATTTTTCCATCAATTCCGATACCGTCATGCCTGCCAAACCCACGATATGGCAGGGTTATACCATCATCGACCCGGGCCAGCTGTTCAAACCCGGTTTGTTCAGTAATACGCTGGCCTATAAGCCCGGAAGCATCTATAATATCAAAGACCAGAATCTGAGCCTCAGCCGGTTGATTAACCTGGGTGTTTTCAAGAATGTAAAATTGAATTTCAGGGAAGCAGATTCCGTCCATTACAAACTGAACACCTATTATTACCTGACCCGGGCTCAAAGAAGATCTCTTGTATTTCAGGTATCAGGACTTACCGCATCAGATAATTCTTATGGCGGAGCACTCACCATCAGTGCCCGGCGCAAAAATGTATTCAGAGGTGCTGAGTTATTCGTGGCAAGTATTTTTGGCGGATTGGAAACGCAGAATCTCGGTGGCGGCCAGTATACTAACATATTGAAGTTGGGAGCAGATTTAAATTTATACATTCCGAAAATTATTTCGCCTTTTAAAATTCATACCATCAGGGACTATATGCCAAAAACCAGGATCAACCTGGGATATCAATTTTATAATAGTACGAGTCAGTACACGCTAAATTCTTTTAAGACGAGTTACGGTTATGTATGGAAAAAATCCGAACAAAACGAAAATCAACTGAACCTGATTACCATTAATTACGTGAATCCTACCAATATTACCAAGCAATTCCAGGCGCAGCTGGATACCAATCTGACGTTGGCCAGAAGTATTGAACGGCAGTTTATCATCGGACCGAATTTCAATTACAATTACAATACACAATTGAGTCCATTCAAAAGGGATCACAATTTTTATTTCAATGCCAATTTTGATTTCTCGGCCAATGCGATAGGCCTGATTACCGGAGCCAATTATCGTACGGGAAATGTAAAGGAAATTTTCAATACACCTTTCTCGCAATATATCCGGGGTGAACTTGATTTCAGATACTATTTGAATTTTAGTGCGAACACGGTACTTGCCAGCAGAATTACCGGGGGCATGGGATATGCTTACGGCAATAGCAGCACAATGCCCTTTATCAAGGAGTTTTTTGCCGGGGGACCGAATGATATCCGGGCGTTTCAATCTAACACGCTGGGGCCCGGTAGTTATTATGCAGGCAACCGGGATACCGCCTACCTTCCCAATCAACCCGGTGACATCAAAATGGAACTCAATACCGAGCTGCGCTTCAAGATTGTTTCCGTTATACACTGGGCATTTTTCGCCGATGCTGGGAATATATGGACCCGATTGCCGGATTCAACGAGGCCAGGATCTGAATTCTCTCCTCAGTTTTATCAGCAGATCGCCGTAGGGATCGGCACAGGCCTGCGATTTGATTTCAGTATACTGGTGATACGTTTCGATCTGGCTGTTCCTGTTTGTGAACCATTCAGGCCCTCAGGATCAAAATGGAATTTTGACAGCAAAAACAGGATTCTGAATTTTGCGATCGGCTATCCTTT
>Ga0206931_1256_pt1 | contig 11377 bp, 10 predicted proteins | sample Alteio_BWOrgHeat_17_FD_152946 | JGI IMG/M metagenome (GOLD analysis project Ga0206931, IMG submission 152946) | Enriched cells from forest soil in Barre Woods Harvard Forest LTER site, Petersham, Massachusetts, United States -... | ecosystem: Environmental > Terrestrial > Soil > Temperate forest >...
ACCTGATACGTTTTCCATACCATATTTATTAAAGAAATGTTAATGCTTAGCCATATTGAAAGCAAATACATCAATTAGCGTCACTACTGTATAAATGAGCAGGATTTTGTAAAATTGTTAATTAACTTGTACAACCAACCAAATCTTTGCTATTTGCACAATATGGAAATTAAACCACTAAAAATGATAAGCTGGTTGCTCAGTACGGTTATAAGCGCGTTTTCATTATCATCCTGCGCAGAACATAAAAGTCAAGATAATATTATGAGCGAAGACAGAACTGCAGTGGCAGTAAAAACAGATACAGCCACATTTGCAACAGGTTGCTTTTGGTGTACCGAAGCTATTTTTCAACGCCTTAAAGGTGTAACAAAAGTTATTAGCGGCTACAGTGGCGGCCACGTTGCCAACCCTACGTATGAAGAGGTGTGCACAGGCACTACCGGCCATGCCGAAGCTTGCCAGGTTGTGTACGACCCGCAACAAGTTAGTTTTGATGAATTGCTTAAGGTGTTTTGGAAAACACATGACCCCACAACGCTTAACAGGCAGGGTAACGATGTGGGTACACAATACCGCAGCGTTGTTTTTTACCATAACGATTTTCAAAAAGAGAGGGCTGAACACTTTAAACAATTGTTAGATTCAAGCAAAATTTATAACAGCCCGGTAGTTACAGCAATTGAGCCGTACACAAATTTTTATTCTGCCGAAGATTATCACCAGAATTACTATAACTCAAACCCCAACCAAATGTATTGCCGACTGGTGATACAACCAAAAGTTGAAAAGTTTGAGAAGGTATTTAAAGATGAGCTTAAATCCGGCGTGGGAAATTAACCCGTGATTTGTTTTTGAATAATATTGGAGGGGGCTAACAAAGCCCCTTTTTTTGTTTTAATTTTTTCTATCCCTCTGCATTACCGGGCACAGTAAATATAAAATGGTGTTTTGTTTTAAGAAAAACCGATAATGTGAATATCTTTTTGTTGCGGCAGCTTAAAAATTAATGTCTCGCGAGTCTGCTTCTCCCTACTTTTACACCATGGCTTCAGAACTTAAATTAGGCGATGCACTTAAACAGTTTGTTAGCAAAAGCACGTTAAAAAACGGCTTGCGGGCGGTGCAGATAGAAAGTATTTGGGAAGAAGTAATGGGCAAAACAATTGCAAAGTATACTGACAAAATACAGATCATCAACCAAACACTTTTTATTAATACTACCGTTGGCCCTTTAAAGCAGGAATTGCTTTACCAAAAGCCACAAATTATTGCGCGCTTAAACGAAGCCATGGGTGAAAAAGTTATAACTGAGGTGGTGATAAAATAGGAAGCCGCCCCTATCCCCTAAAGGGGGATTTATAAGCTTGTTACAATTATAACTACACGTTTTGTAAAGTTGACTATTAAAAAGATATCGCAGTTAGCCAATGATAACGTGATAATGAGTATGTATGAAAGAAAATTGCGCTGTGCATAAGTCCCCCTTTAGGGGATAGGGGCTTACTTCACCCTTGGGTCAATAACTCCATACAATACATCTGCAAGAATATTTACCAGTATAAAAAAAGTGGCCGTCACCAAAACACTGCCCATAACAACGGGAAAGTCGAGTTTTTCCAAAGCATCTACCGTTACTTTACCTATACCTTTCCACCCAAAAATGTATTCTACAAAAAAGGCACCCGCAAGTAATTCAGCAAACCATCCTGTAATGGCCGTTACAACGGGGTTTAGCGCGTTACGCAGCGCGTGTTTCCAAATAACGGCACGCTTGCTTAAGCCCTTTGCGTAAGCGGTGCGTATATAGTCCTGCTGCATAACATCAAGCATGGCGCTGCGGGTAAGCTGTGTTATTATAGCGAGTGGCCGAATACCAAGAGTAATGGCCGGCAACACCAGGTTTTGCAATTGTAATTGCCGGCCTTTAAATGTATCATAATCAAACAGGCTGCCTGTCATGTGCAAGCCTGTGTAGTTACTCAAAACAAAACCAAAAAAATATGCCAGCAAAATGCCCATAAAAAATGATGGTGCCGAAATACCCAGCACGCTGCCCAGTACGGCAGAAGTATCCATCCACGTATTTTGTTTTATAGCCGCAACAATGCCAAGAAATATGCCCAGCACGGTTGCAATAAGCATTGCCGTTAGGGCTAATATTAATGTGCCTGGCAACGCTTCAGCCAATACCTCAGACACATTCTTTTTTGATTGGTAACTTCTGCGCAGGTAGGGTATTTTAATGGCGAGTTTGGTATGCCCGCCGATAAATATACCCTTTAGCTGTTTTGACGCGATCTCCTCTTTTGTGTGTATTGCGATGGGTGACACATCGTTCAAATACATAACAAACTGTTTCCATTTTGGCTGATCCAACGCCAACTCTTTCCGTATATTTTCAATGGTTGCCTTATCCCCTGTTTGCCCAAGTACAAGCCTTGCAGGGTCGCCAAAGCCCTGGAATAAAAAGAAAACCAATACCACCACTCCCGCTAAAACCAGCAGGCCGTAAAGTAGTTTTCTTGTTATTAGTTGAACCATGATTTAATGCAGGTTTATTTGATGCCTGATTACCACTTCGTAGTAATAATGGAACGCAGATTGAAAAGATTATTAAGATTTACAGGATAAAGTATTTTTTATCTGAGACTATCATGATAATCTACTAAATCTGTGTTCAATTATTTTAGCTGCATTAGCGCCTTCTTAGCATCTTCCACGTCGGCATAGCTCCACTTCCCCTTTATGTTGCCTTGCTGCATTAGAAAATAAGTTGGGTTTACACGGGCAGCCGTTTTAATAACGGTGCCGTCGCAAACTAAAATATGCAAATCCGGGTTATTGCCAAATGCGGGCACCGCCCTGTCTTTATCACCGGTTACAAGAAAGAAGGGTATTTCTTTTGTTTTTGCGAGTGCCTGCACGTCCATCATATCCTTTTTCCAATCGTCCAAATGCGAAAGGTCTTTGGCGAAAAGCATTATATAGTTATTGCCCTGGTTTAAAATGGGTATAGTAGTATCAGCGCCATTTAGTGTTTGCAGGGAGAAATCTACTATTTTGGCAGCTGCGTTGCCTTTTTTTACAAGCTTATCGTAACGGTCAACATACTGGTAAGTTGAATCAAAATCAGCCGGGAAGTTGCTCTCTCCAAATTCAACTATTTTACCGTTCTTTTTGTACTTAAAGGTTATCGCAAAACTATCGGGCACAGCACCGGCAGGCACTTTCATTTCTTCAACAATATTTCTGCCCGGTTTGTAAGGCAGGCAATCAAGCACAGGTAAATGCTTTTGCACATACCACTGCAACCAGCTTACGGCGGCAATGCAAATAATTAACAGCGCCTGCGGAACAGGCGACGAAAGTGACGAGACTATGCGGTTTTTATTAACAAACAGCACCAGTATTAGCAGTAATAAAAACAGGTCTTTCAGGAAGGATTCAAGCGGCGTTAAAGGCAGGCAATCGCCAAAGCAGCCACAGGTTTTTATTTTGCCGCTAAGTAATGCATACCCGGTTAAAAAAGTAAAGAAAATGATCAGTAACAGCAACAGCCAGCTAAACAGTTTCATACGCCAGCCGATAATAACAGCAACGCCTGCCAATACTTCAAACACATTCATGATCAGCGATAGTGCAAGCGTGTAATCATTAAGGCTGCCGTTGAGGCCCCATGCCCCAAAAAATTCCTGCATTTTATAGCTTAGGCCCAGCGGGTCGTTGGCTTTTATAAGCCCGGAAAAAATAAACAGTAACCCAACGATCCACCGTATAACTAAAAAACGTCTTTTCATATTAAGAGTGTAAAAAGTACAAATATGTTTTGGCCCTTCCTGACTTTCAGTTTAACTCTCTGCAATAATACATCATATCTTTATTCTTTTATAACTACCGTTTTATATATGACGCTAAACTGCAGGGGGCAATTATTAAGGCTTGATGAACCCGTGGTAATGGGCATTATAAATGTTACCCCCGATTCGTTTTACGCCGGCAGCAGGCAGGCCTCGGTTGGCGGAGCTTTGCTGCAAGCTGATAAAATGGTTGCTGAAGGTGCCGCCATTTTAGACATTGGTGGGCAGAGCACGCGGCCCGGCGCTGACATTATTGGAATTGATGAAGAAATAAGCCGGGTAATACCGGTAATAGAGGCCATTTATGTTAAACACCCGAAAATCATCATTTCTGTTGATACTTTTTATGCACAGGTTGCTGATGCCGCATATAGCGCGGGCGCTTCAATTATTAACGATATAAGCGGCGGTACAATGGATGACGCAATGTTGGCTACCGCCGCACGCCTTAAAATGCCCTATGTATGCATGCACATAAAAGGCACGCCCCAAACCATGCAGCAACAGGCTGTTTATGCGGATGTTACGAAAGAGGTACTGGAATATTTTATTGAGCGGATTGACAAGTGCCGCCAGGCGGGAATACACGATGTGGTTATTGACCCTGGCTTTGGCTTTGCCAAAACGCCCAAACATAATTTTACTTTACTGCACAATCTGGAGATTTTTAAGATTCTGGGGGTGCCAATGCTTGCGGGCCTCTCCCGCAAATCAACTATTTATAAAACACTTGGAACAACCGCAGATGAAGCGCTAAACGGCACCACGGTGTTAAATACAATTGCCCTGCTGAAAGGAGCGCATATTTTACGCGTACACGATGTAAAACAATCGATGGAGGCGGTGAAGCTTGTAGCTGCTTATAAAAGAGCTCAATAAATCCATTCAGCCAAAGAATTATATTTATTTTAAACATTTGTGGGTTATTCATTTTCAATAACCTTTTGTCAATTTATTTAGTTCATGTAGGTTTGTTGCGATTTAAAACCAACTCATGAAGAATTTCAATTGGAAAAGCCTTATACCCCATGTTATAGCGGTGGTTGTTTTTTTAATAGTAGCCTTAATATATTGTAAGCCCGTGCTGCAGGGCAAGGTGTTGCAGCAAATTGACGTTGTTAACTGGAAAGGCATGGCCCAAAACGCCTTTGATTATAAGGCAAAAAATGGTCATTTCCCGTTATGGAATACCCATTTATTCAGTGGCATGCCAAATTACCAGGTAGCAATGGATGGCCACTCGTTTTTGCCTGATATTACCAAAATACTCACCCTCGGCATGCCCAAACCAGTAAGTTTCTTCTTCCTGGCGTGTGTTTGCTTTTATATTTTATGTGTAGTGCTGCGCAGTAATGTTGCCGTTGGCATATTGGGTAGCCTTGCATTTGCTTACTGCTCGTACGATCCCATAATAATCGGCGTAGGTCATGAATCTAAAATGCTTGCCATAGCCTATATGCCTGCCTTGCTTGCTGGCCTCTTATTGTTATATGACAGGAAGTATATTACTGGCTTTTTCCTTACTACCCTGTTCGCAACAATGGAGATTGGCGTAAGCCACCCTCAAATAAATTTTTATTTTGCCATTGTGGCCGTTTTTCTAACAATATCCAGCGCAATAACGTGGGTAAAACAAAAAGACTGGAAACATATTTTTATCAGCTGTGCATTAGCGGTGGTTGCGGTTTCAATAGCCCTCGCTAATTCTTCTCTCGGTTTGCTTACAACTGCCGAATATACAAAAGCTACAATGCGCGGCGGTAAGCTTATTGAGAGTTCGGCAAACGGGCAAATAGCCAAGGCAAAAACTACAGGGCTTGACGAAAGCTATGGTTTTCAATACAGTGCTGCAAAAAGTGAATTTTTAACTTTTATCATACCTGATGCTATGGGTAGCAGCACAGGTGAAGGATTTGATGAAAACTCAAAAGTGGTTTCTACATTAACGGCTAAAGGTGTACCTGAAGAAAACGCTGTAAATATAGCTGCACAGTTGCCAAAATATTGGGGGGGTATATTGCCCTCAACCTCTGGCCCTGTTTACCTTGGTGCTATCATCTGTATTTTGTTTATAATAGGTATGGTTATGGTTGATAATAAATACCGGTGGTGGATCTTCGCTGCCTGTTTTTTTATTATACTAATATCGTGGGGTAAAAACTTTGAAGGTTTCAACAGTTTTTTGTTTGAGCACCTTCCTCTTTATAATAAATTCAGGGCACCTTCTATGGCAATGGTAATTCCGCAACTGTTGTTTCCGGTTATGGCAGTTCTTGCTCTGCAAAAAGTATTCTTTACGCCGGCCAGCAAAGCTGATCTTAAAAAATCTTTCAAAAAAATACTAATTGTTACGGGCTGCGTTTTTGTGTTTTTAATGCTGGTATATGTTAGCTCGGATTATTCTGCAGGTTATGATTTACAAGTTAAAGCAAATGCAGATCAGCAACAGCCTGGCCTGGGCAGCACATTTGTTAACGCTATGCAGGAAGGGCGGAAAGAAATACTTGGCGCGGGTTTGTTACAGGCAATATTTTTCGCAGCAATTACGCTGGCAACGTTGTTCGCTTTTTTAAAAACATCATTAAAGCCAGTTTATCTTGTTATTGTTCTGTTGGTTATTAACTCAATTAACTTATTGTACGTTGACAACAAATATCTCAACGCGAACAGCTATGTAGACGATGAATCTTACAATCAAAACTTTTCGCCCACTCCTGCAGAGGTGGAAATAATGAAGGATAAAGACACACATTTCCGAGTACTGAATGGCGGCGATTGGGTCAATGATGCCACACCCGCATACTACCTGCGTACGATAGGTGGTTATCATCCGGCAAAGCTTAGCATTTACCAGGACCTGATTGAACACCAGCTCTCAAAAGGCAACCCGGCTGTTATGGACATGCTTGATACAAAGTACCAAATTATAGCGGCTCAAAAACAGGGAGCAGCCGATACCTATACATTAAGACCCTCTGCTTTAGGGGCATGCTGGTTTGTAAAAGAAGTGAAATTTGTTGAAGGACCGGTAGAAGAAATGAACGGCCTGGATAATTTTAATCCATCACAAACCGCCTTTGTCGAAACAATCTATAAAGACGCTATACCTCAAATGCCTGTTATGGATTCAACGGCCAACATTAAGCTCATTAGCTATGATAATGATGACATAACCTATAAATCATCATCAAAAACAAACCAGTTTGCCGTACTAAGTGAGGTTTATTACGCGGAAGGGTGGGATGCATTTATTGATGGTAAAAAAGCCCCTTACGTAAAAACAAATTATGTGCTTCGCGGTATTTACGTACCGGCAGGCGAGCATAATATTGAATTTAAGTTTGAGCCATCATCGTACAGTAAAGGGCAAACATTTACTTATATTGGCAATATCATGGTTTGGCTTGCATTTATAGCTGCCCTTTGGGCGTGGTGGCGCAACAATAAAAAGCCGGCCACTGCAAAGAACTAAATATAATTTAACTGATGAAGGTAGTTGTAACCGGCAATTATATGTTTAATGGCGGCGATGTTAGCTGGGCTGGCATTGAAGCTATTAAAGGTTTAACAATTACCAGTTATGAAAGAACGCTGCCCGAAGAGTTGGTTGGGCGCTGTGCAGAAGCAGAAGTTATTCTTATTAATAAAACTGTGGTTAGCAGTGCAGCGCTTGATGAGTTGCCACAACTAAAGCTTATAAGCGTACTTGCCACCGGCTACAACATGGTTGATACAAAGGCGGCGCGGGAAAAGAACATTGTTGTTTGCAATGTTCCGGCTTATGGCACCGGTTCGGTTGCACAACATACATTCGCTTTAATACTGGAGCTTACAAATCATGTAGGGCTGCATGCTGCCTCTGTTGCCCAGGGCGATTGGGTGCGCAGCCCGGAATGGTGTTATAACAAAGCGCCCATAATTGGTTTGGAAGGCAAAACATTGGGCATTGTGGGCTTTGGTAATATAGGCAGGCAAACAGCCGCTATTGGTGAAGCATTCGGGATGAAAATTTTGTATAACGGCCCGCACAAAAAGGAGCACCCTGCCGCCAAATATATTTCGGTGGAAGAATTGTTTGCACAAAGTGATGTTATATGCTTGCATTGCCCAGTAACAGCGACAAACAACAAATTTGTAAATGCACAATTGCTCGCGCTAATGAAGCCTTCGGCTATGCTTGTTAACACATCCCGCGGCCAATTAATAAATGAAGACGACCTTGCATACGCTTTAAATAATAACATTATTGCAGGTGCGGCCTTAGATGTGTTGTCTGTTGAACCGCCACCCGCCACCAATCCATTGTTCTTTGCAAAAAACTGTATTATTACCCCGCACAATGCCTGGATGAGCCTTGAGGCAAAACAAAGAATTTTAGATGTAACTGCCCTTAACATACAGGCATTTATTGATGGCAAGCCGGTAAATGTAGTTAATTGAATAAAATGTAATTAGGGTACTTTTTTCTATATGTGCTTAACTCTGTCAAAATAAAGGCCCACACTTACACCGCCGTAAACGCCGCTAAAATTATAGTTGGCTTTAGCATGAGCCGATGTTTCGTGGCTGGTGTGTCCCTGGTCATCGTGCTGGTTAAAAATTATACTCCCATAATCAGAAACCTGGAAAATCCAGCCGACATTAACACTATAATAAAATTTGTGCACAGCTGATTGACGCGCCAGGCAAACCTGTGGAAACAGTGCTACGCTGTTAAACGTATATGCAAGTTGCAAATAACTGGCCTGCGCAGTTTGTTCGTCATCATCGTCATCAACATACCTAAACTGTGTATTAAATGTCTTCCCGCTAATATTCAATATTTTATTTTGATTGTCTATAGTATTATCAAATCCAACCTGTGCCTGGAAAAAACTTACGCTTATTGACGGCTTAAATACAAATTCATTTTTGCTGGTGGTATGCAATGGGAAAAGCCTCTCATATCCAAATACAAAATTAAATAACTCATTTTTTGAGTGGGTAGGATAAGACCTAAAATAGTTGGGACTTAAGCTGACCCTCCATGTTAAGCCTTGTTTTTTTGTAAGCACTTCCAAGTTAAATATATCAAGCATATAAGCAGGCCTCGTAAAAAAATTAGTAATGCTTGTTTTATACGCGCCGGTTGTAATATTGCCGGTTGCAACATCTGTTGCCGTATACGGCAGGTTTATATCAAATGCAGTAAAGCTTTTAGGGAAAGAAAAAATGCCTGCATTCCAGGATAAAATATAATTAAATTTTTTCTTTGGCGGCTTCTTTTGTATTATAGCGGGATTAACCTGACTAAAAGCATATGTTGCTGTCAGTGCGCAGTACGCTGCAATTATTAAGGGCTTTATAGCAGGCATAGGTGTTCGTTAGAATTTAAAATTCTGTGTTTTGCTGCTCATTTTTTCAAAATAATTCTTAAATCTGTCATAATTAACAATGCATTCAATGTTGAAAAAGTGCTACATTTCACTCATCATTACCATCACATGCAATCATTACTTTAATCATGAAAAAAGCATCAATAATATTTCTTCTCTTCGCGTCCACCCTTCTCTCCTGCCATGCCCAAAACCCGCGCTTTAAAGTGCTGGCGTTGTACGAAAATGGCGGCCATCATGTGGCTTATTCAGCGGTAGGAAAAATTTGGCTTAACAAATTGGCGGCCGACAGCAATTTCACCATTGATTATATTACCAACACCAACACAATCAATGATTCAACACTTGCCAATTACCAACTTTTTATTCAACTTGACTATGCTCCTTACGCCTGGACACCTGCAGCTGTTGCCGCATTTCAAAAATATATCGAAGAAGGCCGGGGCGGGTGGATTGGCTTTCACCACGCAACATTGCTTGGTGAGTTTGATGGCTACCCCATGTGGCAATGGTTTTCCGATTTTATGGGTGGCATACGCTGGAAGGCATATATAGCAACCTTTGTTTCGGCAACGGTACATGTGGAAGATAAAACCTACCCGGTAATGAAAGGCCTTGCTGATACCTTTACCATAAGTAAAGAAGAGTGGTACACGTATGATAAAAGCCCCCGGCCCAATGTGCATGTAATTGCAAGCGTTGATGAGTCAAGCTATAATCCCGATTCAAAAATTAAGATGGGCGATCACCCCGTTATTTGGACGAACGAAAAAATGAAGGCAAGAAACGTTTATATTTTTATGGGCCATGCGCCCGAATTGTTTGACAATAGTTCTTATACAACATTATTCAGGAATGCTATTTTTTGGGCCGCAGCCAAATAAAATAACCCAACATTTTGGCACAATCTAAATAGTGTATTGTTTGTCGGCACAATACAATTAAATTGCTGTATGGCAACTGCAAAAAATAACACCACCCCCTTCTACACAAAGCTTGCAATGGTATTGCTAAGCCTTATTGCTTTGGGATATCTTGCCATTCTTGGTAAGAAATTGCTGGTACCCTTACTGTTCTCGTTATTGTTTTCTATCCTGCTATTGCCAATGGCCAATTTTTTGGAAAAAAGGCTTAGGCTGCCGCGCGGTGCAGCGTCAATCCTGTCTGTACTTATACTTATAAGCAGCATAGGTTTTATATTATATTTAGTGGGCTCGCAACTAAGTAACCTTGCAAGCGACTGGCCATTGTTTAAGCAGCAGTTAACAACATCTGTAAACGACCTGCAGGACTGGGTAGCAACCCGCTTTAACATCAATATACAAAAGCAAAAAACTTATGTAAACAACGCCACATCAGCAATAATGTCGTCTGGTACGGCTGTACTTGGCGCTACAGTGGTCTCATTGTCATCTGTACTATTGTTCCTCGTATTTGCGATGATAGATACCTTCTTCCTGCTTTTTTACCGCAGGCTTATATTAAGGTTTTTATTAGCTGTTTTTAAAGAAGAAAATTCGGTTGTGGTTAATGATATTATTGAGAATATTCAAAACATTATACGGCAATATATTCTTGGCCTGCTGCTTGAAATGGCGATTGTTTCGGCGGCGTGCTGTATAGCTTTTGAAATACTTGGTATTAAGTACGCCATCCTTCTCGGTTTAATAACAGGGCTGTTTAATATTATACCATATATAGGCATTTTTACGGCGTTGCTGTTAAGTACACTAATTACTTTTGCAACTGGCGCCAGCGGCGCAACTATTTTGATCGTTGGCATTGTTATCATCGGTATTCATTTGATTGACAGTAACCTGCTGCTGCCGGTTATTGTGGGCAGCAAGGTAAAAATAAACGCACTGATAACCGTATTGAGCGTAGTAATTGGTGAAATGTTGTGGGGTATACCGGGCACATTTCTTGCTATACCCGTAATAGCCATTGCAAAAATTATTTTTGACCGCATTGAAAGCCTTAAGCCATGGGGTATTTTGTTGGGTGATGAAAAACATGAAAAAAATTTGCAGCCATTGCCGATAACACCCGATACAGGCCTGCAGGAAGCAGAAAGTGTAAATGATAAGCCAGTAGATGATTAGCAACGAATTGCCTGTTTAAAAAATGCCACCCGCCTGCAAC
>Ga0206931_1241_pt2 | contig 11337 bp, 6 predicted proteins | sample Alteio_BWOrgHeat_17_FD_152946 | JGI IMG/M metagenome (GOLD analysis project Ga0206931, IMG submission 152946) | Enriched cells from forest soil in Barre Woods Harvard Forest LTER site, Petersham, Massachusetts, United States -... | ecosystem: Environmental > Terrestrial > Soil > Temperate forest > O...
GTATCACCCGCATTCAGGGTAGGTTATTTGGTAGCGCCCGAAAATGTTATAAACCATCTTGCCTTGTTCAGGCGTGTTATTGACAGGCAAGGTGATACAATGCTGGAAAATGCATTTGCAGAGTTATTGCAAAACGGTACGCTTCAAAGGCATCTTCGCAAGTCGCTACGGGTGTATAGGGAAAGACGGGATTTTTTTTGCAAACTTTTACAGGAAAAACTGAGTGAGCATATAAGTTTCCAGGTGCCGGATGGTGGCATGGCTATTTGGGCAAAATTCAATGATGGCATTAATTTAAGCAGTCTTGCAGCGGGGGCACTAAAGCGTGACCTATATTTTTATGATGGTGCCGGTTACTTTTTAACAGCCCCGCGCATAAACGCTACAAGGCTTGGCTTTGCCTCTTCTACACCCGGCGAACTTGAGCAATGTGTTGATATTTTGCAGGAATTGCTTGGTAAAAAAGCGTGATAATTACCGCATATACTCAGCATAAGTTTTTAATAATTTCAGGGCAAGTGCAACGGTAAAAAACAATACAAAAATATACCTTGCAAAAAACTCCGGTTTGTTTACAGGCTTAAGTTTGTCAAGTTTGGTGGTATCAGCTTCAAGGTTCAGTAGTTTATCAATAGTGCGCCTCATCTCAGGCTTGTAAACTATATCGGCCGGGTTTAAATGTTCATTCTTTGGCCAGTCAAACGCCAATACATTGGCGTCAGTTAAATGCGATACCCCTTTTTCATTAAAAACAAACCCTCTTGTATAGTCAATAAATTTCCTCCACTTATTGTCTTTGTAACCATCCTCAAGCATTGTCGCAACCTTATGAAACCACTGTACGCTCTCTTTTACATTATCGCCTACGGTATTGTCAGGCTGCATCAATTCAACTTCCTCGTATAAGTTTACTTTAACATCCTCAAATTCAGCCATAACTTTTTCTTCAGTTTCAAGAAAGGCCGATTGTGCCCGTACTTTATGTACTTCGTACAAGCCAAGAGAAACACCGGTAAAAGATGAAACCAGCCAGATCGTTTCAACAACGCTCCAGAATTTGGCGTGATACGGACTTATTTTATTTCTAAAAACAAGCTTTAGTATAAAGAACGTGATAATTACTGCAACAAGGTCTAATAATATTTCAGTCATTTTGGTAAGTACTGGGGTTTCAAAAATAAGTAACCCATTTTAAATATTCCTTTTTGTTACAACATGATCTTTGGCATGCTTTCAATTAGTCGCCTCGTATATGCTGATTGCGGGTTGTTGTAGATGTCGTCAGTTAAACCGGTCTCTTCAATTTTACCATTGTGCATAACGGCAATACGGTCGCTCATATAACGTATAACAGAAAGATCGTGTGAAATAAAAACAGCTGTAAAATCAAATTCATTTTTTAAATCGTTCAGCAGGTTTAGTACCTGTGCCTGCACGCTTACATCCAATGCCGAAACACTTTCATCGCATACAATAAACGATGGCTGTAATGCAAGTGCACGTGCTATAACTATGCGCTGGCGTTGGCCGCCGCTAAACTCATGCGGGTAACGGTTATAATGTTCCGGTAGCAGGCCTGTTTTTTCCAACAATTCAATTACTTGTTCTTTTCGTTGTTTATCAGTTGCATAAAGTTTATGTACCAGCAGTGGCTCCGCTATAGCTGAACCAATAGTCTTACGGGGATTGAGTGATGAATACGGGTCCTGGAAAATTAACTGCATCTCTTTTCTAAGCCCTTTCCATTTGGTATGGTTTGCAGCTGATAAGTTGGTGCCTTTAAAAATTATGTTGCCCTCAGTTGGTTTTATTAAGCCAAGCATAGCCCTGCCAAGTGTTGTTTTGCCGCAGCCAGATTCGCCAACCAAACCAAGCGTTTCGCCTTTTTGCACTTCCAGGCTAACATTATCCACTGCCTTTGTATAAGCTGTCACTTTTCCAAAAAGCGTTTTTTTGCCTGGGTAAAAAACCTTTAGATTATTAACCTGCAAAATAGTTTCCGCTTTTACATTTTGCCCCTGTGTACTTGGGTGTTTTAATTCAGTGTGCTTTTTTTGTACATCGGGCTTTATAAGCCCCACCCCATCGTTCGTTCCTGGTACTTCTAATGTCGTACCTAAAAAATCGCTAACCACGGGCAGCCTTTCGCCTTTGCTGTGTAAAGCGGGCCTGCATGCAAGCAATGCTTTTGTATAAGGATGTTGTGGATTCTTAATTACATCTGTACAATCGCCCTGCTCAACTATTTTCCCTTTGTACATTACAACAACCCTGTCTGCAATTTCAGCCACTACACCAAGGTCGTGTGAAATAAAAATAACGCTCATGTTATTTTGCGCCTGCAGGTTTTTTATTAGCTGCAGTATGCTTTTTTGCACTGTAACATCCAGCGCTGTAGTTGGTTCGTCACAAATAAGCAGCGATGGCCCGCAACTCATTGCCATGGCAATCATCACACGTTGTTTTTGGCCTCCGCTTAACTGGTGCGGGTAGCGGTTAAAGATCTCTGCAGGGTTGGGCAACTTCACTTGCTCAAATAAAGCGATCGTTGCTTTTTTTGCTACAGTTGCAGACAGTTTTTTATGCAGCGTTATCGCTTCCGCTACCTGCACCCCGCATTTCTTTACAGGGTTTAATGACGTCATTGGCTCCTGGAAGATCATCGCAATGCGGTTGCCGCGAAGGGCCTGCATTTGCCCGGAGGTTAATTGCAAAAGATCGGCTTCTTCGCCACTATAAAATATGATCTTTCCGCTTTTATAAACCGCAGGTGGCGCCTGCAGTAACTGTAGTATTGATAATGATGTTACCGATTTGCCCGATCCCGATTCGCCAACAATAGCAACAATTTCACCATTGCCTACGGTAATAGAAACCTGCTGCAGGGCTTGTGTAATGCCTTGTTGCGTGATAAAATCTACGGATAAGTTTTCTATGTTTAACAGGCCCTGCATGCAGGTAAATATAAAACAATTGATGACTTGCAGGGTTTAAGATGTAACCGGAGACTATAGGGTACATCAAAACCCCAAAGTCAGGAAATTAAAATCTGCGATACCAGCTACATTTGCTTATGCTGAAACTGGAATACACGGCCCATCCATTTAAAATAAAGGAAGAAAATGGTAAAGAATGGATATGGGACGATGTGCGCAAAAAATGGGTGCGCCTTACGCCAGAAGAATGGGTGCGGCAAAATTTAGTGCAATATATGGTTAAGCAGCATAATTATCCTGCAGCCCTTATGTCGGTAGAAAAGGAAATATTGCTGGAAGACATGCGCAAGCGGTGCGACATTGTTTTATACCGTGAAGGCGTGCCATGGATGATAATTGAATGTAAAGAAATGAATGTAGCGCTGGATGATATTGTGCTGCGCCAGGTGCTAACCTACAATATAAGCGTGCCTGTTCCCTATCTTATTATCACCAATGGCAGCTATGCGTATGTTTATAAGCGCAAAAATGGCGTTTTGCACGCCCTTAATGATTTTCCCGCGTGGTAAACGGACTTAACCGTTAGCTGGTTGCCTGCCTTTTTTTTATCTTTTTAAAATGCCCTTTTTGTTTTTTAGCAAAGCTTAATACTTACATTTGGTTGTGAGAAACACATAAGAAGCTATGTATAAGAATTTTAACTGTGCGAGAACTGCTGCTATCCTTTTTTTTGTTGTTTGCTTTTTGCAAAAATCAAGCGCACAACAACAGGTTGATGCCAAACGAATTAATGCCCTTGTTGAAAGTAATGCATCTTCTCTTCGTATGTCAACCTACGACCGGCAAAACAGCCGTGTTTCAGATGCCTATTACAGCAGCCAGTCCGGCGTGCTGCTGGTTTACCTGCAACAAACCTATAAGGGGATTGATGTGCATAATGCCATAAAAGTGCTGGCATTTAAAGGCGACAAACTTGTTTCGAGCGAAGGCGCTATCATTCCAAAAATACAGGTACGTGTAAATAATAGCGAGGGAATACCGGCGCAACGCCCCGAAAACGCAGTTAATGCTGCTGCGAAACATTTGAATTTGCCGGCTGCTGTTTCGGCCAAACCTTCAAAATATAACCCCGGTGATAAGGAAGTTGAGTTTGGCGACCTTGGCATATCCACTGAGAATATAAAAGTAAAGCTGCTATGGATGCCTGTTAATGACGGGCAAAGGCTGGTACTTACCTGGCAGGTGCAGATACAGCCAAATAAAACAAATGATCACTGGCTGGTTAGGATTGATGCAAACACCGGAGCCTTTGTAAACAAAGCCAACCTTACCGTTACTTGCAATTGGAAAAATCCGGCGCATAAACATACAGCAGATTGTTACGAAGAAAAGATATATAACGGTGACGATGCCCCGCCGGAAATAAAAACATTTAAAGACCCTGCGACCATAAATTCGGCAAAATACAGGGTTATTCCTTTTCCTGTTGAAGCCCCATCTTTCCCCGGCGGAACGCCTACACTGGTAACAAACCCATGGTTATTGGCGCCTGCAGGCAGCCCTGCAACTACTTTAAAATGGAATGATAACGGCACATCTTCATTTGCCATATCAAGGGGCAATAATGTATATGCACAGGAAGACCATGATGCCAATGACAATACTATAGGGCAATCAGCCAAATCAAAAACATCTGTGCCCGATCTTGATTTTGATTACACGCCAAATTTTAATGGCGAACCACAGGACAGTTTAAATCTCGGGTTCTCGCTTACCAACCTGTTTTACTGGAGTAATATTATGCACGATCTGAGTTATCAATACGGATTTGATGAAGTGTCGGGTAATTTTCAACAGAGCAACCAGGGGCGCGGGGGCTTGGGTAACGACTACGTTATTGCAGACGGCCAGGATGCCACCGGGCTTGATAACTCAAATTTTGCTACGCCGCCCGATGGGCAAAACCCGCGCATGCAGATGTACCTGTTTGACTTTGACCAAAGTAAAGATTTTTTGGTTAATTCACCTGCTTCAGACGCGGGGTACAAAGTTGCCGTTGAAGGCCAGTTAAGTACAAACAACGCACTGGCAACCAAAGGACCGGTAACAGCGAATGTTGTGTTGTATAAAGATATTTCAGGCAGCGACTCCGCCTGCAATACAGCAGCTAATGCCGCCGCTTTAAAAGGTAATATAGCCCTTATCTGGCGCGGTGATTGCGACTTTATTGTAAAAATAAAAAATGCCCAGTTAGCCGGTGCCAAAGGTGTTATAATGGTAAACAATACACCAGGAGCGGGCGCTATTATTATGGGTGGTACCGACAACACAATTACTATTCCAGCTGTAATGATTAGTTACGAGGATGGCACAACAATAAAAAACCTGCTGGGCCACAATACCACAGTAAACGTAACATTGAAGATACACCTGATGGATGGCAGCCTTGATGCAGGCGTTATGTGCCATGAATATACACATGGCATATCAAACAGGTTAACGGGCGGCCCAGCCGAAACAGAATGTCTTGAAAATGCTGAACAAATGGGCGAGGGGTGGAGCGATTACTACGCAATAATGGCAACTACAGACTGGACCAAGGCCGCCCTTACAGACGGCGCAAAGGCGAAGCCCATTGGTACTTATGTGGTAAACGAACAACCCACAGATGGCGGCATAAGGCAATACCCTTATTCAACAAACATGACGACGGACCCATGGACTTACAAAATGCTGGCCACAGAAACAGATGGCGGAGAAGTGCATTTAATTGGTGAAATATGGTGTACCGCTTTGTGGGAGATGACATGGGGCATAATTCAGCAGGATGGGGTTATAAACAAAAACCTGTTTGAGGCAACAGGTGCCGGTGGTAATTCAGTGGCTTTAAGGCTGATAACAGAGGCTATGAAGCTGCAACGTTGCGGGCCCGGTTTTATTGATGGCCGTAATGCTATTTTAAAAGCAGATACGCTTTTATATGGAGGTAAATACAGCTGCACTATATGGAAAGCATTTGCCAAAAGGGGCATGGGGCTTAATGCATCTGAAGGAAGTGCCAACAGTTATACAGACCAGGTGGCTGATTTTACAGTGCCCGCCAATGCAATAATTACCAAGCATGTTGATAAAGATTCTGTTGACCAGAGTGATATATTAACGTATACCATTACAGCAGCCTGCAAATGCGCGGATATTAATAATTTACGTATTAAGGATTACCTGCCGCCTAATGTTACTTATGTAAGCGGCGGCACTTACAACAGCGCCGACAATTCCATTTTGTTCAGTAATATCAATTTGTCGGCATCTCAATCGCAAACATTTACTGTTAAGCTGAAGGTTAATGAAGGGGCTTACTTTAAACCCACATTATTATTAAACGACAGTGTAACCACCAGCACTATACCTGCTGGTACCTGGAAAAACACTTCCACGCAGGGCGACACCTGGGTGGTATCAAATGCCAGGCATAATACCGGCAACTTCTCATATTTTGCAAAAGATACAGCCAACCCGGCCAATGAATCGTTGGTCACAACAAAAATGTATCCGCTGGCAGGCGTAAGCACATTATCGTTCTGGCATTATTTTGATACAGAAGACGGCTATGACGGCGGCGTTGTTGAAATGAGCACTGACAGTGGGAGCACCTGGGTTGACCTTGGCGCATATATGACACAAAACGGCTACAACAACACAATTGATAAAAACAACGGTACCATTCTTTCAGGCCGTGCAGCATTTTCGGGCACAAGCACGGGAATGATCAATACACTGGTTAACCTGGCTTCTTTTGCCGGGCAAAAAGCCATGTTCAGGTTTACTTTTGCAAATGATGATATAAATGCGGCTGATGGCTGGTATATTGATGATATAACCCTAAAAAGTGAGGCTGCTGTTTATAATCATGTAGATCTGATAGCTGCCGATACTGTTGAAAGTTCATCCAGTGTTAACTCCATAATCAAAAGCGCATCTTTACCTGTAAACTGGGGTAGTTTTACTGTTGAAAAACAGAATAATACAGCCGTATTAAACTGGAAAACATTGCAGGAATTAAATACCGACAGGTTTGCGGTTGAAAGAAGCTTAGACGGCACCAATTTTTATGAAATAGGCAGCGTGGCAGCGGCTGGTATTAACAGTAAACCAACCGACTATAGTTTTACCGATGGTGCGCCATTGCAGGGGGTAGATTATTACCGCCTGCGCGAATTTGATAAGGACGGCAAATATCAATACTCGCCGGTGCGCTCACTTAATTTTGACGACCTTAACGGTATTGTGCTCATCAGTCCAAACCCGGCAAAAAATAAAATTTCCGTAACAGTTACTGGCAATAAAAAACCGCTTAAGGTATACCTGGTAAATAATGCCGGCCAGCGTTTGCAGGAGTATGATATGACTGGCCAGTACATGCAGGTTAACTTACCGTTTGTTGCAGCCGGGGTTTATTATATAAGGATTGAAGGCAGCGGCGTTTCGTCCCAACACAAACTTGTAATTGAATAGAGTAAAATATTAACAAGGCCTGTAGTACATACAGGCTTTGTTAATTATTGCCGGTAATAATAAAATGTAAAACTTATTCGTATTATCTTTAGTCCGTTCATAAAAAGTAAGCATATGAAAAAACTTTTGGTTGCGTTGTTGCTGTTATCAGTATCTTTTGTAAATGCCCAAAACCCTATATATTACCTGCTGGTTGGCACTTATACCACGGGCGGTAAAAGCGATGGCATTTATATTTACAAATTCAACCCCAACAGGAATGAATCCGCTTTAATTGGCAGCGCCAAAAGCGAAAACCCATCTTTCCTCGCAATCTCAAAAGACCAGAAATTTGTATATGCTGTAAATGAAAACCATGGTGGCGATAAAGGCGGAGACCTGAGTGCTTTTGCACTTGATAAAAAGAAAGGGGCGCTTACCTTTTTAAATAAACAATCAACAGGAGGGGATGACCCGTGTTTTGTGGCCATTGATTCAGCTGGTAAAAATCTTGTGGTTGCCAATTACAGTGGTGGTAACATGAGCGCGTTTAAAACAAACGCCGATGGTAGTGTATTACCTTATGCGCAACTTATTGCACACGACGGCTATGGTGTAAATGTTAAGCGCCAGGAGATGCCCCATGTGCATTGCACCGTTTTTTCACCAGACCAGAAATATCTGTTTGCTGCTGACTTAGGCAACGATCGTTTGTACCGGTATACTTTTAGCCCAGACGATGCAACAACCCCATTAAAACCAATGGATCCTGCTTATTACGAAATACCTGACGGCAGCGGCCCAAGGCACATTGTTTTTAGCCCTGATAAAAGATTTGCATACTTAATAAACGAGCTTTCAGGTAATATTATAGCGTACTCATACAACAACGGCCAGCTAACTCAAATTCAAACCCTGCCTTCTGATATAACCAAAACAAAAGAAGACAAGGGCAGCGCTGAAATTGATATTACACCAAATGGTAAGTTCCTGTACACATCAAACCGTGTTACCTCTAATGAAATTGTTGCCTTTAAAGTTAACAGCGATGGTACTTTGCTGGAGGTAGGCCGCACACCAACCGGTATTCATCCACGTCATTTTATGATTGACCCTACAGGGCACTTTTTACTGGTTGCCAACAGGGACAGTAATAATATTCAAATATTCACCATCAATAAAAATTATGGGATACTTGAAGACACTCATGTAACCATTGAAGTGCCAAGCCCGGTTTGCCTTAAAATGGTACCCGTAAATTAAAAAAGCAAATGCTGTAAGGGCCTGCGCAATTATTGTTATCTTCACGCGCCTGACGTTTTGCCTGCCATTCATTTTAAAACCTACTTACATACGGTTTATGAATACGTATTCAAACAGCGCGTTGCAGCAATTCAAAAACCTGGTAGGCACCCGCTTCCAGCTTTATAACAGTCTTTTTACATCACTCCCCTTTCACCGCATTGAAAAAACAGGCGTATTGCTGTCGTTATTTTTGCTGCATTGTGAGGAAAGTTTTAGAAAAGGAGAGAGCCCTGTTGAAATAGTAGAATCGTTCTTAAAACAATATACCACTTACCAGAAGGAGCAGGAATTTATTGATATACTTTTTAGGTTTGTGCAATATACCGAAAGGCAGGTGGTGTTGTTTGATGCGCTGGAAGATGCTGCATTTACACGCATAAATGACGTAAGTGGCAAAGGCACTTTAAAGCAATTGTATAATGAGGTAGCCCAGGAGCAAAAAAAAGATGAGCTTATTGAAAAATTAAAAGACTTTTCAGTGCGGCTGGTTTTAACTGCCCACCCTACCCAGTTTTATACCGGGGAGGTGCTGGGCATTATTAATGACCTTTCAAAAGAGCTGGTGCAGGAAAACCCTGCCGTAATTAACACTTACCTGCAGCAATTGGGCCGCACGCCTTTTCTTAAAAAACAAAAACCAACACCTTATGATGAAGCGATAAGCCTGATTTGGTTTTTGGAATACATTTTTTATAATACGGCAGGCAGAATAGTAACATCGTTAAAAAGCGAATACCCGGAACTGGATACTACCAAAAACCCGGTAATGAGCATGGGCTTTTGGCCGGGTGGCGACAGGGACGGAAACCCGTTTGTTACGGCAGACATTACACTTAAAGTTGCGGATGAATTACGTGCAGCAGTATTACGGTGTTATTATAAAGACATGCGGGCTTTAAAGCGCCGCCTGACCTTTAAAAATGTAGAAAACAGGATTGTTGAACTAGAAGACAAAATATACAACAACCTTGCCGCGCCCAGCAACTATAACGGCATTACAGCACAGGATATACTGCGTACTTTAACCGAAGTAAGAGAGACCATTATTAGCCAGCACAATGGGTTATTTCAGCACCTTGTTGAGAATGTTATAAGTAAAGTTGAAGTATTTGGGCTGCATTTTGCCTGCCTTGACGTTAGGCAGGACAGCAGCATACATGAAAAAACACTTGAAGCTGTTGCTGAAAAAACAAAGTCACTACCTTCAAATTACACCTCGCTTTCAGATGCGGATAAGATAAATGCCTTATTCAATATTACAATTGCGGTTGACCCACAGGTATTGGGGAACGACCTTTATAAAGACACCATCCTTTCAGTTGGGGCGGTTAAAAAAATACAACAGAATAATGGTGAGGAAGGCTGCAACCGTTACATAATAAGCCACTGTACAAGTGCATTAAACGTGGTGGAAGTATATGGGCTGTTTTTATTGGGTGGCTGGCAAAAAGGCGCGTTAACTGTTGATATTATACCGTTGTTTGAGACGATTGATGATTTGCAGGCAGCTGCTGAGGTTATGAGAACACTGTACACTAACGAAATTTACAAAAGCCATTTGGTTAAAAGAAAGAATACTCAAACAATAATGCTTGGCTTTTCAGACGGCACAAAAGATGGCGGCTATCTTATGGCCAACTGGAGCATTTTTAAAGCCAAGCAGCAGCTAACAGCCATATCGAAGCAATATGGTATAAGCGTAATATTTTTTGACGGCAGGGGAGGCCCACCTGCAAGGGGTGGCGGCAAAACCCAGAAGTTTTACGCGTCAATGGGTAAAGATGTTTCTAACAAAGAAATACAACTTACCATTCAGGGGCAAACTATCAGTTCAAACTTTGGTATTATTGAGGCCGCACAGTTTAATATTGAGCAATTGATAAATGCGGGTATTACCAACCAACTTTTTTCTGAAAAGCAGTCAACGTTTACAACAGAGGAGGATGGATTGATGCAACAGCTTGCGGAGGAGGGCTACAAAAGCTATGTTAACCTGAAAGAACATCCTTATTTTGTTGAATACCTGGCACATGCCAGTCCGTTGCGCTTTTATGGCGAAACAAACATTGGCAGCCGCCCTGCCAAGCGTGGCGCTTCGTCAAAACTTTCTTTAAACGATCTAAGGGCGATACCTTATGTAGGCGCGTGGAGCCAGCTTAAACAAAATATTACGGGGTATTATGGTGTTGGTACAGCTTTGAAAAAAATGGATAAGCTTGGTAAATGGGATGAGGTTAAAAAACTGTACAACGATTCATTGTTCTTTAGAACGCTGATGGATAATTGCGAAATGAGCATGAAGAAAAGTTTTTTCCCCTTAACGGCATACCTATCAAAACATCCCAAATACAGCGATATATGGCACATGATGTATGAAGAATTTGAATTGACGTTAAACTACGTGTTACGGCTTAGCGGCAGCAGCGAATTAATGGAAGCATACCCAGTAGACCAGCTCTCTATTTCAATGCGGGAACGCATTGTGCTGCCATTGTTAACTATACAGCAATATGCGCTGGCGAAGATGCGCGCACTTGAAGAGCAGTTAGTGCAACCGCCTGTAAAAGGTGATTATGAAAAACTTGCCATGCGCTGCTCGTTC
>Ga0206931_1257_pt1 | contig 11204 bp, 10 predicted proteins | sample Alteio_BWOrgHeat_17_FD_152946 | JGI IMG/M metagenome (GOLD analysis project Ga0206931, IMG submission 152946) | Enriched cells from forest soil in Barre Woods Harvard Forest LTER site, Petersham, Massachusetts, United States -... | ecosystem: Environmental > Terrestrial > Soil > Temperate forest >...
CAAATTTTTTGCAAACTATTTTTAAAATATTTTTTAGAATGCTCTGAATGGCTTAACCACAAAGAGTTTCAGGGGATATAAAATAATTGTTGCTGATGGCAATTTGTTCCGCAACATGGGATATGTTTTAAAAGAATGATGATGATAAGATACACTGTAGTTGGAGCAAAGCGTGAATGTTTGTCGGAAAAATGCCGTTACCCTGTACTAAATTTTTTAAACTTATCTTAGCATACAAATATTGCCTGCATGGTTTTTAACAGAAGATACACCAGTAACCACGAGCTGCTGGCTATTTATAAAAAATTGCTGCTGCCGAGAATGATTGAAGAGAAAATGCTTGTGCTGTTGCGGCAGGGCAAAATAAGCAAATGGTTTAGCGGCATTGGGCAGGAGGCTATTGCTGTTGGCGCCGCTTATGCGCTTGAAGCGGATGAGTGGATAATGCCGTTGCACCGCAACCTGGGGGTGTTTACTACACGCAATATGCCCCTGAACAAACTGTTTATGCAATGGCAGGGCAATAAGGATGGCTACAGCAAGGGGCGTGAGCGCAGCTTTCATTTTGGTAATGCAGAACACCATATTTGCGGTATGATAAGCCACCTTGGGCCGCAGCTTGCCATTGCTGATGGAATAGCGCTGGCGCATAAATTGAAAAAGGAAAACAAAGTTTCACTGGCATTTTCAGGTGATGGCGGTACAAGTGAAGGAGATTTTCATGAGGCGCTGAACGTTGCCGCAGTGTGGGATTTGCCGGTAATTTTTATTATTGAAAATAATGGTTACGGCCTTAGCACGCCTGTTAATGAACAATACCGGTGTGAAAGCCTTGTTGATAAGGCGAAAGGCTATGGCATGGAAGGCGTGCGTATTGACGGTAACAATATTCTTGCTGTTATTGATACCATTAAAGGCATACGCGAATACTGCATTAATGAACAAAAACCATATTTGATCGAGTGCATGACGTTTCGCATGCGCGGTCACGAAGAAGCCAGCGGCACTAAATATGTGCCAAAGGAAATGTTTGAAGAATGGGCTGCAAAAGACCCAATAAAAAATTACGAAGAGTACCTTATAACGCAGGAGGTTTTAACAGAAACAGTAATTGAAAAGATAAAGGCAGAATTTAAAACGCATATTGATGCGGAACTGCAACTGGCTTATAACGCTGAAGCGTTAACACCGGAAACGGAAGAAGAGGTGAGGGATGTGTATGCGCCGAAGGTAAAAGTTAAAAATGAAGAGTTAAAAGTTGAAGGGCAATCTGCAATCCGCAATCCGCAATCTGAAATCAGGATGATTGATGCTATTAAAGAAGGTTTGCAGCAATCCATGCAGCAGCATAGCAACCTTATATTAATGGGGCAGGATATTGCGGAGTATGGCGGCGCATTTAAAATAACAGAAGGTTTTGTACAGCAGTTTGGTAAAGAACGCGTACGCAATACGCCGCTGTGTGAGAGTGCTATTGTCGGTGCTGCGCTGGGGCTTAGCCTTAAAGGTTTTAAAAGCATGATGGAAATGCAGTTTGCTGATTTTGTTACCGTTGGCTTTAACCAAATAATAAACAACCTTGCTAAAATACATTACCGGTGGGGGCAAAATGCTGATGTTGTTATTCGCATGCCGTGTGGCGGTGGCGTTGGTGCGGGGCCTTTTCACTCGCAAAGCAACGAGGCGTGGTTTGTACATACACCGGGTTTAAAGGTCGTGTACCCAGCAACACCAGCCGATGCAAAGGGCTTATTAATTGCCGCTATTAACGACCCCAACCCTGTTATGTATTTTGAGCATAAGGCGCTGTACAGGAGTGTTAACGGCCCTGTACCAACAGAGTATTATGAAACTGAAATTGGCAAAGCGCGAAAAGTAAGCGATGGTGAAGATATAAGCATTATAACATACGGAAGCGGCGTGCTATGGGCAACGGAATATGCTGACGAACACCCTGACATAAGCTTTGACATTCTTGACCTGCGCACACTATTGCCGCTGGATCATGATGCTATTAAAGCCTGCGTGGAAAACACGGGGAAGGTGCTGATATTGCATGAAGACACTTTAACCGGCGGCATTGGCGGTGAAATTGCTGCCTGGATAAGTGAACATTGCTTTAGCCTGCTTGATGCACCTATACTGCGTTGCGCCTCGCTTGACACACCTATACCTTTTAATATTGAGCTGGAGAAAAACTTTATGGCAAAGGCAAGGCTGCATGAAACTGTTGAAAAATTATTGCGGTATTAGAAAGGAAAATTTCGGCGAAACCTCGTACTACGGCAACTATTCCCCGCCAATATGGGGCATATTAATTAATCTTTCTTTTACCTATTTTTAATGTGCCTGCTGTGCCTTGGTTTTGTTTATGCCTTATTTTTATTATATGAAAAGATTTGTGTCAGCCCTAATGATCTCTCTGCCCTTTTTGGTAATTGCCCAACCCGGCAAAATTGCAAATGAGGCGTATGTAGTTACAAGAATGGTTGCTAAATTTCACGTTGCGCCACGTGCTGTTAACGATACTTTTTCTATTGACGTGTATAACCAAATGCTGCAAAAAACGGATGAGGCCAAAGCTTTGTTTACGAAGGACGATATTGGGAAGCTCTCAGTATATACAACGCTTATTGATGATGAGATAAACAAAAAGAATACTGACTACCTAAACTTATTAACCGCTATTTACCAGCAGCGTTTAAAACAGGCAGATTCGCTGGCTGATATAGTAAGCGCAAAACCTTTTAATGTAAACACCCCTGAAAAATTTACTGTAACTGAAGATACCAGCTATCCCGCAAATATTGCCGGAGCGCAGGTAAAGCTGTACAAAATTTTTAAGACGAATGTACTGCAGGAAATAACAGATAACCTGCCGGATAATTACAAATCACTCACGCCCCAGCAGCAAAAAAAGTATATTGATTCTGCTGAGGAAGTATTCCGCAAAAAAAACCTGCTGTCATTCAAAAGAAAAATAAGCAACATACTGCAAAACCCTTATGGCATGGTGGGCTATATGGGTAATACGTATTGTGAAACAATTGCGCTTTGTTTTGACCCGCATACTGAATACCTGCCCAAAACTGAGAAAGAAAATTTTGAAAGCGCATTAGGCCAGCAAAGCTTTCGTTTTGGTTTTAGCATGGAAGAAGATAAGGATGGCGGCGTTTTAATAAGCAACCTGCAGCCGGGAAGCCCTGCGTTTAAATGCGGTAAACTTAACAAGGGTGATAAATTTATGATAGTGCAATGGGCGGGCAAGCAGCCGGTTGATGTGTCGGGCAGTTCGCCTGAAGAGCTTAGTACACTTATAAGTCAAAGTAACCACGATACTATTTACTTTACCATGCGCAAAGTAACTGGCTCGCTGGTGCAGGTTAAGCTGCTTAAAGAACAGGCGAAGCAGGATGAAGGCGAGGATGAGAACAAGGTAAAGAGCTTTATATTGAAGGGTGCTGCTACTGTTGGGTATATTTACCTGCCTGCCTTTTACGAAGATTGGGAGAGCGGCGATAATGGCAATGCAGGTTGTGCCAACGATGTTGCCAAAGAAATTGTAAAGCTTAAGAGAGAAAATATAAACGGGCTTATTATAGACTTGCGTTACAATGGAGGCGGCTCTGTTGACGAAGCAAGGCAGCTCGCCGGTATTTTTATTGATGCAGGCCCGGTTGCCCAGGAAAAGGGAAGGGACCCCAAACCTTTTACCATAAAAGATATTGACCGCGGCACTATTTACGACGGGCCTTTGGTGCTTTTGGTAAATGGGTACAGTGCATCTGCCTCCGAGCTGTTAGCGGGCACTTTACAGGATTATAATAGGGCAGTTATTATAGGTACACCTACCTATGGCAAAGCATCTGCACAAATTGTTTTGCCTATGGATACAACGGTTACCTATGAGAATTTTACAAAAAAGCAAACCGAAAACTATATTAAGATAACAGTTAACAGGCTATACAGGGTTAAAGGTACAACGGCCCAGTTTGCAGGTGTGCAGCCAGATATTACGCTGCCCGATATACTTGATGCTTACATTACTAAAGAAAGCGACGAAGAGTTTGCCTTAAAGCCCAACACTATTGATGCTAATAAATATTTTCAGCCTTACCCGCCACTGCCTGTTGCAAGTTTGGCCGCTGCTGTAAAGCCGCAAGTTGACACAGGCGCTTACTTTACTGAAGTAAAAAATTTAGTAGCAAGCTATAAACAAAAACGGGAACCTAAAGATGAATTATTAACGCTGGCAAACTACATGTCAGGCGATGCCAAAGATGTTGAGGGTTCCTTAAAAGAAAAGAGATTCGTTGCGAAAAATTTTACTGTTCAAAATAATCAATATGAACTAACGAGGCTGCAGGCTGACAGCTATTTAACCCAGCTTAATGATGGGTTTAAGCAGATTGTAAGTACCGACCCTTATATTAACATTGCCTACGAAGTTTTAAACAGGCTTAAAAAATAAACATTCAAATCACGTAACCTTAAACTTGAAAAATGAGAAAGCCCTTTTTACTTTTATCAGCAATCATACTGCTGATGCCTGCGTTGATGGTAAAAGCCCAAAACTATGATGACCCCGGTATTTACATGAAAAGTATCAGCAGTATTCAAACTGACTTTAATAAAACCTACATGGCCTACATAAGTGCTGCATGGCACAGCAATAGGGCAATGAAGATTGAAAAACTCCGGCAGCAGGTTGTTGATAATCTTACAACGTGCAGGTATAAAATAATTGACTTGCCTTATTATAAACACGATAACTCATTGCGCCAAAGCAATATCGATTATTTGTGGATCTTAACAAAAGTGTTTAACGATGATTTCACGCATCTTGTAAATATGGAAGATTTGATTGATCAATCCTTCGACAAAATGCAGCTATACCTGCTTTTTGAGGAAAAGATAAACGATACGCTGAAAGCAGCAAATGAAAGAATAGCCCAGGTTGAAAAAGATTTTGCTACAAAATATAACGTAACCCTTGTTAGCAATAAAACTGATGTTGCCCAAAAAATGGAAGTATCAAACAGGGTAAGTAAATATCGCAACAAAGTTTACCTGTTATTTTTTAAATGTGTGTGGCAGGAAAGCCAGGTTATGGATGCTATAGACAAAAAAACAATAACAAAAATAGAACAGGCCCGCAGCGCTTTGCTTAACTATGCAACGGAAGGCTTTACTGCCCTTGACAGTTTAACCAGCTTTGAAAACGATCCGGCACTTGCTGAGGCTTGCAAACAATCGCTTACGTTTTATAAAAAAGAGGCGGAAACCGAGATATCCAAAGTATCAGACTTCCTGCTGCAGGAGGAAAATTTTGCCAAAATAAAATCCTCTTATGATGCCAAGCCTCAAAATACTAAAACCAAGCAGGATACAGATGCGTATAACAAAGCCCTTGCTGATGTGAACGCTGGTTTTACCATCGCCTCGCAGGCCTTTAAAGGTATTTTTGCTGACCGTAATAAGATGATTGTAAACTGGGATAAAGCTGAGCAAAAATTTATCGATGCCCACATGCCGTATTACAGGTAAAAAATAAACGCTACAATAAACCTTAAACAAACAAACAGATGAAAAAATTGATTGCTTCTTTTGTGTTGCTTTTATCACTCGGTTGCTTTAAAGCAAATGCGCAAGATCTTAATGATCCTGGTGGCTACTTAAGTGCCATAAACAGCGCTAATGTTGAAATGAGCAAAACATACATGGCATATATAAGCGCTGCGGCGCACAGCGGCCGCGCAAGAAAAATTGAACGGATGCGGCAACAGACGGTTGATGCTATTATAAACTGCCGCGGTAAAATAAGTGAGCTGCCTTATTACAAGGGCGATAATTCCCTCCGCAAAAGCAGCATTGATTATATCGGGCTCGTATATAAAGTGTTTAATGATGATTATGCGCATATAGTTAATATGGAGGAGATTGTAGAACAATCTTTTGACGAAATGCAGCTTTACCTGTTGCTGCAGGAAAAAACAAATGACACTTTAAAAGCTGCGAACGATCGTATGGACCAGGCGGTGACCGATTTTGCTGCCAAATACAATGTTAAGCTGCTGAATGATAAAAGTGAGCTCGGCCAAAAAATGGACCAGGCTGGCAAAGTAAGCAAATACCGTGACAAGGTTTACCTGTTGTTCTTTAAATGCAATTGGCAGGAAAACCAATTAACCGATGCGCTAAACAAAAAGAACACTATTAAAATTGAACAGGCGCGCAGTGCACTTAGTAATTACGCGTCGGACGGCTTAGCCGCGCTTGATTCGCTTAAAAGTTTTCAGAACGATCCCTCACTGGCTGTTGCCTGTAAACAGGCGCTTACTTTTTATAAAAAAGAGGCTGATGTTGATATACCCAAAGTGTCTGATTTTATGCTGAAGGAAGAGAATTTTAATAAAATTAAAACCTCGTTCGACGCCACACCCCAAAGCAGCAGGACCCAAAAAGATGTAGATGCTTACAACAAGGCGGTTAACGAAATGAACGGTGCTGTAAACGTCGCCAATCAAACAAATGCAAACCTCAATAACAACCGCAAACAAATTATAGACGGCTGGAACAATGCCGAAAAATCTTTTAACGATAACCACGTGCCTTTCTACAAATAAAACTGTTTTTTCAAAAACTAAGCGGCTGTAATTTTATAAAAGCAGCCGCTTAGCTTTTGTGGTGCATTGAAGGTAATTCTCTCCCTAATATTGGTGAAACGCATCTGATACAAATTGCAATACTACTGGTAGCGACGCACGCCAGTACGTCCAGTTATGGGCGCCATCGCGTATGCGGAATTCATGCGGCCAATCCCTTTTGCGCATGGCAATATGCACAAGGCAGTTACCCTCATATAAAAAATCATCATCGCCTACATCAATATACCAGCGCACCGCTTTTTTCAAACTATCAGGCGTATTGTTTATCAGGCTTAAAACACTCTGGTCGTTAAAATATTTTATTATGTTGCTGTCTGGCAGCCCCGGTGTTTCGCGCAGCAGCCTTGCCCTTGCACTATCAAGGTTTGTTGGGCCTGTGGCGGCACTCAGCGGGCAGGCAGATGAAAACATTTCCGGGTGGTGCAGCGCATACGTAAATGTGCCACCACCGCCCATAGATAACCCTGATATAGCCCTGTAATGCTTCTCCCCTTTTATACGGTAAGTTTTTTCAACATACGGCAACAGTTCCTGGAAAAAGAAATCTTCATACCTCCATTTTCCCGTGGCATCATTGCTGTAACCACGCTTGCCGGTATTGGCATCAGGCATAACAATAATCATTGGTGTGGCTATGCCTTCAGCAATAGCCTTATCAGCAATACTCTGTACTTCACCAAACTGCACCCAGCCTGTTTGGTCATCGCCGGCACCGTGTAAAAGATATAAAACGGGATAACTTCTGTCGCTTGATTCATAGCCTGGCGGCAGGTAAATAGCAAACTTCCTGTCCATATTCAGGATCTTACTTTTTACGCTAAGGTTATCATACACCTTACTGCCCTGCGCAATAATTATTGACGAGGTAAAAAAGAAGAAAACCATTAAAGCAATCATTTTTTTCATACCGCAATTATTTATTTAAAGATATATGTTTTTGCTACGCGCCTGCTACTATCAATTGTGTTAGCAATGCCTTTTTCACGCTTATTGAAAACGCCAAAAAAGTGGGAAAAAAGTGAACCAAAGTTTGACAAAAGTGAGCGAAAATTTGCCATTTAACTTTACTTATTTATTTGATAATCACTATGTTATTATTTTTTGGCCCTTAAAAGCGCTGGTTTTGTTTTTAATATTCACCGCTAATAAATGTAATATTTACCTGTTGTTTGTGCAGGCGGTAAAGGTGCAGGTGTAACCGGCAAGGGCTGCTGCGGCTGCGAACCATCATCATCAGGGCGTTTCTCCGCGGTTACATCATCGCCGGTTGCACGCTGTTTTTTCTTTTTGCGGCTGCTTTTTTTAGCAGTGCCATATTCCTCAATAACCGGGTTTCCAAATTCATCATCACCCAAATGCATTGTTATATGCCAGTCTTCGTTTTTAGTACCCGCCTTTAAATGCAGTCCGTAATCTGCTTTTAAATCAAAAATAAGCCCGCTGGTGCTGCCTTCACCGTTTACCAGTGCCTCAACCATGCGGGATAATATGGCGTACTTGATAGCCTTAACCAGCGTGGTAAAGCTTTTGTGCCTCCCAAGTTTATCTAATTTTTCTTCTTCAATACCTGCAAAGCAGCAAAAGCTGCCCAGTGTGTAAATAATGCGTTTGGGTACCTGCATAAGTTCGCCCCGGTATTTAACTGTTTCAACATGCTCATCGCACTGTTTGCAATATTGCTGCCACCTGGCCTGCAGCTCGGCCGCCGTAATTTTATGTGCCATATACTTCCCCTTTATACTATATATACAAAGTGCTGTTTTGTCCGCTGTTTTGGCAATATTTATTTTTAATTTTTTGTCTTTGGTGTTACTCCGGGGGTTTTCTTTGCGAACTCCTTTGCGCTTCTTCCGCTTTGTGTCCTTTGCGGTTATGTATTCGCTTTAATACATGCCATATTATCACAGTGCTTCATACAAAGCCATCATTTTTTATTGTAATTTTACATCCGGCAATAAAAGCTGAAACAATGAAGGTTTTATTAGATATACAGAATAACAAAGCAGTACACTTGATGGAAGTGCTTAAAAGCCTGCCTTATGTAAAAGCGAAAACAATCTCCGGCGAAAAAGCCTTATTAATAGAAGAAATAAAAGAATCAGTTGAAAACCTAAACTTAGTTAAGCAGGGAAAATTGAAAGCCCGGCCTGCTAAAGATCTATTAAATGAGTTATAGTGTTTTTTCAATATCACCATTTGATAAACAACTGAAAAGGCTTGTAAAAAAGTACCCCTTCCTTAAAAAAGGAATTCGCAGATTTAATCACAAGTCTTGAGAAAAAACCACAACAAGGTTCACCACTCGGGAATAACTGTTACAAGATCAGGATAGCTATTGCTTCTTAAGGTAAAGGCAAAAGTGGCGGCGCAAGAATGATAACAAACGTTGTGGTAGATGCATTTGTAGTTTATCTTTTATATATTTATGATAAATCAGAAAAAGATAACCTCACCGATAGCGAATTGAATGAACTGTTGCAATATATTTTATAGTTTAGGATCAAGTTCTTCAATAATTCCCTTCAAAATTTTCCCTATCTTCCTTTTATGAAAACCATCGGCATAATCGGCGGCTTTACCTGGCTTTCCACGATTGATTATTATCGCCTGCTTAACCAGGCAATTAATAAAGCGTATGGCGGGGTGAATTCAGCACAAATTATTTTGCACTCAGTAAATTTTGAGGATATAAAACGCTTTGCTGAAACCTACGATTGGCTGGGCCTTGCAGCCATGATAGTACCTGCCGCGGTAAAGATTGAACAGTCGGGTGCAGATTGCATAGTGCTTGCTGCCAATACGCCGCATAAAATTGCCGATGAAGTACAACAGGCTGTAAACATTCCGCTGATACATATTGGCGAGGCCACTGCTAATGCAATAGTCGCCAAAGGCCTTAAAACAGTGGCATTGCTCGGTACAAAATACACCATGCAGCTTGACTTTTATAAAAACAAGCTCGCAGAAAAGAACATAACAGCTATTATACCCAATGACGATGATATTGAATTTATAAATAACTCCGTTTTTAAAGAGATGGGCAAAGGCATTTTTCTGCCATCAACCAAAAAAAGATACCTCGAAATTATAAACAAGCTGATTGATGAAGGCGCTGAAGGCATTATTTTAGGCTGTACCGAAATACCCATACTTATTAAGCCGGAAGATTGCGTGGTACCTACATTTGACACAACTGCAATACATGTTGAGGCGATCATGAATTTTGTACTAAGTTGAAAGAATTTAAATAACAGATATGAGTTTTTTATACGCGGCTATATACACTTCGCCCAACACTACAATCAATGGCTTCCGTGATTAGCTTAATGCTTTATTGATGTATCGTTTAATGACGGCCAAACAATTGAATATTGTGTTGATGAAATTGGGAAAATATTAAATTGGCTGTGGCAATCAAATGTTCCGGCTGTTGCTGCGTATGATTTTAAGGATAAATTGCCGTTTAACTGTGGTTATAAAGCGTTTAACCTTTTGTGGTCACACTTAAAAAAGAAGGCGCAATAGCCTTCTCCTCTATAAAACTTAGCATTAAAAACTTCTTACCTTGCGGCGATGAAAACAATAGGCATCGTAGGCGGGCTAACCTGGCTTTCAACCATTGACTATTACAGGCTGCTTAACCAGGGGGTAAATGAAAAATTAGGCGGTGTATCATCAGCAAAAATTATTTTGCATTCGGTTGAGTTTGCAGAAATAAAAAAGCTTACCGTGGCCGGCGAATGGGATGGCATTGCCGCCATTCTTATAAAAGCAGCACAGGGTTTGGAGAGGGCGGGTGCAGATTGCCTGCTTATCGGCGCCAACACCATGCATAAAATTGCTGACACTATTCAGCAGGCCATCAATATACCTATCATCCATATTGCAGAGGCAACAGCCGATGCAGTTAATAAAAAGCAGTTATCAAAAGTAGCATTGCTTGGTACAAAATATACTATGCTGCTTGATTTTTATAAAACCAAGCTGGCAGCCAAAAACATTACCACGATTGTACCCGGCGCAGAAGATATTACCTTTATAAACGACAGCATTTACGAGGAAATGGGGAAAGGCATTTTTTTACCGGAAACAAAAGCACGGTATATACCTATCATCAATAAACTTGTTGAGCAGGGCGCCCAGGGCATAGTGCTCGGCTGCACAGAAATACCCATTATAATAAAACAGTCCGACAGCCCGGTGCCGGTATTTGATACCACTTCCATCCATGTAAACGCTGCAGTGAAGTTTGCGTTGGAATAGTCGGGAAGTCGGGAGTCGGAAAGTCCGGAAGAACCAGCATTTGCTATTGTTAACACAAGATGGGATGGCATAATACGATCAATTGCTAATGCATATCCCTGAAGAGGATGCATCAGTAAGCACTGGGCACCGGCCGAACGGCCTGGCCGGGCTGGCAACGCCCTGTGGGAAATTAATGTAGATGTATTTCTTGCCTGAAAGGCATACATCAAATGGTTATTGGGTTTACAACGCTGAAGTTATCTGCAACTCACATTATAACACCGTAAACAA
>Ga0206931_1245_pt2 | contig 11108 bp, 8 predicted proteins | sample Alteio_BWOrgHeat_17_FD_152946 | JGI IMG/M metagenome (GOLD analysis project Ga0206931, IMG submission 152946) | Enriched cells from forest soil in Barre Woods Harvard Forest LTER site, Petersham, Massachusetts, United States -... | ecosystem: Environmental > Terrestrial > Soil > Temperate forest > O...
TTAGACACCAAGAGGCCATAACTTGCCTAAAAAGCCAAAACAACTCCACGGCCGTCAACAAGTCATGCAAGATTTCGCGGAAGCAGCCGCAGAACGAAGACAGCACTTTTTCTACGTGCTGATTCGCGAACCACTGGGGCCGCATGAGCGCGGTGAGAAGTATGAAGATCCGCTTGCCGCCGCCTTGGGTGAACTTGGCGAGATTACCGGAGGCGGATCACAGTTGGGCGAAGGGAATACGATCGAGTATTGCGGTCTTGATGTCGTCGTCAACGACCGTGATCGCGGACTGGCGGTGATCCGTCGATGTTTACGAGAATGTCACGCGCCCGATAATACAGTCATCGAAGAGTACATCCCGGAATTCAACGAGATCCCGCTGTAGCTCGAGTGTCGGGTAACGCAGTGAACGATCGGAGTCGGCCCCACCTCCCCTGCGGAGGTGGTTTACGGGCCTTTGCCCTAGAAGTTTGTGACTCGACGCTCCGAATAACGACCACTCATGCTGGTGCAAAGGCCCGTGAACCACCGGGGCAGGCCCGGTGGGGATGTGTTCGATCGCCGACAGGTTGTTTTTCTGCGACCCGGCATTTATTTCGAGTCAGTGAGGCTCGCTCGCACTCGTTCCGCGCGAGCGAGCAAATCATCCGATCGCGCGGGGCCAAAGTGTTCGCGGACCCAGTCATAGCCGACGGAAAGTCCTGAACACCGCTTCATGTTATGGGCGTCGGTCGCCAGAATCGCCTCGTGGTGCGTGTTGAGAAATTCTTCGGCAAAGATTTTCGCGTCGGGGCCGTGATTCCCCAGCAGTGAATCGACCGTGATTTGCAGCCACGCTCCCGCATCGACGAGTGGCGGCAAAAGATCGGGCTCTTTCCGGAAGTAATCGTGCCGTTCGGGATGAGCGATGATCGGTATCATTCCCTGCTTGCGAATCCACTGAATGATCTCGACAGAATCTGGCGGAAACAATGCTCGCGTCCAGTTGAATTCCAACAGTGTAAACGATCGGCCGTCACCAAGATGACATAATAAGCCCGCTTCAAATTCACGGCGGTAGACCGTGGAATCGTTCACTTGAATCTCAGAACCTGGCAGAATCGTGAGGGAAATGCCCGCCGATTGCAGTTCCTGGTTGAATGCGGCGACCTGCGGCAAGATATCGGCTCGAAGCAGGTGGATTGAACGATGACAGTGCGGCGTTGCTGTGATGACAGTGATGCCATCCTCGACACAAAAACGTGCCATCCGGAGGCTTTCGTCCAGCGTTGAAGGACCGTCGTCAACGCCCGGCAAAATATGACAGTGGAGATCAATCATTGCGTGTTGGGCCTGGCGATTTCATGTAAGTCGGCACTTTCAGAACCGGAAACTTTTGTCACACGATTGGTCCGTTGGGGATTCCAACCGTATTCATTGTAGCAGCAGCGCTGTGAAGTCTGCGCCTCGTCGGCCGAACAACAGAGGCGCACATCGAAGACTCGTAAATTGCGCAGGGAAGATATTGCAGGTGAGCCCGGATGCTGCAACTGGAAAAGGGATCAATCAATTCGGTCGCCACGTAACGAGTTTCATTCAGGTTCGAATCGCATTAAAGTAGCCCTGTCGCTCCGCGACAGGTAAGCCGCATTGCCATTGTGCCCATGAATATTCAAAACCGTCGGATTTTCGCTGAGACGACCTGCGATTCGGCTTTCCTGTCGCGGAGCGACAGGGCTACATTGACCGAAATGCTGACTGCCGTCGACTGTGCCTTCGTCGATAAAACTTCAATCTTCTTACCAAGGATGAATTCGCGATAATGCTGAAGTCAACGATTCCGCCGAGTTGCACCTGTTGTCTTTTGTCGCTCTTACTCGTCGGCTTATCATCCGGAACGGCTTTGTCAGACGAGAATCCCGGCACGGAAGGTAATGGCAATTTCGTCATCGGCCCCGAATATCAGATTGATCCCGATCTCACCGATCGAGGCAATCCCAAGGGAAAACAGTTCGAGTTTTCGATGCGACTGGTCGACAGCAAGATCTTCCAGGGCGTCGATGCCACGCTCGACAAGAAAAAGCCCGTCCGTGAGCATCGCAAGATTTCTGTGTACGTACCGGCCGCCTATAAGGATGGAACCAAGGCACCGATTCTCGTGACAATGGACGGGCCAAGTCACCTCGATCTGGTGCGTCATGCGCTGGATAATCTGACGATTTCTAAGGACCCGAATCGCACACTGCCAGCGTTCATCGTGATCGCCGTCGAAAATGGCGGCGACGATAGCAAGGGCAGTCAGCGCGGTCTCGAATACGATACGATGTCAGACCGATTTGCCCGCTTCATCAACGACGAAGTCCTGCAGACCGTGCCGAATAATGCGGAGATCAAAGCCGTGTATCCGAAGATTGCCTTTACGGCGAATCCCTGGGGAAAAGCGGCGATGGGCTGCAGCTCCGGCGGTGCGGCGGCTTTGACAATGGGCTGGTTTCGCCCAGACTTGTTTCGCCGTCTTATCACTTATTCGGGAACATTCGTCGATCAACAGGACGATGACGCGGCCGAGGAAGCGGATTACCCGCTGGGTGCCTGGGAATACCATTCCGGCATGAAGCTGATTGAAAAGAGTGAGAAGAAACCGCTGCGCATTTTTACTCACGTCTCGGAGAACGACAATGGCGCGAAAAAGTCCGAGCAAACCCATGGCAACTGGGTGATGGCCAACGAGCGAACCGCCGCCGCCCTTAAGGCCAAGGGCTATGACTATCGTTATGTCTTCAGCCGTGCTTCGAACCATTGTGACTCCAAGGTGTTCGAACAAACCCTGGCGGACACACTGGTCTGGATGTGGCGCGGGTACCAGGCCGAGTGAAACACACGTGCTACTTCCGGCCGATGCAATACAGCGCGCGGTCAGTGCGGAGCAGCAGTTGGCCGTTGTGGACGGCTGGCGACGCGTTCGTTCGGCTATTGTCGTCGGCAAAGGTATTGTGAGCCAGCAGCTCGTATTCGGGTTTCGCAGCCACGACATAGGTGCCGTCGTGCTGCGAGGCGATGTACAGCTTGCCGTCGGCCAATACGACCGACGACCAGATGGTCCCCGCACTCGGCTCCAGTCGCTTTTCAAAAACGACTTCGCCGGTCGTCGCCTTCTGACAACAAACGATACCACCGGAGTCGTTGGCCCAGTAAACGTGGCCATCGAGGTAAACCGGCGAGCCGACGTTTGAGCCTTTCTGCTTGCGCCACACCCCATGGGATTGCGTTACGTCGCCACTGCCCCCCACGCGGACGGCTAGAGAAGTGCTTCCACCACCAATGGCATAAACGACATCGTCGTGAGCAATCACACTGGGACAGACATACCGATGGACTCCTTCTGCGTTCCAGAATGGTTTGCCATCATTGGGATCGAAACTGAGCAGGCGGTCTTCGGTACTGACGACGAGTTCACGTCGTGACTTTGCATTGACCAGAAGAGGAGTGTCCCAGGCCGATCGAATGCCACCGGTGCGCCATACTTCGTTGCCGGTCAATTTATCCAATGCGACCAGCGATCCGCTTTCAACACTGGCGTTGATGATCAGCAGCTTATCAAACAGCACTGGCGAACTGCCCGAACCCCAACCGTGAGTCCCGTCGCCGACGCTGGCCTGCCAGAGCTGCTTTCCCCCCAGATCAAAACAAAACACACCCGATTTCCCGAAAAAAAACGTACAGCCGCTCGCCGTCGCTGACCGGCGTGCTGGCCGCGTATCCATGGTAGGACCCTTCCCCCTGGTATTGATGTTCCGGCAGCTTCGGCTCAAACGACTTGCTCCAGAGCTCCATGCCGGTGGCGCGGTCAAAACAGTTCAGATATCGCACGAGTTCTTTTTGCTCGCCTTTACTCGGCTCAATTCCATAGCCCGAGTAGCACGTCAGATAGACACGGTTGCCGACGACAATGGGACTGGACGAACCGGGACCTGGAAGGTTGACCTTCCAGGCAATGTTCTCGTTGGACGACCATTTGACGGGAGTACCTTTGTCGTCACTGACGCCCAACCCACCGGGTCCACGAAACTGAGTCCATTCTCCGCCAAACGATGCCGTCGAGAGAACGACCGTCAATGCAACACACTGTAAGAATCGAACGGACATCGGAGGTTCCTCAGGGAAAGGGAAACAAGTTGTTCTGTCTCTCAGGATCGTATCGTGCCGCACAGGAATTTCACCGCTTCAGAGATTTTTCGACGTTTTTGAACAGGTCAAAACAGAACTGTGGCAGCGCAGTAGGGTCCGCTTCGCGGACCGAAATCGTGAGGGAATCACGTTTGAAATGATCCGCACAGCGGACCCTACGGTTGGAGTTCCCACGTGGTCCGCGTTAGATTGGCGAGACGTTGGTCCGCTGAACGCGGCGGCCGCCATCGGGCGGGAATGAAATTCGAATTCATCTTCAGAGGAGCAATCAATGAAACGCGCGAGGTACTATGCCGGGCTCGTCGCCTGTGCAGTGTGGTGTGTGGACCAGACGGTGCTGGCCGACGTCAAGCTGCCGAATGTGATTGGCAGCAACATGGTGTTGCAGCGTGATCTCGAATTGCCGATCTGGGGCACGGCCGATCCCGGTGAAAAAGTCACCGTCACTATCGCCGGACAGACCGTCAGCGGCGAGGCCGATGCGAATGGTCGCTGGTCCGTCAAGCTTGCGCGGTTGAAGGACGAAGGCCCCCTGGAAATGACCGTCAAGGGCAAAAACGAGATCAAGCTGATCAATATCCTGGTCGGCGAAGTCTGGGTCGGCTCGGGCCAATCGAACATGCAGTGGTCAGTGCAGCAATCAACGAACGCCGCTGCCGAAATTGCGGCAGCGAAACATCCCAAGATTCGCCTGTTTCTGGTGCCGCTGGTCCCGAGTGGAACACCGGCCGGTGATGTGAATGCACGCTGGGTCGAATGCAGTCCGGAAACGATCCCGGGATTTTCGGCCGTCTTGTTTTTCTTTGGCCGTGAAATCTTCCAGAAGGTCAACGTGCCGGTCGGATTGATCGCCACCTCGTGGGGTGGCACGCGCATTGAACCGTGGATTCCGCCGGCCGGGTTTGAAGCCATACCCGAACTCAAGTCGGAGCTCGATGCCGTAAGAGGTGCCCTGAAGAATTACGACCAGCAGTTGAAGGCGGCGATCCCCGCCCTGAAGGACTGGCTCGCGAAAGCGGAAACCGCGATGGCGGCCAGCAAGGACGTCCCACCGGTTCCTAATATTCCCCGTCATCCGCTGAACAGCGAAGGGGCGGCCACGGGCCTGTACAACGGCATGATCCACGGGATCGTTCCGTTCGGCATTCGTGGATCGCTCTGGTATCAAGGCGAATCCAACCGCGGCCAGAAGATGCATTACCACGACCTCATGAAGGGACTGATCGCGGGCTGGAGACAGGTCTGGGGGCAGGGCGACTTCCAGTTCCTGTTTGTCCAATTGGCACCTTTTAACTATGGAAACGATCCGAACCAGGAGCTGGCCTATATCTGGGAAGCCCAGTCGACAACACTCAAAGTGCCCAACACCGGTATGGCTGTCATTACCGACATCACGACCTTGAACGACATTCATCCGCCCAACAAACAGGACGTCGGCAAGCGATTAGCACTATGGGCTTTGTCAAAAACTTATGGGCAGAAGGACGTGATCTACTCGGGGCCATTGTATGACTCGATGAGTGACGATCTGGAGCGCGTCGTGATCAAGTTCAAACATGGTGAAGGATTGAAGTCGCGTGACGACAAACCGCTGACATGGTTCACGATCGCGGGTGAAGACAAGAAATTCCACAATGCCAATGCCGAGATCAAAGGCGACACGGTGCTTGTGTCATCTCCGGCCGTGGCCAAGCCCGTCGCCGTCAGATTTGGTTGGAACCAGTTGGCCGAGCCCAATCTCGTCAACAAGGCCGGTTTGCCCGCGTCGCCATTCCGAACTGACACCTGGAGCGATGCCATTCCCCCGTCGCCATGATGTCACGCAAAGGCGAGCGAGGGTTGAGCGCGCTGAAATGACAGGCGAGCCGGGATGACTTAGCACCCGGATTCTTCGCCTACGATGACCGACGTCCCAAATGTAGCGAGAAGAGTCGGGGTGCTAACGCATCCCGGCTCACCTGGGTCGCGTTTTTTCGGTTTCGTCGACCGTCAGAAGATCATTTGCGCCAGCACCACTACCTCAAGCGGTCGATGTTGGACCCTCGACTTGTCTTGGTGTTACGATAAGATTCATGGACAGACGCCAACCGGATTCAAAGGCCATGAGATGCCGCTGCGCGACCACTTTCATTCTTCATCGACATATCTGGAATGGGAAGCGCTTCACGGCGGCTGGCCGATGATGATCGCTCAGCGACTCAATTCATTAATGTCAGAGGAATACATTGCGCAGCCGAGTGTTCGTCTCGGCGACATGATGGAAATTGACGTTGCTGCACTTGAACGCGAATCCGGTGGTAATTCTTTTGAAAGTACCAGCGATGGCAGTCCGAGTGTCGCCTTATGGGAGCCATCCAAGCCAATCATTCTGCTCGATACCGAATTTCCCGAACCTTCTGAATATGAAGTGAACGTCTACACGCAGGACGAATTCCGCCTGGTGGCCGCGATCGAACTCGTCAGCCCGTCTAATAAGGATCGCCCCGAGAATCGCAAAACGTTTGACAACAAATGCGAAACGCTGTTGAAGAAAGACGTCAGCGTCACAATAGTCGATCTCGTCACCAGCCGATCCGCAAACCTCTATGGCGAACTTCTGGAGGAACTCGACGCTCAGCGGACAGCGATCTCGCGAAGTTCAATCTATGCGGCGACCTGCCGAGGGCGAAGATCGGGACCGCGCTGGTGCCTTGAAACCTGGGAACACGAACTCGCCATCGGTACCGCACTTCCGACATTGCCGCTATGGCTCTCAGACGATTTCATGGTGCCCCTGGAACTCGAAGCAACCTACGAGGAAACGTGCCGGTCGCTGAGGATACGTTAAGTAGGGTCCGCTCCGCGGACCGAGAATGCGAAATGAAGTCGCTTTTGGAATGGTCCGCGGAGCGGATCCTACGCTGGGGCACGATGTTACTCGAACGCGATCTGGCACATCAGTTTTGTATCTCGAGATGCCGTTTGAAACTCTGCCATCGTTCGACCAATTCGGCTTGAGCTTTCGCCTCGATTTTGCCTTCGTGTTTCGAAGGCTCGTTCGTGAATCCGGCACTCCAGGCACCGGGTTCATCTTCACCGGCCCGCTTGGAAGTAATGCTCCAACCTCGTTCCAGTACCGCGTACGGACCCAGCACTTTTGACTCTTGGAAAAATCCCTGAGATCGCGGATCATTTTCGCCGGTGATGGAAAAAAGCAGCGCCAGCAAATGTGCTCGACGTTCCCGCGTTTGACTCTCTCGTTTGAGTTCCTCAATGAGTGTGGGAACGGCCGACCAGTCCAAAGTGAGCAGACATCCGTATTCACTTTTCGGGTCGATAAATTCGTGTGCCCATTCACCATACTTCCCGTCGATGATCTTGCACCGTTGCCCATCGTCAAGTTTTTCGACCAGATCTTTGATTTCCTGCTGTTGCTCTTTCACGATCTGGATCGCGCGTCGCTTGACGGTTAGTTTGATCGGCTCGGATCGGCAGGTGATCAGGCCGGCAACGAACTCGTCATCCACGATGGTCAAATCGTTGTGATACAGCACGTGAATTTGATATTCACCTGATTCCAGTGTGTCGACAAAGCGTGTCATCGTGAGAGACGTCTGCCATCCTTCGCTGGGCTTGAGCGACACCGACTGAGATATCCCGCCGCCCTGCACGAGCCCATGCAGTTGCTTGGGAGATCGGACTTTGCCTGCCGCATCCCTGGCTTCGATTCTCCACCGTGCTTGTCTTCCAGATCGATAATCCCCTGACTCCTGAAAGCCGATCTGACGTTTCTCCGCGTCCACGTTACTGATCGTCACGTCCAATATGGGCATCTCGGGGAACTCGTATTTCTGTTCGCGGCCTCCCTCGATCGAAATCTGCAATGGACCGGGTTTCTTTTCAATACGGCACAGAGTCGTCACAAATTCGAGGTTGCGAGGATACCACTCCATCCGGTTGAAGATCTCAAAATCCAAGTCGTTCTCGAGCTGCTCTGTGGCCTGAAGAGACCTATGTCTAATGGCCTCGATTCTTCTTGTGAGAAACTCTTGGATCACGGCACCGCCGCGACGCGTCATTTCTGTCAGATACATGTCCGGTACATCGTCGTCATGCGAATTGTATTGGTCAGAATCAATGAAATGGTTCAAGAAGTGGCAGAGTTCGGCGTCGCCGAGAGTGCTGAACCGTAATCGAATCGAATCCAGCAGATGCACTTCCGATTGATCCGAATGACCCCGTTCACGTTCGACGGAGGCGAGGTTTCTGTAAGCCGCCGACAATTGTGGATGTTTCCGTCCCAATGACGCTGACAGAACCTCAATCGCTTGTTTCGAAATCAATTCTGATTTCTCAAAGTCGCGCGTATGTCGTAGAGCAGTTGCCAGGGTCGACAGGCATTTGCCATATAGGGGATGTCGTTTTCCGTGGTTCGTTTCCGCAATCGACACGGCGCGAGCGGCATGCTCTGGTGTCCAACGGTCGTAGCAGTCACCCGCGAGTGCTTCAAGCGCAACGATGATCCGTGGATTGGATTTTCCCAGCGCTGCTTCGAAGATCCGCAGTGACTTCTGTCCGCCTCCCGAGTCGCCGTCTTCTGAACGGAGATTCCAGATGTGATGCATCAACGCATGGAACTCAGCCACATCGGGATGTCGTGGACCGTGGATTGATTCGCAGATTTTCAACCCGCGCTTACAGTGCTGATCTGCGACGAAGGACATTCCGAGACGAAGGTACAGACTGGTCAGAACTCTTTCAGCGTGGGCGATCTCCACGTGTTTTTCACCGAATTGCTTTTCCAGAGAGGCGATCGACTCGACACAAAGCTTTTCACAGCGGGCGTATTCACCAAGCTCAAGTAACGATTCGGCCAGATCGACTGCGATCGCCGCGCGCCGTTCGTCGGCGTTGTCAATTCCCTGGGCCGCCGTGAGAGCTTCACTGAAGAGCGTCTTCGCGCGCTGGTACTCACCGGCCACCTGAGCGTCACGTGCGGATTTGATAAAATCCGGTTTGACGTCGTCGCCTGTCCCTGTCGCGCCCGATAGAAACGGAAGACAAAACAGCACGAGAATTGGCCGCGACATGGAAGATCTCCTCGAATCTTTCGATTTCGATTTGAGCTACGATACCATGCGGCGGCTGGGCGGCAATCCGAATTGACTCGATGTTGCGAGCGAATGCGAAAGCCAGAATGCACGTAATTCGCCGTGCCGCACGCCGTCCGCTGTCCCCACGAATGAAGAGTCCGGGTGCTAACGCATCCCGGCTCACGTCGCTCACGTTTTTTTGTCTTCTGCCGCAGCGACCAACGATTCCGCTGGCGCAGCGTTCCCGACTTTCACACCGATTTTTTCAGCCACTAGCAGCGACATCAGCATGCCGAGCATCCCGCTTTGCTGTCCTTCGCCGCCTGCAGCCAGCATTGTCGCCGGGACCAGGGGTTGTTGACTGTGCGACAATGCGTCGGCCACGATCGACAGTGCATACAGCCTCGGATCGCCGAACGAGTCGACTTTCTTCTGTAAGACTTCCGCTTCCGCCGAACCGACGAGATTGACCTTGTCGGACAGGCCTTTACCTTCGAGGGAAACACTTTCACTTTCGGCCCGGGCCGTGACCACTCGCCGCTCGGCATCTTTCCTGGATTTTGCCAAGTCCGCTTCGGCCTGGTTCGTCGTGATCGCGATCTTGATCGCCGATTGAGTCAACTGTTCCTGCATCTCGGCCTTGGAATTCGCGTCGTTCAAACTCTTCTTCTTTTCCGCAGCCTGTTCCTGCTTGCTGTACGTTTCGATCTGTTCGAGCGACAACTGGCGAAGACGGAGTTGTTCCAGCAGATTCTCGATCTTGCCATCTTTCGCTTGAGACTCTGGTTTGCCGATCAGGACGTCGACACACTCGATGTCAAACTGTTCGAACTTTGCCTTCAGTTCATTACGAGCCTGACTCTGAATTTCGTCTCGACTATGGACAAGTTCCAACATGGTTTTCTTGTGGGCGACGTCACGGAAATAGGCACTCAACATCGGGTCGATCGTTTGTGTAATCAGCTTCTTCACGTCGCCGAATCGCTGGATCACGTTCGGAGCTTTCTGATAGTCGATATGCACGACCACGGACAATGGCAGATAGGGCTCATACGCGTCCTTGGTGATCAAGTCGATCGATTGCAGCGACTCATCGTATTTATGTCCCTCGCTCTTCCCGGTGATCCAGTGCAAGACAAAGTTTGTCGTTGGCACGCGGATGATTTGTCCGGCATAGGTGTTGAATGGGTACTTGCCGGGGCCAAGAGTCGATTCCCACACGCCTCGTTCACCCTGATGAACACGCTCGCCGTGCCGAAACTGCACGCCCGACGTGTCGTTCCCGAGTTTGCCGTAATAGCTGACGACGACGCCCACTTCACCAATGGTGACGACTTCCTTCGGGATATGCTCGATGGTGGCAAACCAGTGATTGATGAAATACGTGCCGTCGAGCAACGGAGCGTACTGCTTACCACGCCGGCCACCGGCCCTCAAGAACGCTTCGATATCCTGATAGTTATTATGATAGTTCACATCACCCGCATCGTTACCGACCGGGGGCGCAATGATTTCGCCCTGCTGTAAAGATGGGCCATCGTGCGTCGTCACGATACCGATATCATCGGCCCTGTTGCCCGATGAAGTCCCGATCACAACCGGATCGAATCCCATTGTCGACGACAACTGAAGCTGCCACTTCGCCAGATTTCCATCGTCGTGAATCGAAAAGACGCGATCGTCGGTGATCACATTGAACACCGAAAGATTGATGGCGTAGACACCTTCACGAAGGATGGCGCGCTGTCGCCCCTTCTGCCCTTCTTTCAGAAATGCTCGAACGTCCTGATAGTGATTGCAGCTGACGACCTTGCCGAGTGTCTGGCTGGGGCCCAGCGCTTCGCCAGCGCGGGCAAAAACATAAGCCAG
>Ga0206931_1263_pt1 | contig 10923 bp, 12 predicted proteins | sample Alteio_BWOrgHeat_17_FD_152946 | JGI IMG/M metagenome (GOLD analysis project Ga0206931, IMG submission 152946) | Enriched cells from forest soil in Barre Woods Harvard Forest LTER site, Petersham, Massachusetts, United States -... | ecosystem: Environmental > Terrestrial > Soil > Temperate forest >...
AAAGCGCCGCTCACGATAAACAGGATGTGTTTGGTGTTAATCGTGGCGGGAGTTTTGCGGCCGCGCTGGGTAAAATCCATCATGGCCTGGATTTGACCGGCAATGTCATTGGGCGAGCGCGCCGGCACCTCCGTTTCTTCCATGAGCTTCAGCAAGTTGGTCTGCACACCGCGTCCGCTAACGTCGCGGCCGGTGAGGTTCGAGGCAGCGGCGAGCTTATCGATTTCATCGATATAGATGATGCCATATTGCGCCCGGGTAACATCACCGCCAGCCAATCGGACGAGATCGCGCACCATATCTTCGACGTCTCCGCCGACGTAGCCGGTTTCAGAGAACTTGGTGGCATCCGCTTTGACGAATGGGACGCCAATCAGGTCGGCCGCGTTGCGGATGAGGAAGGTCTTGCCGACGCCGGTGGGGCCCACCAGGACGACGTTTTGCTTGGCATAACTCGAGGATTCCCTGCCTTCGAGCGCAAGACGGACATGGTGGTAGTGGTCGCACAGGGCAACGCTCAGCACTTTCTTGGCCTCGTCTTGCTTGATGACAAAGCGATCCAGATAGGCTTTGACCTCGCGGGGCTTCTTTTTGAATTCGAATTGGTCCTTGGAAGGCTTGGCTTCGCTCTCGCCGGTTTCGCTGGTTTCCGCCTGGGCCATACCGGGTCCGCGGACGTTTTGAAAGTGCTGGCGGACGAAGTCAGACAGGTGCTTCTGGAATTCCTCCGGCGAAGGCGGCGTTGCATTGCGAATTGAACGATTCATGTTCTCCTTGTAAGGATAATATAGTTTTGGGATAAGACCAAGGCCATGGCACCAGAATTCCACCCGCAAGATGCGGAACGGTTTGCAACCGCCCTTCAGCGGTTTGACGAAGCGAACTCGCGCGATCCCAACCAGCTGGACGCGGACGGAAAGCCGCGTCCGCGGGAGTTGGTGTATGCGGAATGGTTGACTGGTTGGGTGTTGCGGCTTTGCCCCGAGGCGTCCGAAACCCTGCGGCTGGCGGCCCGATGCCAGCATTTGTGCCGTTGGCTGGTGCCGCGTGATTCTTACCCCATGACGCGCGCCGGTTACTTGAAGTGGCGCGAGGACCTGAAAAAGTTACATGCGGAAAAAGCCGGCGAGATTCTCCATCAGGTGGGTTATCCGGAGGAGGTAATCCGCCGAGTCCAGCACTTGAATCTCAAGAAAGGCTTCCCAGACGATCCGGAAGGCCGGGTATTGGAGGATGCGCTATGCCTGGTATTCCTGGAACATCAATTTTCAGAGCTGGCGAACAAAACGAGCGAGGAGAAAATCATCAATGCCGTTCAAAAGAGCTGGAAAAAGATGACTCCGGCGGGCCGCCAATGGGCGTTGAAACTGGATTTTCCCGAGCGAGAGAAATCGCTGATTGGCCAGGCGCTGTCGGGTCTCGGCGAATGAAGCGCTAAAACCGGTTGAGATGGGCTGAGATAGCCTCAGCGTTGTTCGGATCTAATCCATCAAGTCTCTAATTTCTTCGCGACCTTAGCGGCCTTCGCGTGAGGCTCCTCCCCTCCTCCACTGACAGTGCAGTTCTCGCTGCGCCGGTGGCTCCAGCGCCTGCCTGGTGAATCCTCCGAGGGCTATCTCCGGGCGCGCCGAGCTTCCGGGTGCCAATTCGCGGGTTTACTCAAAGATTGCATGAGAGTTGCACGTTGATTGGAGCCGGGCAAACGGCATTGAGCGTGAAGAGTTTTAGATGCGCGTCCCGAATTGAGGCCAAGCTGTTCGCGCTCGCCCGCCGTCGCGAAGTTTGAGACTGCGTGCGTGCTGAGAAGCTACCGAATCTTCAAAGCGATGTTGATCTGGTTGATCGCCCTGTCGACGTGCTTGAGCGGCTTACCCGTCAGCCCTGCGCGAGCTTGTTCCAGCATTCCTCTGGCAATGCGGAGTTGCTCGTCGGAAACACCCTGCTTTTCGTGCCCTCTACCATCACCACGGATGTCGATCCTCAAGAGCTTCGCCGCAGCCTCGATCTGCTTCATGGCCTCGACTCGATGACCTTTATAGTCGTGGTCAGCAACCGAAAGGGCCACATAGGCTTGGCGAAGGAGGTTGGCTGGCGGTGCAGGTTGAGCGTATACGCTCAGGCCCGTCATCATTACGAGAGCAAGAATCGCTACAGGTGCGCAGAATCGAAAGAACTTGCGGGTCATAAAACAGATAGTTTGATGGTTAATTATTGTCTCATCGAAGAATCAGCGCCAGCGTCCGCCGATCCAAATGTAACCTCGGCCGTGTCTGGCCCAGTGGCCGCCAACCCAAATTGCATGGGGTCTTGGCGGGTACATATACCGACCTCCGACCCAAACCCAACCTCCGCCAACTCCTACGGTCCAATAACCCGGTGACCAAGCGTAATCCGGCCCAGGAGCCACGGGCACCACCTCGACTTGTGGCGGCGGAGGCGTTTGGGACACGATCACAGGGGATGGCGCAGCGGGCGGAGGGGTGGCTTGCGGTGCCACCGTTCCATCAGGAGCGGGAGTGGGAGCCGGGGCAGGTGCCGGAGGATTGCCAGTCTGCGGTGGCGACGTGTAACCGGGTTGCGCTGGATAAACCGGCTGCGCCTGGTAAGCTGGGACATACACGACGCGGCGCTCCACACATCCTGTCGCCATGGCGGCGAGGCCGGCTGCTGAAAGTGCTAGTAATCCAGTTTTCATAAGCGTTTCCTTATTCATTCTTACCCATTGACGCGGGCAAGTCCGAATTGTTCGAGGGAAAAAGCGCCGACTCCACCTTTTTCTTTGTAACCTTTTGGGCGGATGATCGTCTTTGCAAAGTCGCCGACATTACCAACTTTTCACCCTCAGGCTGGTTGCATATTCGCTTCTATGTTCGAGAGCGCATTCCCCTTCAGCCGATTGTTCACGAACGCCAACCTCCTGCGCTTTGGCCCTGCCGCTTTTCCCTCCGCTATCAATGTCCTGCCATGCTCCTGGTCGGCGTCTGGTCGCCGATACGGGTCAGCGGATTGAAACTGTTTCAGCCGTTGGACTGGTTACTTGCGTTCGGCTCCATGACCTACCAGATGATTGTTATGCGCCTCTTGCGCATGTGACACCTGCACCGGCGTTGGGCCTTGATGAGGCGCACGGCTTGCCTCCATTTCGCCCCGCGAGGGTTGTGTCTTGATTCCGCCTTTACCGTTGAAAGCGTGATTCGGAACCTTGACTTCCCGAACCACCGAACGGTCTTCGTAAGTATTATGCACGTTGTTGCGGTCCACGTTCGAGATGACCGTGTTATGCCGGAATACGCCCCCCTCCCAACGTCCGCCGTTGAAGCCTGAGCCGAAATAGCCGTTGCCGTAATTGATGCCGCCGTAGAAGCCGACTTGCGGCCCCCAATACCCTTCGTGCCAGAGGTACTTGCCTCGGCCGAGGCCCCAATAACCGGGCGTCCAGAAAAGTCCGGCGCTCGGGGGGAGAACCCAGGCACCCGGGACCCAGTAGTAGCCATAATCACCGTACTGATAGTAGCCAGGCGTCCAAATATACCCGTCGCCAGGACAGGGCGGCTGATCGAAGACGGCGATGGGCGGTGGCGCGATGTTCACCGAAAGCTGGATTCCGGCGAAGGCGTGCGCTCCGAAGAAGGCGGCCAGCACCAGGATCAAAAACATTGTGACCTTGTCTTTCATCTTTAAATTGTACGCCTTTGTCGGCGCATGGCAAAGCTCTGTTTTTAGGCTTTTGATTGGCAGGCCGTGACTCTGTTCCCAAAGCCTTAGCCACTGCAGTTAGCCACTCGCCACACGCTCGGCTGCCGGAGAGTGATGCGCGTCACCAGCAGCACTTGAAAAGGCGATGCCGAGCATCCTTATGGTTTCGGCAGCAGCTTGCTAACGGCGTCACGAAGCTCCTGCAAATCGAACGGCTTGCTGAGGAGCAACTCCACGCCGACCAGCGGATTGCCCGACGATGCCAGTGTCTCAGGGTAAGCGGTAATCATTAAAATGGGCTGGTTGGGGTTGAGAGCTTTGATGGCGGCCGCTAATTCATCGCCGTTCATGCCCGGCATCTCGTAGTCCACGATGATCAGATCGAAACTGTCCTTCTGGAAAAGCGTTAGAGCCGCTTCGCCGGTGGCGACTGTCTCGACCTGGTGCCCGTCCACCGCGAGCATCCTCCTGACTGAATCGCAGACCAGCGGCTCATCATCCACGACGAGAATCCGCCGCGTTAAACCGCCCGAAGTGGCCATCCAATCAACCATCGTCCGTTTCGAGCCGCGCGTCAATGCTGCGGCCACGGTGAACATCATTCCTCCGTCCTTGTCTGGCATCTTCCAATCGGTGCGCCGGTCGTAGCTGGTGCTCGGGATGTGAAGCAATTTAAGGCAGTGGCTTGTCGCCCGAACGCGGATGTGCTGCATCAGGCATATACCGTTGAATCACGTCACGGGGCCTGTGTGTAAATAGTGAGGACTGATACATGACCGCCCGGTTAGGATAAGCTTCAAAACATAAAGCTCACGCTTACCTTGAAAAGGACTGACGCGGCCACTTGGTTGCCGGTGAAATTTTGATAGATGGGAAACTCGGCGTCCGCGTAAACTCTCACCGGATGAAAGCCAAACTCGATTCCCGGTGAAAGCATGACGCGCTGATAGCCCGAAGCCACGGGATTGGCTGAGTTCGCGCCGCTATCACTTGTTCGTTCGGAAAAGATCACCTGTGCCACCGGTGTAATCCTGCAGCGACCAATTGAGAACCCCTCGTAATCAATTCCCGCCGCTGCATCGAGTTCGAGGCCCGGACGATAGGCATCCTGAATCAGTGCCGGCACATCCAGCTGCAATTGCCCAAACCATTCCCACTGCATGTCCCTGGTCAGGCTGCCGCGGTAAAACCCACCGAGCAAAATGTCCGTGCTGCCGGTGCCGATTTGTGTATCGCGGTCAACAAAGTCGGAGTCAAAACTATGACTGCCTGTCGGCAGCTTCGCGCCTAAGGTCACGCCCGCTGACATGTCCTCGAAAAATCCGGTGTAAATTGCCTCGACTCGCATGTCGCCAGGCTGACTCCAGTTGCGCGAGGCGATATTGCCAGAATCGTCCAATTTCTTGAAGTAGCGAAAATCGTAGGGCACTTCGGCCTGGACGCCCCAGCTTTTGCTGAACATATACTGAAGGCCGACCGAGAGGAAATGCGTCTGAATTTCCTTGTCATCATTGTTCTCCGCCGGGGCTTGAGAGGTGCCGCTCCAATTGCGGTTCTGGTCCTGATAGGCATCCTGAAAGAAGGCCATTCCGCCTTCGCCGCCCGGGAACATCGAACTTGTGCCTACGTCAAACACGCCGCATCCGCACGCGCAACCAAGCGCATTGCCGGAGGCGAGCATTCCGGCCAACAAACCACAACATACTTTTGCCGTTACTGAGGAATTAAATTTATCTTTCATTTTCAACATCCAAAGGTTGGGAGGAAGCCACCAGGGGTTTCCTCCTCAGGTCAAAACAAAGACAGGCAGGAGCGCGATTTAACGCGCTAACGAGCATAACGTAACTAACCAAGGGATGTTCTCGGAGGGGGAACTGGAGGTGCGTGAGCCAGCGCATCGAGGGAAGCGTCGGGTGCTTCCAGCTCATAATAATGCGACGGCGGGATGAAGGTGAAGATGCCTGGTGTGAAAGAAAATTCGAGCTTCTTTAACTCCGGGGTGAACTCGGATTTCTTCTCGGCCTGCTTGCCTTTGGCAATCTGTTTACAGAGGGCACAGGGATGCTCGCCATCGAATGTCCGCCCCACCGCCTCGGACAGCGAACCGGTGCGGAGATTCACTGCCAGCATGGTCGTCCATGCCACGGATTGGAGAACGACCCAGTGCGCCCCAATCGCAGTCACGACCGCGAAGACGGTGAGCGCATGGCCGAGTCGTTTGAGCACGCATGACCGTCGAGGATGAAGCGCCCAGTGTCAAGGAACACGCGCGCTTGAGGCGAGGATAGTCCTCGCCCAGCCTCCTTCCCACATGCCGACGAGCATGCCGGTCGAGTCCTGGCCCATGCCCCGGCAAACAACCAGGGGTGGTTTGATTTGAGGTGATTTCTCGCTTCGATTTGAGTCTGAGTTTTGGAACCCTCTTCACGTCTTTATTGACGGGGACCGCCGATCAGTTGCAGGGTGAGCGGATGCAGGATCTGACCAAGTTCGCCCTTCTCCTTTTATCGCTTACAGCTTGGGCATCTCCAGTCGTCTCGGCAGAGCGATCCGATGCGTTCAAGCTCTGGGAGCACGGCGCTTTCCGTGGTGCCAACGTTATGCTGGAGCAATGCACCGCGGAAGACCTGCGCGTTCTTCGAGGTTGGGGTGCGAATCTCGCCGAGATTCCGGTATTAAACATCTACGCGCCGACCGCGCCTTATGCCTTTCAGCCGGAGAACCTGGAGAAGCTGGACAACGCCGTAAAAGCAGCTGAGCAAGCCCACCTCTACGTGGCGTTGACCTGCCGTGAGGGACCAGGCCGGCCAGACTTCAATCGCAGCCATGAAATCTGGCGAGATGCCGAAGCCCAGGAAGCATACTCGAAGATGTGGCGTGAAATTGCTTCGCACTATCGTGGCCGTCCTTCAATCGTGGGCTACGACTTGATGTGCGAGCCTCACCCGGATAGCGAGGCGAAACAACCTCTTGGCGATTGGAATGCGCTGGCGAAGAAAATCACGGCGGCTATCCGTGAGGTCGATGAGGAGACTCCCATCCTCGTCAATTCCAGTGGTTGGGCTTACCCACAATTGTTCGAGGCGCTGAGACCCACTGGAGACCCGCGCACGGTTTACACGGTGCACTTCTATGACCCGCACTATTACACGCACCAGAAACCTGACTACAAAGTCGTCTACCCCGGCTTTCGCGTCCCCGGCAAACCAGGCGTGATTTGGGACAAGACGACTTTGGCAGCTCAGTTGGCGCCGGTGCTGGCTTTCGAATTGAAATACAAGGTGCCCATTTTTGTGGGAGAATTCGGCTGTGCGCGTTTTGCGCCAGGAGCTGAGCAGTGGATGCGAGACCAGCTCGGTCTTTACGAGCAGTATAGGTGGTCCTGGGCCTATTGGGCTTTCCGGGAATGGGACGTCATGAACATCGAACGCACGGCAGATGCTGCGGACAAAGTAAACCATCCCGACACCCCCCTGCTTCAGCTTTTCAAGAGCTACTTCGCCAAAGACAAGCAGTTGCTGGAAAGCCAATAGGGCCCTCAAGCCGGTTGCAGGTTTTGCTGCGCTCCACTCATGGTTTTGGCTTCCAGCAGGAGAATATGGCCGATCCACAAGTCTGCCAATTACCCGAACAGCCGGTCTCGTTTTACCCGGTTTATCGGGCTGTGAAGCAATTTAAGGCAGTCGCTTGTTGCCCGAAGCCGGATGTGCTCCGTCAGGGGTATAACGTTGGATCACGCCTCACACGCGGAGTGCAACGCTTCGATGTCTTTGATTTGTGTTTTGATGGTGGTGAGGTGACTCAGTTTTTTTGTTATCGAATGTTTGTCTTGAAATGACTCGCCGCCAACAGACGAAAGGCCTATACTTTGCTGCGGCAATTCTCCCAGCGGCCAATGAAGAAGTGCACCTGGTGCGGTAAGGAATATCCTGACGACGCGATTCAATGCGCTGTGGATGGGGAGCCTCTTGAAGGCGGTGGACGAGGCCCGCAACAAACCGAAGCACCACCACTCGGGCAGGCTCAAGGACTTCCTTTGGAGGACATCGAATCCACTTTTCGACCTCAGTTTTTCGATTTGCGCCAAGTCGAAGGCGCATTCGTCTATGCAGAGGGTTACTCTCGGCCTGATTGGAAAGTCATTCGGAGGGCTATCCTGCAAGCTGGCTCTGCTGGCGAGCTTCACGATCAATGGACCGAGGCGGGAATTCAATGGCTGATGCAACTGCAGGCCGACTTAGGAGGCGAGTATCGAGTTCGGCGCTCCAAAGAATTTCTTCTGCTCTCGGCTCTGGACGAAGTAGCGGCCGACCGGATCCTTCTCTTTGCAGAAAACACCCTGACGCACATCTATGGTGCGCTCAAAGCTGCGGCCTGGCAATGGAAGCATGGCAAGCACGTAATCCTGCTCTTTGCCGAGATTGACGATTACTATCAATACGTCTCTTACTTCGATGGGGAAGGGTTTCATCCAACCAGTGGAGGTTGTCTCATCCCTCGGGACTATATTCACATCGCGATGCCTTTTGGTGATGGGAGGGGAATTCGGCGTGTTTTGGTTCACGAGTTGACCCACAACAGCGTGGTCCATTTGCGACTGCCTTTGTGGTTGAATGAAGGGCTTGCAGTGCTGTTCGAAAGAGCCGTGGCAGATTCAGGTGTCCCTTTCCTGGATCACGATTTGAGAGACCGCCACTTAACTTTTTGGAATCCGCAAAACATCCAGCAATTCTGGTCAGGGGTATCATTCCGACAACCGGGGGAGTCCAATGAACTCAGCTATAGTTTGGCGGAAATCGTGGTTAATTTATTGTTGGGAAAACCGGAAGCCTTTGTCGCATTTGTTAGTCGAGCACATTGGAGGGACGCCGGTCAAACAGCGGCATGCGATTGTCTAGGTGCTGACCTGGGGCAAATACTGGCAACTTTCTTGGGTGAAGGCGACTGGCGGCCAAACCGCAAAGCAATGATCAAGGCTTGGGATGCAACCAAAGCGCAAGCCAACCAAACTCAAACCAGCGACGCGGGAGAGCCAGGAAGCAGCGCGGATTAATCTTCGGTCGAGTGGGGGGACAGCCCGAGTCGCGCGGGGTGTGGACCTGGAAATCGCATTTGTAGAAACGTGCGCCACGATCTATTCGCAGCCGCGAAGATGCACTTGGCTGGATGGGAGGGTTGTCAGGCATGTCGCTCGGTTGTTTTTTTCAAAAGCTCGACCTGCCGGGCGTAATCGCACGGCAGGACGCCTTTGAGCGTGGGATTGTCGCGTTCGATGGCACCCATGGCATCGTCAATGATTTTGCCGATGTCGGGCGACTTGGCTTTGGCTTTGATTTTGTGCCAGCGTGCTTCGGGCGGCAGCCAGAGGACATTTGCGGCCAGATATTCGTCGCGATTCTCGGCTGCCTTTTTGCGTTCCGGTTCCTCTTTGATGAACCATTCGCTTTTGGGGTCCGAAAATCCGAAAAGCAGTTGCTCCCGCTTCTCTTCAAATGCGTCGGAAATGTATTTGAGGAAGATAAGGCCAAGACAGACGTGCTTGTACTCGGAGGCGTCCATGTGGCCGCGCATTTTGTCGACGGCGGCCCATAGTTGGGCTTCAAAGTTCAGGCCGGAGTCGTGGTCGGAAGTTTTTGAACCGTTGCCTTTTTTCACAGAGTCGCGTTAGCTCCCCAAGCCTTCCCCGTCAGAAGCCCCAGAAAGTAGTATTCACTGCTCGAAATGAGGTTTTTGCCCGAGCGGCCTGAGCGACGGGAACTTAGAAAAACCCGAATGAAGAAGCAAGGACGCAGAATTGGTCCTGGCGGACGGCCACGGTTAAAGGGAAGAGTGATAAGGGAAAACTGGGCGCAGAGCAGAAAACGGAAATCGAGAGAGCGGGTTTTCAGCGGCAATGCCTCAGTCGAATAAAGTCGCATCATCGGCGTCAATTTCCCTATTCTTCGTACCGAAGCTTATGACCTATCCACAGCAGATCTCTCGCCGGGACTTTTTACGTCACTCTTCCCTCGCGCTGGGCGCGGCCCTTGCCGGGCCCGCGCTCATTCCCGCCTCGGCGCTTGGACGGAACGGAGCCACCCCTCCGAGCGAGCGAATCAACATGGGGTTCATTGGCATTGGCGGCCAGGGAGGGGGCCACTTGCTGGGTGGCGCCTGGACTTATGTGCCCGGCGGGTATGTGGCACGGGATGATGTCCAGGTGCTCGCCGTTTGCGATGTGCGGGAGGAGCGCCGCCAGCACGCGCAGCAGCGGTGCAACGAGATTTATGCGCAGAAATTTGGCCGGCCGGGGTACAACGGAGTTCAGGCCTACAATGACTTTCGCGACGTGCTCGCCCGGCCGGATATCGACGCCGTCCTGGTGGCGGTCCCTTACCACTGGGCCGCTACCCTGGCTGCCATGGCCATGCGAGCGGGCAAGGACATCTACTGCGAGAAGCCCATCGCCCTGACCGTGCGTGAAGGGCTCAACATGGTCGAAACCAGCAAGCGTTACGCCCGCATCTACCAGGCCGGCATGCAGCAGCGCTCGGAGTATGGCGGCAAGTTCCGCCAGGCTTGCGAGTTAATCCGCAACGGCCGCATCGGCCGCCTGAAGGAGGTCTACGCCTACTGCTTGCCGGGGGCGTTCTGGCCCAACCATTGGACCTCGGACGAAAGCGTTCCTGTGCCCGAGGGGCTCGATTGGGATCTGTGGCTCGGGCCACTTTCCTGGAGGCCTTACACCGGCCAGACCGGCCAGGAGCTGCCCGGGGTCATCGTGGGCGATGTCAACTGGGGTCCGCATCATTACGACATCGTTCAATGGACGGTCAACCCCGACCCCACCGCCCCAATCGAGGTGAGTTATGACGGCGGCGCCATCCACTATCGCTATTCCAATGGTGTCGTGGTCCACTCGGCAAAGTGCCCTGGCGAGAAGGTCGGCGATGATGGTGGCGCGGTTTTCGTCGGCACGGATGGCCGTATAGCTGTGGACCGCGGGAGCATTGTTTCCTACCCGGCCAGTATTTTGAACGAACCCTTGCGTCCGGACGACTCGCGGGTGTACCACGCCGACAGTCATTCCGGCAACTTCCTCGATTGCATTCGCAGCCGGCGTCTAACGATTTGCAATCCCGAGACAGCCTTATATACCATGAACGCCGTCCTTATCGGCGGCATCTCCCTGATCTTGAGACGCTCGCTGAAATGGGATCCGGTGAAAGCAGAATTCCCAGGCGATGC
>Ga0206931_1265_pt1 | contig 10906 bp, 10 predicted proteins | sample Alteio_BWOrgHeat_17_FD_152946 | JGI IMG/M metagenome (GOLD analysis project Ga0206931, IMG submission 152946) | Enriched cells from forest soil in Barre Woods Harvard Forest LTER site, Petersham, Massachusetts, United States -... | ecosystem: Environmental > Terrestrial > Soil > Temperate forest >...
AGGTTCGATCGAGAGGGGCAAGTTCGCCGATATGATTGCTGTCTCTGGTGATCCCGTCGCCGATATTACTGAACTGGAGCGCGTGAGATTCGTAATGAAGGGTGGCACCGTGGTGAGGAACGACTTGGAACGAAAACCCAACTGACCGCCGCAAGCGCAATTTGGTATGTTGTTAGCTCGCATCCCATGACCAGTCAAACCCACGCCCGCCGCTTCCTGGTGCGCGGACGCGTGCAGGGCGTCGGCTTCCGCTGGTTCGTAGAGAGAGAAGCGCACATGCTGGGCCTGGCCGGCTGGGTCCGCAACAACGCCGACGGCGCGGTCGAGGTCCTGGCGCAGGGAACTTCCGAGCAACTCGCCGCCTTGCGGGGCCGCTTGCAGCAGGGTCCCCGTGCCGCGCGTGTCGATCAAGTGGAAGAATCCGAAGTCAATCCGACGCAAACCCTGAAAACATTCCGCATCGAAGGAGCCTGGTAAATGTCGAGATCGGGACTGAATTCCGACCAGCTGAAAAAGCTCATACGCGAAATTCCCGATTTCCCCAAGAAGGGAATCCTCTTCTACGACATCACCACGCTATTGAAGGACAAGTCCGGCTACGCGGCCCTCATCGACCAGCTCGCCGAACATTACATCGGCAAGCCGGTGGACCTCATCCTCGGCATGGAAGCCCGTGGCTTCATTTTCGGACCTGCCCTGGCCTATCGCCTGAACGCCGGCTTCGTGCCGGTGCGCAAACCGGGCAAGCTCCCTGCAGCGACAGCCCGTGTGGAATACGACCTCGAATACGGCAGCAACGCGCTTGAAGTTCATAAGGATGCGATCGAAAAGGGTCAGCGCGTTCTGATCGTCGACGACCTCCTCGCGACCGGAGGCACGGCTCAGGCCACCGCGCAGCTGGCGACTACCCTCGGAGCCCAGATCGCTGGCTTGGGATTCGTCGTCGAGCTGGACTTCCTGAAAGGCCGCGACAAGCTCAAACCTTACGACGTCTTTTCCCTTCTGCACTACGACAAGTAGCCCAACTTAAGTCCCTGGTTTTCTTTGCGTCCTTAGCGGCGGTTCTTTGCGATCTTCGCGGTTAAATGCTCTTGGTGTGCGGCAAGCGATGAACCGCAAAGATCGCAAAGGAATCGCGAAGTTCGCAAAGAAAGGCCTTCCGGCTTCTTATTTCCGTGCCGCGACTGCCGTCACCGCCGAAAATTCAAAGCGCACGAATATGCCCAGCTGTTTGACTTCAATCCGCTCGTCGTTGCCGTGCACGGTCCGAGCCTCGTCCTCGGTCTTGGGCACGCCGATGCCATACGCTTGCACGCCGTGTGCGCGCAGAAACGATGAATCGGTCGCGCCCGTCCCCATCAGCGGAAGCGTGATCGCCTCCGGAGCCACTTCCTTCTGCGCACGCTCCAAGGCGTCGAACATTTCGGTGTGCAGGCGGCTCGGCGGAGCGGGCACCATCGAGTAGGTTGCATCCTCGGCGACCACCTTCACTTGAGGATCGTTGATGACTCCTGCCAACGTCTCCCGAAACTTCGCCAAATCTTCATCCGGAAGCGCCCGGATGTCGAGCGTCGCTTCCGCCGAGGGTGGGATGACGTTCGATTTGATCCCCGCACTCAGCATGGTCGGCACCACCGAGGTGCGCAGCATCGAGTAGTACTGCGGCTTCTTCACCCGGAGCTGCTCCTGCACCTTGGGATTCAAAACGTCCCGGTACCAGGCAGCTTCTTCGGGTGGCGAGACGGTGGCTAGCCGCTGAAAGAACTCACTCGTAGTCTCGTTGAGGCGAGCAGGCGTTTCCCATGTGCCCGCCTTCTGCACCGCGGCGGCCAGGTGAACCACGGCATTGTCGACGCGCGGAATCGATCCGTGGCCGCTGCTCCCGGTCGCTTCCAGCTTCGCGCCTCGCGGCAGTTTTTCCGAAGTGCCCACGCCCATGTACTTGACCCTGCCATTTTCGATCAGCGACCCGCCGCCCTCATTCAGCGCGAATTCACAATCGAGCTTGTCCCAGTAACGTTCCACCACTGTTTTCATCCCCGCCGGCGAGGACATCTCTTCGCTGGCCTCGGAGAGAAAAATCACGTCGCGCGCCAGCGGAACCTGCAGTCGCTTCAGTTGCAGGAATACTTCGAGGTTCGCCGCCACCATCGCCTTGTCGTCGGAGGCACCCCGACCGTAAATCAATCCGTCCCGCTCGACCGCCGCGAAGGGATCGACCGTCCAGCGCGAACGATCGACCGGCACCACGTCTTCATGTCCCATGAGCAGCAGAGGCCGCTTGCTGCCATCGCCTTTCAGACGCGCCACGATGCTGGCCCGCCCGGGAACAGTTTCCAGGATCTCCGCCTGAACACCCGCGTCTTTCAGCACGCCCTCTAAATACTGAGCGACCTTCGATTCGTTACCCGGCGGGTCCTGCGTATCAATCCGAATCAGGTCGGCCAGGAAGCGCGCTGCCTCGGCCTGTGCCTTCTCGCCGTTCAGTACCGGCTTTTCCGCGGCGTGAGCACATATCCACGGGTTCAGAAAAGCAAAAACTGCCGCAAGAGTCCAAATTTTGCGATGCAACCATGCACCTCCAAAAAGACCCGATTATATCCAACGTCCGGTGCCGCGCTTAGAGGCTGAAAAATGAATTTACTGGCGTAAATTTTGGGCTTCTGCTACTTTGTAAACGCGTTTGATCAGATTCGGTTGTGAGCAGTTCAGGCTTTCAGTAGCACCTGCCCTGCAGTACCCTCCGATTCACCTCAGCGTAAAACTTCAGCGAAAGGTATTTGAACAAAGTATATGGAACAAGGAACAGTCAAGTGGTTTAACGATGCCAAGGGTTACGGATTCATCAGCCGCCAGAGTGGCGAGGATGTCTTCGTGCATTTCTCTGCGATCCAGGCCGGCGGTTTCCGCAGCTTGCAGGAAGGGCAGAGCGTAGAGTTTCAGGTGACGAAGGGCCCCAAGGGCCTGCAGGCCGAGAACGTCCGGCCTCTCTAAGATTTCAAAACCTGGCATCCAGAAGGGCTCCGGTCCAAACCGGAGCCCTTTTTGTTTCCGCATGCCAACGGGCGCGTTCTATGCTCGCGAAGCGCTAGTTCGTCAGTGTGAGGTACGTTCCTATAGCAGCGCCGTAAAGAACGAGGCTGAGCAACGCCAATGCCATCATTCCGAGGACCGCATTCCAGTTCAGGTCCCGCTGTTCTGTTCGAGGTTCTCTTTCCATACACGATCTCCTTCGTCCTTCGGGGAGGGCTGTCGTTTCTGTTTTTGAGCGGAGTAGACAAAAGCCGCATGCGGCGGCAACGAGCTTTGCCATTGAATGTGCAAGCGCCTCGCCATTGTTCGGTCGCAGTCGAAATAACTAGTTCCTGGCTCACGGAAGTATGTGCATTGGATCTTCGGGAGAGACGGACGAATGGAATGCGGCAGATGAAGAGATTCGAATCTGCGAGTTCCAAAGGGAGCCTAAGAACTGCGTCTTAATCTTTTTGCTTATTGTTGGGACGTTCAATTTCTGTGACGACCAAAGTCGCCCCTGCCGGGAGGTAACTCTTCTTTCGAAACCAATCTTCCATGTTGTCGCGCAAAGACACAGTGGGTACTTTTGCCCCGATCTCCATCAGCCCGTCGCTGACCGGCAACGTATCGTCGAACACACTCGCATTCGTGAAGTTGCGCATGCTGAAACTGTCCATCCACTTCAGCGGGCAGGCGTGCTTCTCGCCGTGCTTCTCGTACTCAACCCGAATCTTGCGGGCAAACATAGCTTGATTTAACCACACCCGATTTTCCCGCTCTGCGCCTTCGGTTCAAGCGCAGTGATCTTGACACGGAGGCAGGCGAACTTTACTGTGCGCAACACGCAGAAGTGCAAGGCTCTGGGCTCTAGCAGAATCCCCAGATGGATTGCGCCGCCTCGTTTTCCCAGCTCTGGTTGGCTAGAGCCCAGAGCCTAGAGCCCAGAGCCTGCTCTCGCACCCATTCGCTCTGTGCAGACGAGCGCGGAAGCCGCCGCACTTACAAGAGAGGTTGAAAATGTTCTGGCTCCTCTGGGTCATTATCGTTGGACTGATTGCAGGCTGGTTGGCCGGCAAGATCATGGGCACTGGCGGCTACGGGCCAGTCATAGACATTCTGCTCGGCATCGCCGGAGCCATCGTCGGCGGATTCCTGCTGCGTTTGCTCGGCCTATACTCTGCCGGCGGCCTGATCTCTGAAATTATCGTAGCCACCATTGGCGCCGTCTTCCTGATCTGGTTAAGCCGCAAGCTCAAAAAATAAAATCCTTCATCGTTACTTTTCCTTCGGCGCTCTTGTTTTGTCATTCCGACGCCGCAACGCGGCGGAGGAATCTGCGGCAGCAAGGCGCGGGCAAATAGCCCGGAGGTGTAAGCCAGCCGTGATGCGAGGGAGATTCCGCCGCCGCGTTCGGCGTCGGAATGACAAGATGGGTAAGGTGGGTACGTGAGCCCGAAGGCCGCCGGGTAAAACGTCACGTCCTCCGCGCCCGCTTTGATTCCACAACACAAACGGCCCGGATTTTTCCCGGGCCGCGTGCACAAACTTCAATAATCCTACTTCTTGCTTGCCTCTTCCAACCGTTGTGCGAGCGCATTTACCTCATCCTTCAACCCGTCCGGCAAATGGGCTCCAAACTGCGCGAAATGCTTTTCAATGAGCGGCACTTCCGCGCGCCACCCCTCCACATCCACGCTCAAAAGCTTGCCCAGACTTGCCGCCGGCAAATCCAGTCCCTTGGTATCGAGATCGGCCGCCCCCGGCACGCGCCCAATCGGCGTCTCCTCCGCATGGACTTTGTTATCGCAGCGCTCAAAAATCCATTTCAGCACGCGGCTATTTTCGCCGTACCCGGGCCACAGGAACTTCCCATGCTCATCGGTGCGGAACCAGTTCACGTAGAAAATTTTGGGAAGCTTGGCGGCATCGGTCTTCTTGCCAATCTTCAGCCAGTGCGCGAAGTAATCGCCCATGTGATAGCCGCAGAAGGGAAGCATGGCCATTGGGTCGCGCCGCAACTGGCCCACCTTGCCGGTCGTCGCCGCGGTCGTTTCGCTGCTCGCCGTCGCGCCCAGAAAGGTTCCATGTTGCCAATTGAAAGCCTCGGTCACGAGCGGCACGATTCCCCCGCGCCGTCCGCCAAAAAGAATCGCATCAATCGGCACGCCCTTCGGATCCTCCCACTCGGGCGCGATGCACGGACACTGTAAGGCCCGCATCGTAAAGCGCGAATTCGGATGCGCCGCCTTCCGCCCCGACGCCGGCGTCCACGGCCGCCGCAGCCAATCCACCAAATGCGCGGGCTTTTCGCTCGTCATGCCCTCCCACCAGACGTCGCCATCGGGGGTGATCGCGCAATTTGTGAAGATCGAATTCCGCGTGGCCGACAGCATCGCGTTGCGGTTCGATTTCATGTTCGTGCCCGGAGCCACGCCAAAGAACCCGTACTCCGGATTGATCGCATAAAGCCGCCCATCGGCCCCATACTTCATCCATGCAATGTCATCCCCAATCGTCTCTACCTTCCATCCCGGGATGGTGGGGATCAGCATCGACAGATTCGTCTTTCCGCACGCCGACGGGAACGCCCCCGTCATGTACTTCACCTGTCCCGAGGGGCTGGTCATCTTCAGGATGAGCATGTGCTCCGCCATCCAGCCCTCGTCCCGCGCCTGCACCGACGCGATGCGCAGTGCGTGACACTTTTTCCCCAGGAGCGCGTTTCCTCCGTAACCGGATCCATAAGACCAGATTTCCCGCGTCTCCGGAAAATGGCAGATATATTTGTGCTCCGCATTGCATGGCCAGGGCGAGTCTTGCTCATGCGGATCGAGAGGCGCGCCCACCGAGTGCAAACCGCGCACGAATTCCCCGTCTTCTCCCAGCACATCCAGCACCCGCGTGCCCACGCGCGCCATCATGTGCATGCTGACCACGACATAAGGCGAGTCCGTGATCTCCACACCGATCTTCGCAATCGGCGAGCCGATTGGCCCCATACTGTACGGGATCACGTACATCGTGCGGCCCACCATCGAACCGCTGAACAACCCGCGCAGCTTCTGTTGCATTTTCGCGGGATCTTCCCAATTGTTGGTGGGACCCGCCTCTTCCTGCGTTCGCGAACAGATGAACGTGCGATCCTCCACGCGCGCCACATCGGCGGGATGCGATCGAACCAGAAAGCTCCCTGGCCGCTTCTTTTCGTCGAGAACAATTGCCGTCCCCGAAAGAATCATGAGCCGCAAGGTGGCCTGGTACTCTTCCGGAGATCCGTCGCACCAATGGATGCGGTCCGGCTTCGTCATCTGCGCGACTTCCTCTACCCACCGGGCCAGTTTTTTATGCTTGTTTTCGCTGCGGGATGTTTCTACTTCAATCGTAAGACTGGACATAAAGGCGTCTCCGCACAACGGAACGACCTAAAGATTCGCCGCGCCTGCGGTCATGCGATAAATAGCGGCGTTTGAGGGATCCACAACTCCGGAACATCGTGCGTCCCGCTTGCCGGATCCGCCCAAGGTGGCAAACTTCATATTTTCCCTCATCGAGCGGCAGAATTCCAACTCAAAACCAGATTCGCTCCCTACCCTACTGGAATTGGCTGATGGCAATGATCGCGAGCGCGCGTTCCAAAAAAGACGCTCCTACGCACAAGTCTTTAGGATGCACGAACTTCAAGAGCTGTCCCCGAATTTCCAGCGCTTGCAGAAGGTAGCAGGACTAAACTGCGGGCGCGGCGGCTTCCGCGCTGGCCACGACCCTATCCAGGTGCCGCAGCGTCTCTTCGACGGTGAGCGAGTACATCTCGCGCCCAACACCCTCGCCCGATTCCAGCGCCGTCTTCAGGTAGTGACCGGCGATCTCGATCGCCAACGGGTCGGTGATCAGCCTCCCGGTGCGATTCTTGTATTCCACCCAGGCAGGATGTGGCAGCGCGACCCAGACCGGCCGCCCGCCCACAAGGAACTTGATATCGACTGCGTCCGCATGGCGAGTGGCAATCGCCACGATCAGCGCCTGGTAGATGCAATGCACTTCCTTCTTGCTCCACCGATCAAGCGCTTTGAAGTCGCTGTACATATCAAAAACTATAGCGGATGAAGGAAGCAAGCTGCAAACGTGGTCTGAGGAGACTACGCGAGCGTCCTGAAGAGACGGGAGCGCCTGTGGAGCGACGGGCGTCCTCGCCCGTCGAGGTTGGATCGCAAAAAGAGAAGGACGTCGCTCTCCGTTCATCGCGATGGCGGGCGAGGACTTGGCGGGCGGGGAAGCCCGCCTCTCAATTGTTATGACTTTGCCGCAGCGATCAACTCGTCCAGTTTTGCGAACAATGCCGAATTATCCGCCCGCGGATAGTCCGCCAATTTTTCCCGGTAACTCTCCAGGTTGAACAAGAACGATTCCACTCGCTCTTTACTCAGATCGTCCCAATACGCCCCGTATCCAGTTTTGCCGATGTAGTACGCATTCAACACCTGCTCAAACTGCCGCTTCACCGGCCATGCCAGATAAGGCTTCCTGAGATAGAGCGCCTCGCTGATGAGCGAGAAGCCGGCGTTCGCGATCACCGCGCAACACCTGCTCAGATCCCGCAGAAACGTGTCTAGCCCGGGCTTCCGGAACTCCAAATTCGCATCCGTGCCTTCCCGGTTGAAGCCGTAACAAACAAATTTCTGCCGAACGGTCTTTAATAAATCCGTCAGCTCGGCAGCTGGCGAACTTACATACACCAGCACGAAATCTCCTGCCGAAGGCGCGGTCTTCAAAACCTCTTCGCGCAGAATGGGTGGGAACAGAAACGTCTTCTTCTTCTTGAGGCGCGCCGTGAAAAAGGAAATCACCAGGTACGCATCGGCATGCGGCGTCATCAGCCGCGTGACCAGCTTCGCGGCCGCCGCCTCTTTCCGGTATTCGCGCGGATACGCAATTTCAGTATCGGTCAGCAAATGCTGGTTATCAATCGCGATGACGGGCAGCCTCAGCTTGTGGCCAACGTGGCAGGTGATCGGCTCATAATCGGTAATTACGATGTCCAGATCCCATGTCGCGGCTTCGCGCTCCAGGAAGCGAACCATGCGCGTCGTCTGGGGCAGATGCAGCAGATTCCGCAGCACGGTCTTCCGGTAGCGAACCCGGTTGTGCACATAGGCCAGGCGCAATCCATCAATCTCGGTGACATCGAAATCGTCCTTCAGATTGCGGTATCCCCGATCGAACGACGCCACGTGCACGCAATGTCCCTGCGCCTCGAGATGAGCAATTACCTCGCGGGCCCGGCTCGAATGTCCCGCACCTTCCCCGTTCACGCCATAAAGTATGTTGGGCATCAGTTCCTGCCGACCATGGCTCCGTGTTGTTTGTTCTCATCCGAAAACCAACTCAGGCATTCTAACTGCACCCGAAAATTGCAGTGCTTTCCTTAGCGTCCTTCGCGGCCCTTCTTCGCGAACTTCGCGGTTAAAAGCTTTCCTCCGGGATGCCTGCCGGACCGGCGAAGACTCCCGTCTCTCGAAAGCCAAACTGAATGCAGATTCCCCGTCTTGACCTGCGCCGCCTCCGGCTGTTATCAACGACCGTCCTCAGGAGGGCCCAACTTGTCCGCAAGATCGCTTCGTTGGTGCACGATCGCCACTCTTCTTTTCGCCATTTCTCTTTCCCCACTCCACGCGCAATCATCCGTCCTTCGCTTTGAAATTTCCTTCCCCAAGGAAGCCGGCGCCACAGCGCTCGACGGTCATGTGCTTCTTCTGATTTCCACCAATAACAAAGAAGAACCCCGCTTCCAGATCCTCGAAGACTTCGCCGAGTCGCAGCAAGCCTTTGGCCTCGATGTCGACGCGCTCGCTCCCGGCATGCCCGCCGTCGTGGACGCGACCACCTTTGGCTATCCCACGCGCAGTCTGGCAAGCATTCCCGCCGGCGATTACTACGTCCAGGCCCTCCTCAACATCTACGAAACTTTTCATCTCGCCAGCGGCCAGACAGTAAAGCTTCCGCCCGACAAAGGCGAAGGCCAGCACTGGCAGACCAAGCCCGGCAATCTCTACAGCAAGCCCGTCAAGATGCACCTCGATCCGAAATCAGACAAGGTGATCCGAATTTCGCTCAACGAAAAAGTTCCGCCCATCGACCAGGAAGTCGAGGATGTGGACAGCCTGCTCGATTGGGGCCGAGGCGTGCCCCAGCCCATTGCTGACAACAAGTGGGTGAAGCACATTCGCATGCAAAGTGAGCTGCTCACGAAGTTCTGGGGCCGCCCCACCTATCTCGGCGCGATCGTGCTGTTGCCCGCCGGCTTCGACGAGCATCCCGACGCCCGCTTTCCGCTTATCGTCGAACAGGATCATTTTCATCGCGATCTTTTCCTGCCGAACGCCTTCCGCACTGAGCCGCCGGCCCCCGGTCTGAAAGGCATCCAATTGCAGACCGCTGTCTACGGTTACAAGCTTTATCAGGACTGGACTGCCGGCCGCCTCCCACGGGTCATCGTGCTGACCATCCAGCACCCGACACCCTACTTCGACGACTCCTACGCCGTGAATTCTGAAAGCCAGGGTCCTTACGGCGACGCCATCAACAAGGAACTGATCCCTTATATCGAAAAGAAATTCCGCGCAATCCCCGAAGGCTGGGCACGCGCTGTCTATGGCGGATCCACCGGTGGTTGGGAAGCGCTCGCATCGCAGGTCTTCTATCCCGACGCCTACAACGGCGCCTGGATTTCCTGCCCCGACGTGGTCGACTTCCGCGCCTACGTCACGACCAACCTCTACAAGGACAAGAACGCTTATTTCGTCGAAGGAAATTTCGGGCGCGTGCCTCGTCCGGAAAAGCGCGAGGCCGACGGCCTGGTGCTCGCCACTATGGAGCAGGCCAATCACTATGAACTGGTCATGGGAACGCATGGCCGCTCCGGCGAACAATTCGATATCTGGCAGGCGACCTTCAGTCCCATCGGCCCCGACGGCTACCCCAAGCCGATCTACAACAAGCTCACCGGCGAGATCGATCCCGAAGTTGCCAACTATTGGAAAGAGCATTACGACCTCAGCGCGATTATCCAGCGCGACTGGAAGACGCTCGGCCCCAAACTCGCCGGCAAATTGCATTTCTTCGTCGGCGAATCCGATACCTGGTACCTCGACCGTGCCGTCCATCTCTTGCACGATTACCTCGAGACCACCACCGATCCGTACTACCAGGGCACATTCGATTTTGGCGTACGCCAACCACACTGCTACTCCGGCGCCGCCGACTCCTCTGGCCCCGCTGGCTCGACGGTGTTGCAACGCTTCCTGCCCGCCATGGTGAAGCACATGGAGCAGACCGCGCCCAAGGGTGCGGATCTGACCAGCTGGAAATATTAGGTAGCGCCGGCGTCCCGCCGGCTAACAACAAAAACATGGAGAGGCGGGCTGCCTGCTGAAAAGCCGAACCGGAGCCAATCAGGTTTGCCCGGCAACTGACGATTGACGAGCCAAAACCTGAGACCTGACAGCCGAGACCTGATACCTGGCGCCTGTCCATCAGCTAAGATGGTTCCCGTGGCAACCCGGGTCCCCACGCAATCCAAACTGACGATCCTCCAATCCCTTCGTCTTCAGAAACTCCCCTGGCTTATTCATGGGTTCTCGACCCGACAAGGCGGCTACTCGCGCGTCTATGGCGGCAGGTCCCTGAACCTCGGCTTTACGAAGACAGACTCCAAGGCTACGGTTGAGCGCAATCGCGCCGATTTCCTCGCCCAACTGGGCGCTGGCGGCCGCCATCCCTGGCCGCTGGCGACGCTCCGCCAGATCCACTCCGACATCATTCACGCGATCACGAAGCTTCCCGATGAACCACCTTCCGGCGACGGACTACTCACCAACACGCCTGGCCTCCTGCT
>Ga0206931_1177_pt2 | contig 10737 bp, 11 predicted proteins | sample Alteio_BWOrgHeat_17_FD_152946 | JGI IMG/M metagenome (GOLD analysis project Ga0206931, IMG submission 152946) | Enriched cells from forest soil in Barre Woods Harvard Forest LTER site, Petersham, Massachusetts, United States -... | ecosystem: Environmental > Terrestrial > Soil > Temperate forest >...
CCTTTTGTGACGGTGAACTGCGCGGCAATTCCGGAGACGCTGCTCGAAAGCGAGCTTTTCGGTCACGAAAAGGGAGCTTTTACCGGGGCCGATGCGCGGCGAATCGGACGTTTTGAGCAGGCCGATCACGGCACGATCTTTCTCGATGAGATCGGTGAATTGTCGATGAGCACACAGGCGAAGCTGCTGCGCGTCTTGCAGGAGAAAACCATCACCCGTGTCGGCGGCAGGGAAAATATCGAGGTCGATGTCCGGGTCATTGCAGCCACGCACGTCGATCTGGAAGCGGCCATTGTTTCCAAACATTTCCGGGAAGATTTGTTCTACCGCCTCAATGTCGTCGTCCTGACGCCGCCGCCGTTGCGCGATCGCCGTGATGACATTCCGCTTCTCATCCACTACTTCCTGCGCCGCCACGGCGAGGCACTGCAAATCCCCCAGCCCGCCATCCAGCCGGAGGCCCTTGCGTTTCTGGAAAAGCAGTCCTGGCCGGGAAACGTCCGGCAACTCGAAAATGTGCTGCGCAAGGCGCTCCTGAGCGCGCGAGGTTACCCCATTGGAATTGATGATCTGGAGAAAAATCTGAAGACGTCCTCCAGCACACCGTCGGCATCGTCAGGCACCTGGCAGAAATGGGTGACCGATACCGTCGAAGCGGCGAGCCGTGGAGAAGCCGAGGACGCGCTGAAGATCCTTCAAGGCAAGATGGAGGAGGAAGCGTTGCGTCACGCCATCCAACTGGCGGAAGGCAACCAGGCCAAGGCCGCGCGGTGGCTCGGGATTTCCCTGCCGACAATGCGGGAAAAGCTGCGGCATTACGCGCTTCATCCCAGGCAGGAAACCGAAGACTGATCCACGACAACTTTGCGGCGTTGCGGCGGACAGCACATACTGCCACAGTGAGAGACGGATTCCGGCCATGGACGCTCTTGCTCATCGCTTTTTGGACAGCTTTACGCCCACCGGGCGGGAACGCCTGATTGCCTGCATGGTCCGCGAGAATTACCCGGAAGGTGCTTATCTTTTTCGCGAAGGAGACGCAGCCGACGGGGTCTACCTCGTGCTGGAAGGCCAGGTGGAAATCGTCCGGACTGCCGGAAACAATGAGAAGATTCTCGATTGCATCCAGGCCGGTGATTACCTGGGGGAAGTCGCTGTGCTGGATGGTTTCGGACGCAGCACCGCGGCACGGGCTCACAGGAATTTGTCCGTCGTCAAAATCCCCAGGTCGCCGCTGCTCGAAGTGCTCGCCGCAGAACCGGGCGCGCTCACCCTGGGGCTGTTTCACCAAGTGCTCAGTCATCTGCGCAAGGCGAACGACCTGGTCGTGAGCGAGGTGGTGCACAAGGAGAAGCTTTCGCTCGTGGGCGAAATGGCCAGTTCCCTCATGCACGATTTGCGCAATCCCGTTTCAGCCATTCGCCTGGCCGCCGACCTGATCAACCTGTCCAATTCCGACGAGAAAATGGTCCGTTCCTGCAACGGGATCCGGCTGCAATGCGACCGGGTCATGGACATGGCCGCCGAGCTGCTGGAATTTTCCAGGGGAGAAGCCAAGCTTGAGCCCAGCCGCATCAGCGCCACCGCGTTTCTTGAGCAGTTCAAGACCCTGAATGACGGCTATCTGGGCCGGACTGCCATCAAAATCGGCTTGGAAGCCGAACCGGTCGAGGTCGAGATCGATTCCATGCGCCTGCTGCGTGTCGTGCAGAATCTGACGACCAACGCGGTGGAGGCCCTTAAATCGACACCAAATGCCCGCATCGACATCCGGGCCTGGATGGAAGACTCCATTTTTCATCTGACCGTAAAGGACAATGGCCCCGGCATTCCCGCTGCGATTAAAAACCGGATTTTCGAGCCGTTCGTCACGCATGGCAAAAGCGGGGGCACCGGTCTCGGCATGGCGATTGTGCGTAATATCGTCACCGCCCACGGCGGGACCGTCACTTTCGAAACGGCACCCGCCCAGGGCACGACGTTTCTCATCCGTCTCCCGCAAAAAACACAAGGTTAGCGTCCGCCTTCCTTATCTATTATTACTGGGAGGCGGGGGTGTATTGCCACCCTGGCCTTGTGCGTTCCCGGCGGAATCAAACGCCGTGGTCGGCACGGTCGGAATTCCGGCGTAATTGGTGTTATTTTGATTACCACCGGTCGGCTGGATGAATCCGCGTCGCTGATCGTTCAGGTACTGGGTGATTTCTTCATCGATATATTTTTGATTGGGCAGGGGTCCCTTGAACTTTGTGAATAAGGGGGAAGTCTTGACCATCAGCGGAACATCGAAAAGAAACGTCGTCGATCCCTTGCCGGGTATGTAGGTGAAAATTTCCCCGGGTTTGACCTCATGCGTGCTTCCATCGGAGAGAAGGGTGACCGTCACGTGTCCCTCGATGAGGCCGATCTGGTAAGCCGCGGGGAGCTTTGTCTTCTCATTCATCTGGACCTGGACAAAGCCGGTCGTGCCCACAATGCCCGCCGTCACCGCCGCCGTCTTGATGTTAAGCTGCTTCGCGTCCTTGGGCTTGCAGAACAGAATTGTGCCGGCCCGCAGATCGACCGTATTGGAAGCGACCGAGTAATTGAAAATGGTGTTGGCCCCCAGGCGGGTGACGCTCTCGCTCGGCAGAAGTAATTCGGCGCGGGAAAGTTCCTTGGTTTTAAGGTATTCCCCATCGTGAAGGAGCGTGCCCGTTTTGGCGGTTGTCTCGGTGAAGAGCGAAAGACCATGGTAGACCTTGTTATCGGCTTCCTTCACCGTGGCCGTTTGATCCGCGGCCATGGTCCGGCTGATCCCAAAAAGAAGCGCAAGCACCGAGTAAGCGAGTTGCCGTGTTTTCATAAAAGATGAGGGTGGAGGTTTCAGAAATGGGACCAGGCACATCATCGCGTTTGAGGACACGCCTGGTCTTGAAGAGCTAGGGGTGATTATTCAACGTAATGCCAATGATTGACATTGATTTCCGCATCGCCGGCAAACTGGCCGTGAACCACGATCCGGGCGCCAATGGGCAGGTTTGAATTATCGCTATCCAGTTGGAAGGTGCTTGTTCCATCGGTGAAGAGATAAGTCTCATCTCCGACCTGGCGGTAGACATGGCCGACCAAAGTCACTGAATGACTGACAGGCGCCGAGTCCGCAACGACAAAGTTGACGGAAGGAAAGAACACCGGGCCATATCCATGATGCCAGTAGGGATGAGGAGGCGGCCCGCCGCCGGCGCGGGCCGCAGTAACCATGAAACCCGACAGAGTGAGGATGGTGAGGAAAACCGAGAGTTTGTTTTTCATACTCTCCCTGATGCTTGAGCCATGCCAAGGTCCCCACATCGACACAACCTGTTTATTTATAGAAACTTATAAATAGACTATTGCTTTGTGCATATGATCGAATCCAGCAAGATTTTTCCTGTTCTGCAGCAAATTTTTTTCCGATCACTGCACAGCCCACGGAATTTATTGGGGACCCGATTTCTCCAATTGCAAAAGACGGGAACCCACCTTCTTGTCGGCGTAATCCAGCGACTTGAAAAGCATGAGATAAAAAAGAAGGGTGGCTGCGATGGTCAACCCTCCCGTGATCCAATGGTGGGCGCGCATGCGCTCCAAGGGCGGGGCAAAAGCGATCATGCCGAACAGACTCAGCACCACGATCACCGCGTCGAAACTGGCCCGCTGCCAGTAACTTCCCCCGAGATGCAGCCACATCCCAAATTCGTCGAAGGTCAGCGCCATGCTGAATCCATAAGCCACTGCGCACCACAACCGCTCTTTAGGCCCCACCTGAATAAAAAGCAGGACGCCCGCGACGGTCGAAAGCAGCACAATCCCGTAATTAAGGTGATGGACGTGGGTCTCTCCCATATGGAGGAAAAAATCGGGAAACACGCGGGCCATGATGAGAATCACCAGGATGCGCGAGGCGATGAAAGTCAGCAGAAAAGTCGTAAAAACGATCCGGGCCAGGTGACGAAGAGACGGCATGGCCTGGGTTGAGAAAGAAGAAGGATTTTCCGGCGTATTCTCTGGAAGGGACATCGCCTCCCCAGCATGCAGAAAAATATCCGGAGGAAAAGAAAGCGAAGGAATTTTGCGGCGAAAGATGGTTCGCTCCAATTCACCTTCACCTCGCCAATAACCAGGCCGAAGAAGCGATTAATCATCGCCTTGAAAAGCCGAAGGGAATAATATGATAGGACTTTTGCTGGGAAACCATGCACCACCGTCCTTCGTTTTCTATCATTAACCCGCCCTGCCTGCCGGGAGCCTGATTGCATGTTCAAGAAGGCATCTCTTTGTCTTTACGCCATCGCGCTGGCGGCATGGACCATCTGGCAAATCGAAATGTCGTCCGCCTTGCCCAAATCGGAATCGAGGCCGGTATCGATCCAACTGCAGCGGGGCAGTTTCACCCTCATGGAGTTTCCTTCAAAAAAATCCAAACCTTCAGCCATCATTATTTTTGGTTCGGGCGACGGCGGCTGGGGTGGTCTGGAAGAATCCATTGGTCAGGCCTTGCAGAATGGCGGCTATGAAATGATCGGGATTGATTCCGTGAATTACGCCAAAACCGATTATGATCTGGATATTTTGCAGTCGGACTTCACCCGGATCGCACAAAAAGCAGAGGCCTCCTATGGCGACCATCCCGTCCCGCTGATTATTGGCGGCTACTCCATGGGCGCGGCGCAGGCGATTGCCGCAGCGGGAGGCCCGCATCCGCCTCGAGGAATGGCAGGACTGCTTTTGGTGGACCCATGCAGCCGCGGCCGGTATGGCCTGCGCATTTCGGACCAGATGAATGTGCTCCCCACCGGCCCCGGCACCTTCAGCATGGATGATTTTGCCAGAACGATGGGGAAGTTACGAGTGGTGCAATGGCACGCCGCCGCCGATTCGATCGATTCCCGCGTGTGGCTCAATTCCCTGACGGCCCAACACCGGGAATTCGATTTTTCGCATGCCGGGCACGACTACAACAACGACCGTGATGATTTCCTTCGCCAGTTGGTCGAAAGTGTCGATTGGATTTTGAATCCGGCCCGGGACGGAACCATGGCCACAGGGAACAAAAACTGACCCGTGAGCAAGATGACGCCTCCATCCGATGCCCCGCCTCCACAGACCGCGCCAGGTGGTCCTGCTCAAACTGTTTTTCCCACCCGGGCAAAGCCCATTCCGTCCTGGTCGACCCGAAATATTAAAGTGCTGGCCTGGGTGATCCGCCTTACCGCCGTCGTCGATATTGTCGTTTCATTACTGCGCCACGAGCCCAAGCAGATTTATTGGCTGGGGGAATGGGTCCCCTTCGAAATTAGCGAAGGCCATCGGTTTCGGATGCTCCTGATGTCGGTTTTGCTGCTTATCCTGGCCGCCGGGCTGGAGAGGGGCAAACGATCGGCATGGTTGTTGACCATGGCGATATTATCCATCGCCCCTATTTTGCATCTTGGCCGCGCCGCTGTCTGGCCCCAGGCCCTGGTGAATTTGGCCCTGATTGGTTTTCTTGTTTTTCATCGCCGACATTTTGTGGCCCGCTCGGATCAAAGGTCCGTTCGAAATGCCCTGATCGTCTGCCCGTTACTGGCCCTCGCGCTCATCCTTTTCGGGACCGTGCGCCTGCATGCCTTACGCAAGTTTACCCTGGGGGACCGCACCTGGGTGGAATGCCTGCAAACCGCCACTGAACTGGTGTTGGTCCACAAAACGCAGGCCCAATTGACCACCAATTCGCACGTGCTTCAGCTCTTTACCGTTCTGCGGATGGGAGGCACGTCCATCGCGTTGCTTGGGTTGGTGTTGATCCTGGACCCTGTCGTGTTGCGGCAACGGGCCTCCGAGGAGGAACGCGCCCGGGTCCGCAGGCTGATCCATTGGCATGGACATGATCCCTTCGATTCCTATGCATTGCTTGACGATAAAAGTTATTTTTTTACGGAAGACCGCAACGCCGTTGTGCCCTACGTGCTTTCGGGCAATTTCGCCGTGGCCTTGGCCGACCCGATCGGAGCTTCCTACATGCGCCCGCAAACCATTGCGGAATTTGATTATTTTTGCCGGTGCCAGGATTGGGAGCCGGTCTTTTACGCGATCTCTCCGGACCTGATTTCTCATTACAAGGAGGCCGGTTTCTCCGTATTCAAGATTGGGGAGGCGGCCGATTTGTCCGCCAATGAGTTTCATCTTAAAGGAAACGCCTTCCAAAACCTGCGCACCGCCTGTAACAACGCCCGTAAATCGGGCCTGCAGTTCCACTGGTACCATGCCGTCACCGGCATCGATGAAGCCCTCGAAAGCCAGCTCGCGGAAATTTCACGACACTGGTTGAATGAGAAAAAAGCCCGGGAAATGGCTTTCGACATGGGTTCGTTCTCCCTGGAGGACATTCGTCAGTATGGCGCCGCCGTGGCGATGGATCCCGCGGGCAATGCTCTCGCCTTTGCCACATGGCGGCCTTTCTCGCGAGTGAAAGGACAGGTCCTCGACCTGATGCGCTCGCTTCCGCAGGCGCGCAATGTCATGGATTTTGTCCTGGTCGAATCGATTCATTATTTTGGCGGCCAGGGAATCAACGACATCAATCTCGGCATGGCCCCGCTGGCCAATACGGAAAAGGAAACCAGCCGGTTGATGGCGGAAGAAAAAGTGGTGCAGTTCCTTTTTGAAAACCTCAACCGCATTTATGGCTACAAGTCTCTCTTTGATTTTAAACGCAAGTACCGCCCCAGATGGCGGGGGCGCTACGTTGCCTATCGTCGCGGCGTTCACCTGCCGTTCGTGGGTCTCGCTTTGGTCCGCGTGCACGCTCCCTCCGGACTCTGGAAATACCTCATCGGATAGGTTGTGCGGCGTGGCTTATCCCTATTATCCATATTATGCTGATCCTGCGCACCATGTTTTTATTTGCCCTTGGGTTCGTCCCCGCAGCTGGTCAAATACCGGGGCTGTCTCCACGAACGGATGCAGTTACCCATCAAAACGTCCCGCTCCATTTCAAACGCGGCGATTTCGTCGTCTTCCACTATCCCGCTCAACTCGACAGCTCCGCCAAAATACCCAAGGCCCTCATTCTTTTTGGCGGTGGTGGCGGCGGCTGGTCTTACTGGGAGGAACGATTCTGCCACAAACTGCAAACCGAGGGGTACGAAGTCATCGGGCTCGACTTTGCCCCCTACGCCAAAACCGATTACAATCTCGATATCCTTCAGCGGGATTTTCAAACCATGGCCGAATACGGCCTTAAACCTTACGGTGAACATGGACCTCCTCTCATTGTAAGCGGCTGGTCCACCGGGGCCGAACAAGCCGTCGCCGTTGCCGGAGGACCTCGCCCTCCCGGCGGACTTGTCGGGCTCCTCCTCATTGCCCCTGGCAGCTGGGGTGGTTATGGCTGGTTTGCCACCGCCGACTTCGGCCCGCGCGTGGTCAAAACCAGCACCTTTGATCTCACCGACTTTGCGCCCAACCTCACCCGACTGCGTATTGCCCAATGGCATGCCGCCTTCGACATCACCGATTCCCGCTCATGGCTTGCTTCCCTGAAAGCGCCGCATCGCGAATACGACCTGGCCAATTGCACTCATGATTATGGGGAAGCCTCCGATGAATTCCTCAATCGCCTGGATGAAAGTGTTGCCTGGATTCTCGGCAAGGATACGGATTCATCCGGGAACGCCCATTCCCCTGTGCCTTAACAAATTTACCCAGGGTTGTAACCTGCAGGCTAAAATTTCTGTCTTACGTTTATATGAAATCACCCATCCCCTTCCTTGTCCTTGCCATCGGATTTGTCTGCATGGGAGTTGCTTTCGCGCAAGACGCGCAGGACAACAGCCAGTCAGGGGGCGGCCAGGACCAGCATCACGGTCTTCTTTCCTCCCTTAGCGCCGAGGACAAGATGAAATTCATCAAGGCACGCCGTCAAGTCCTGGCCGACAATCCCGATCTCAAGGCCGAACAGGAAGACCTGGCCAAGCAGCGTGAATCTCTCAAAAGCCAGGGATCAAACGCTTCCCAGGATGATCGCAAGACGCTCTTCCAAAACATGATGGCCCATGAAAAGAAAATGCAGACCGCCATGCTTGCAGTCGATCCCTCGCTATCCCCGGTCTTCGATCAGATCGATCAGCAAATGAAGGAAAAATTTCATGCGCATGCCGGTCAAAACAACGAGAGTTGATTTTCTCGACGCCTGCGTAATGAAAGAGCAAAGATGAAGAGGAGGAAGTAACCAAAGGGAAAATCGAATGCGCCGTGCGGTGAACATCTTTTATCAGTGCGTGGTCGGAGGTATAACCATACTCCTAGCCTTATCTATATTCGGAATGAGCAAGCAATGGCATGCACGGATGATGTTCGCAGTGATTTCGCAGCAGCTTACTCTTCCTCAGAGTAATCCATCCGACGATGAGGCCAAGAAAATGAAGGCTAGAGACGATCTGTATGAGGCGGACATACACATACTGACGATTGCCCAACGAAAGCCCTTCATTTCGTTCATGTCAGCCAATGAGGCCGCTGCCATAAAAAGAGCAAAGACCGATTTAGGCCTGAGCCAATAAAATAACCTTGTCCCATTGATAAAGAGGGGCTTTAAGCCAGTCTCGGTGGCTCCCACGATTTGAAATCGGGCGGCGTGCGGCCCTCGTCGATATCGATGAAATCGAACATCGTCACGGCCTCCTTGTCGCGATGCTCCAGCCCGGCCTCTTTCAATCGAAAGGAAATCCGGTCGCTGGCCGCGTCCCGCCAGCCCCGCTTGCGCATGAAATCGCTCCACGTTTCAATCTCTTCATCCGAGGGGCGCTTGCCGTGCTCGCAACACCATTCGAAAATCTCCTCGTCCGTCCCGCCCGCCAGCACCCGCTCGCGCAACTCATCATATTTCACGTGCAGGAAATTCAGGCAGCGCCCGTCGAAATCACGGCCAAGATGCTGATGATAAACTTCCGGCAGTTCACCCGCGGCATGCAGACGGATCTTGTCGAGCATCCGGGCAAAGTAAGCCAGCCCGTTGATGGCGTCATAAGGACTGCGCGGAAGTTTTTCACTCATGGCTATTCGATCCTGTAGCCGAGTTTAGGATCTCCTCCCGATACGGCAAGCCGGCAATCCTTTTAATCTTTTACATGAACCCGTCCAGACGCGCCATGTTTGCCGTTGACGCTGGCGCATGAGAGCCTAGTTTCCTATACGCCAACTGGCATTCAATAAGCTTCACCCCATCAAAAGAAAACGACTATGACAAAAATCGGCATCAATGGCTTCGGGCGTATCGGACGGCTGGTCTTTCGCGCCATCGCGGAACAAGGATTACTTGGCAAGACCGTCGATGTCGTCGCGGTGAATGACCTCGTTCCCGCCGACAACCTCGCCTATCTCCTCAAATACGATTCCACCCAGGGCAAATTCAACGGCACGGTCACCAGCGAAAAATCGGATCCCGGTCTGGCCGAGGACGATGTCCTGGTCGTCAATGGCCACAAGATCAAGTGTCTTGCGGTCAAGGAAGGCCCGGCCGCCCTCCCCTGGGGCAAACTCGGCGTCGAATATGTCATCGAATCGACCGGTCTTTTCACCGAGGCGGAAAAGGCCAAGGGCCACATAGCAGCCGGCGCCAAAAAAGTCATCATCTCCGCACCGGCCAAGGGTGAAGACATCACCGTCGTCATGGGCGTGAACCATGAAAAGATTGATGTCGCCAAGCACACCATCATTTCCAACGCGAGCTGCACCACCAACTGCCTGGCACCCATCGTCTACGTTCTTCTCAAGGAAGGCTTTGGCATCGAGGAAGGTCTCATGACGACCGTGCACAGCTATACCGCCACGCAAAAGACCGTGGACGGCCCCTCCAAAAAGGACTGGAAAGGCGGACGTTCCGCGGCCATCAACATCATTCCCTCCACCACCGGCGCGGCGAAGGCCGTCGGCCTCGTGCTCCCGGAAATCCAGGGCAAGCTCACCGGCATGTCGTTCCGCGTTCCGACGCCCACCGTTTCCGTCGTCGATCTCACCGTCAAGACGGTCAAGGAAACCAGCTACAAGGAAATTGCCGCCGCCATGAAAAAAGCGAGCGAAACCTACCTCAAGGGCATCCTCGCTTACACCGAGGACGAAGTCACCTCGTCCGACTTCATCCACGACACCCATTCCAGCATCTTTGACGCGGGTTCGGGCATCGCGCTGAACAGCAGGTTCTTCAAACTGGTGAGCTGGTACGATAACGAATGGGGCTACTCCAACCGTTGCGTCGACTTGCTCAAGTACCTTGTTGGCAAATAAAATCCATCATCCCGGGCCTGTCGCACCCAGGCGTGAGAGGGTCGGTTCCGTTCGCTGGAAAAGGCAGCCGAACCGGTCCCTCGACAGTCCGGAATGACGCAGCGCTAATTTGCAAATCACGTCATTCAGACCCAACCTCTCAAACCCATGGCCAAAATCACAATTCGAGACATTCCCCTGAAGGGCAAGCGCGTGCTTGTCCGCGTCGACTACAACGTTCCCTTGCAGGAAAAAGACGGCGTGCAGGTCATCACCAATGACAAGCGCATTCGCGAAACCGTGCCGACAATCAAGTATTTGGTCGAGCAGGGCGCCCGCGTCATTCTTTGTGCCCATCTCGGCCGCCCCAAAGGCAAGCGCGACCCGAAACAGAGCCTTGCCCCGACAGTCGACGCTCTTTCCAGCCTGCTCGGAACGCCGGTGAAATTTGTCGATGACTGCGTGGGCGAA
>Ga0206931_1268_pt1 | contig 10696 bp, 13 predicted proteins | sample Alteio_BWOrgHeat_17_FD_152946 | JGI IMG/M metagenome (GOLD analysis project Ga0206931, IMG submission 152946) | Enriched cells from forest soil in Barre Woods Harvard Forest LTER site, Petersham, Massachusetts, United States -... | ecosystem: Environmental > Terrestrial > Soil > Temperate forest >...
TCTTGTGTTGTCTTGATAAAGAAAGGTACAGCTCCACCTCTATTTTTGTTTCATCCGATCGGCGGCGGTATTTCGTGCTACAATGAATTAGTAAATTTATTAGCTGAAAACATAGCTGTCTATGGCGTGCAAGCATATGCTGCTGAACTACAGGGAAAGATTACTATACGAGAAATAGTGTCTATTTATGCTGATCACATATTAGAACTTCGACCAAGCGGTCCGTACCGGCTATTGGGATTTTCATACGGTGGGGCAATCGCAACGGAAGTTGCTCAAGAATTACGATCTAGAAATGGGCATGTTGATTTCTTAGCAATGATGGATGCAGGACCATTTACAACACAACTTCAATCTACTCCCGAGAGTCTCTGGGATGGGTTTCTATCCACAATTGGTATGTCGGAAGAGAAGTACAAATTCCAGTCTTGCACGGACGATTCGGAGAGACTTGAGCTGCTTGCGCAACTAACTCATAAATCTACTGCCGTTGCCCACGACCTTAGGGTGCTACATGACGTTTTTCTTCGTCACGTTTACGCCGCAGCATCACATCCAGGAATTCTATATTCGGAGGAAGTTGTGCAATATATGGCCGTCGCCCGTGGTTCGGAGGAAAGGACTGCCGCAGAGAGAGAAGGCCGACAACATTCTTTGAAGAAGTTTTGGCCTAATATTGAGGTGGTCGAAGTTGATGCCAGCCATTCATCAATAATTACAGGAGAGGCTGTTAAATTTATAGCCTGCGACTTAAATCGACGACTGAGCGATTAGCAGATTTGATCTGCCGCTTTTGAAGTGGTCCTGTCTGAGATATGGGGTTGCCATGAAGGAGGGCGACAATGGCTGACGTGAGCCAGGCCTTGCCCCCTTGATGACCTCGTTTATTGGGAGAGTCTGTTCTGGTTATGCCCCTCGATGGGGCGGGTTGCAAACTCGATTGGCGTGAGGCCGCCTAAGCTCGTGTGCGGCCGGTTGGTGTTGTAGTCGATCCTCCATGCTTCGATAATTCGGCGAGCTTCCGGCAAACTGCCGAACAGATGCTCGTTGAGGCATTCATCCCGCAGGCGACCGTTGAAGCTCTCGATAAAGGCATTCTGCATGGGTTTGCCCGGCGCGATGTAGTGCCACTCCACGCGACGATCTTGAGACCACTTCAGCATCGCCATGCTGGTGAGCTCTGTTCCGTTATCGCTAACGCTGCTCAAAGGCAGGCCGTGAACCATCGCGATGGCGTCGAGTTCGCGGGTAACCCGCTGGCCCGAGAGCGAGGTGTCGGCGACCAGGCAGAGGCATTCCCGGGTGAAGTCGTCGACGACAGCCAGAATGCGGAACCGGTGTCCGTCGCTGAATGCATCGCTGACAAAGTCCAGCGACCACCGTTGGTTCGGTCCCAGCGGAATCGTCATCGAAGCCCGTGTACCAAGGGCGCGTTTGCGTCCTCCACGGCGGCGGACCTGGAGTCGTTCCTCCCGGTAAAGGCGCCGCAGCTTCTTGTGGTTCATGTGCAGCCTCTCCCGATCAAGCAGGATCAGAAGACGCCGGTAGCCGAAACGACGGCGTTGGACGGCCAGTTCCCGCAACCGCACCCGGATCGTCGCATCATCCGGCCGTCGGCCACGATACCGCACCGATGTCCGATCCACCCCGATCGCACGGCACGCCCGGCGCTGGCTCACCTCGAAGGCTTCCCAGAGGTGAGCCGCAGCTTCTCGCCTCGCGGCGGGCGTCACCATTTTTTCGAGACGATCTCCTTCAGCATGGCGTTATCCAGCATCGAGTCCGCCAGCAGCTTCTTCAGCCGGGCGTTCTCCTCCTCAAGCTGGCGCAGTCGCTGGGCATCGGAGACCTCCAGCCCGGCGAATTAGGACTTCCACTTGTAGAAAGTGGCATCGCTGATACCGTGCTTGCGGCACACATCCGCCGTCTTCGCCCCGGCCTCGTGTTCCTTCAAAATCCCGACAATCTGCTCTTCCGTAAACCGTGAACCCCTCATCGTCCGACCCCTTCCTGGCTGGTCGGACGCTACACAATTTTGGAGGAAGTCCAGGGGATAACGTCACAACTTACTTGTAGCCGGTGTGCTATGAGCACGCAACAACGCCCACTGCTGAAGGATGCCGAGCGTATTGCTCCAAATATAATAGATCAGTAGCCCAGCGGGAAAAGTCGCCATAATGAAGGTAAACATAAGCGGCATGAACAGCATTATGCGCGCCTGCGTGGGGTCTGGGGGCGGGCTCATGCGCTGCTGCAGAAACATGGTGATGCCGTAGACGATCGCCAGGACGCCGATGTGCGGGATGAACGCCGGTGGCGTGAAGGGAAAAAGGCCAAAGAGATTGAAGATCGTCGTGGAATCGGACGCCGATAGATCGTGAATCCAGCCATAGAACGGCGCGTGGCGCATCTCGATGGAGATGTAGAGCACCTTGTATAAGGCGAAGAAGATCGGAATCTGGATAAAGATGGGCAGGCAGCCGCTGACTGGATTGACCTTTTCGCGCTTGTACAGGTCCATCATCTCCTGGTTCAGCTTGGCTTTGTCGTCGGCATAACGCGTCTGCAGTGCCTTCATCTTCGGCTGCAACAGCTTCATCTTGTTCATGGACGCGTATTGCTTGTTGGCGATGGGGAACATCAATAGACGGAGGATGATCGTAAGCGCCAAAATTGCCAGTCCGAAGTTCCCCACTGCGCCCTTCAACCATATCAGGGCATATAAAAGCGGCTTGGTCAGGAAATTGAACCAGCCGAAATCGATCGCCAGATCGAGGCGTGAGATGCCGGGGTCAGCCGAGTAGGCATCGAGCAGTCGCAGTTCCTTGGCGCCGGCGAATACATAGCTTTTCACGGCCTTGGATTCGCCGGGCTGAAGCGTGAGTGCCTCGCCCCGCAGGTCGGTCTGGAACCTGTCCCGCGCGCCGGTCATGGTGTGATTGAAGCTGCCCACGACTTTCATGCTCTGATCGAAGGCAACCGCCGTCAGCCAGTATTTATTGGTAATACCGATCCAGCCGCCGGTGGATTCCATCGTCTCACGGCCACTCTTCTTGAGGTCGTTGTACTTGACGTCCTTTTCCGTGCGGTCGAAGACACCCAGTGGACCATCATATGAGCGTAAATCTGCTGTAGAGTCGGGTTTATCGAGGCGTGTCACCAGCGCGTACGGATAAAGAGTCACGGCCTTGTCGCTGTGATTCTCCACCGTCTGCTCAGTGGTGAACAAATAATTCTGGTCCACATGGATGGTGCGTTTGAAGTGCAATCCGTCGCCGTTGTCCCAGGTCACAACCACGGGCGTAGTGTCGGTGAGGGTTGCATTCGGATCCTCAGCCGTCCAGACCGTGTCCGATCCTGGCACCTTGGTCGCGGTGTCGGCGGCGATCCATCCCTCCTCGGCATAGTAGGGCTTGGGTGCGGACGCGGACGACAACAGTGTGATCTCGGGGCTCGAAGGGTCGGTGGTCTCGTGATAGGTGGCGAGGGTAATATCGTCGAAGCGCAAACCGGTCAGGGCGATCTCGCCGTGCAGGTGGGACGTGCGTATCGGCAGGCGCGGTCCGGCAACGGGACCCGGTACGCTCGGTGATCCATTGTCATTGGGTACTGCTGCCGTGCCGTCGGCGGCGACAGCGGGTGCCGTGCTGTCAGCCGTGGATTGTGTGGCCGAGGCGACCGGCTTGGGCTGCGGCTTGGGCGCGAAGTACATCTGCCAGCCCAGAAGGATGCCCACCGACAGGATGATTGCAATAAACGTATTACGGAGATCGCCCATGGAATGATCAGTGTCCCGATAAGGAATGGCTTACCGCAGCAGCGGACGACGAATGGTCGTGTGAACATTTGCGTGTATGCGGTGCAGGAACCGGGTCAAAGCCGGCGCTGCCCCACGGATGACAGCACAGCAGCCAAAGGGCCGCTGCAACACCACCGCAGCAGGAGATATACTGTTGGCAACCTAACAGGGGGCCGCTCTCCCAAGCTGAAACCGGTCCGAAGACCCAGAGCGGATCTTTCATTGCAATAGACTTATACCAAGGTATAGCTTGTGCAATTTTGGCTCTTCTCCATAACCAATTATGGCGCAGCTTTGGAGGTGCTGCAGATAGAAGTTGCAGTGGTTCGGCATTTTTTTAAATAAGCTTGTATTCACCGCAATGCATCATTTAGCTGAAATTAGATTCGTCGCCTACCTGAGATTTTTGTGAATACATTCTGCTGCTTATTTAGTATCGTGAGAATTCTCCGGTAGTGCTCGCCAGCAGAGGTTAAGGTAGCATCCTCATGCCTCAGAAGTCTTTCCGTGGAATAACCGGTGACGCTAGTAGATGCAAGCCCATCTGGCCTGCTGCCGGTGCCGTGGACACGGAGTTAGGTGTCAACATGGGATCGGAGGTGGATCGTATCCACCTGGCGAAGCTTTCAATTACCCGCAATTTTTGCCCCGACGATAGCGCCTAGCCCAATGTCTGTCAGCCGCGACAGACTGCTCCACATGACAGTGTTCCTGGTGGGTGCGATCATTCCGACCGGGGAAGTCATGAAACGGTCCCCTAAAAGACCTGACAGGGTGTAATCTTAGTGGAAGGACTAGGAATACGCTCATGGATATGACTGGTAACAAGGACCGGGTTGAGGTCACCACTTCGGTTCAACGCCGCCGTCGCTGGTCGGCGGAGGAAAAAGTGGCAATCGTCCAAGAGACTTACGCGCCTGGGCTGTCTGTCTCGTACGTGGCCCGACGCCGCGACGCCGGGGTTGCGCCGAATCAAGTGTTCCAATGGCGGAAACTCTATGCCGAGGGAGCCCTATCGGCGGTAGACGCCGGCGAGGAGGTGGTGCCGGCCTCGGATTACAAGTCGCTCCAGCAACAGGTGCGTGAGTTGCAACGGCTGCTCGGCAAGAAGACGCTGGAGAACGAGATCCTGCGCGATGTGCTGGACGTGGCGCACCCAAAAAAACGGCTGTTGCGCTCGCCTTTGCCCGATCGGGACGGCACCCCCATGAAGAGGGTCGCCGATGTGATTGGGGTATCACGCTCCAACCTGGCGGCCCGCGTCGCGGAGGCCCCTAGGAAGCCCGAGCGGCGCGGGCGTAGACCATTGCCCGAGGAAGAACTGCTCGCCGAGATCAAAGGGATGGTCGCCGAAATGCCGACCTACGGCTACCGCCGGGTCCATGCCGTCATCCGTGATATCCGTGCAGCAGAAGGTCGTGGACGTGTAAACGTGAAGCGGATTTATCGCGTGATGAAGATCCATGGCCTCTTATTGAACCGCCACACCGGCACGGGCGAGGAATGCCGCCATGACGGTCGTGTCGCCGTGGATCGGTCGGACACGCGCTGGTGTTCGGACGGCTTCAAGATCGCCTGCGACAACGGCGAGCGGGTCCGGATTGTATTCACTTTGGATTGCTGTGACCGGGGAACCTTGGCCTGGGTCGGCATCACCGGCGGGATCACGGTCGTGGACATCCGCGACCTGATGGTCGAAAGCGTCGAGGCCCGCTTCGGCTTGGTCAACCACTTGCCGAGTGCAATCGAATGGCTATCCGATAACGGTTCGCCATATACCACCGATCAAACCCGCGCGTTCGCAAAGGAAATCGGCTTGGTACTGCGAACCACGCCTATCGCAAGTCCGCAGAGCAACGGCATGGCCGAAGTCTTCGTCAAAACCTTCAAACGTGATTATGCTAGAGTAATCCCAAGTCTGATGCCGCAACGATACTACGCCAGCTCGACCGCTGGTTCGAGCACTACAACGAACACCATCCGCACAAAGCGCTCAAATACCGCTCGCCCAGACAGTTCCGTCGTGCAAATTTAACAACTGCGCCCTGTCCGGTTTATTAGGGGCAACTACACTGGACGATTATCTCTCTGACACCAAATCGAACGAACGCTATGTGTGATAAAGTTCAGCCACCGCAGGCCATGCTGTCTTCAACTGTATCGGCATTGTTTCGCAAATCAACCATAGCAGCAGAGGTGAGAAACTTAAGCAGTATTGCCGAAATATACCCGGTGGAATTGGCCTTAGTAAAAGGCGCGATTTTGCGTAGAGTTATAGATTTTTCGGGAGGGCGGCTTTGCGCTCGTGAGGCCCTTTCAAGACTTGGGATTCCCGATTTCCCGCTTCTCGCAGGGAAAGACCGAATGCCTCACTGGCCAGACTCAGTGGTAGGAAGCATAACTCACACAACGGGGTATTGCGCGGCCGTAGTAGCGGCTTATTCGAACTATCTTGGAATAGGCATTGACGCTGAGCTGATCGGGCGTGTCGATCGAGAACTCTGGACGTACATTTTCACCGATCGCGAAATTGATTGGCTCAGCGACCTCACAGCTGAGGATCAAACGACGATGGCAACGGTATTGTTTAGTGCTAAGGAGGCCTTCTTTAAGTGCCAATATCCGATTACTAGAAAATGGTTGGAGTTTAAGGATGCTAACTTGCAGATAACAAGGAACGAATTTATAGTGCATATAGAATCGCATCTCTTGAACCGTGAGGAGGAGTTGCGGGGCCAATTTGTCCTTGATGGTCAACTTGTTATCACCGGAATAGCATACCCATATCTGGTCACGGCGTAGCCTGACCGTGGGCTGACGTTTCCCCCCTGAAATGCCCTCGATTTTTGGTTAGAGTCCGTTCCTCAGGAGGGAGACGGACGATGAGCCAGCAGGTTCACGGAAGAGCAGATCATCGGGATATTGAAGGAGCACCAGGCCGGGCTTTCGGCCTCGATCTGTGCCGTAAGCACGGGATCAGCGACGCCACATTCTATAAGTGGCGGGTGACGTGAGCCCCCTCAATCCGTTCTTCATTGCGCTGAGACCCATCTTTGGATCGCGGCAGAGTAGATTTTTCCGGCTTGTGTCATGATGGCTGGCTGCGTCATCACGATTCAGCAATGTCATCGGGATTATGTTCCCGATTGCCTCATGGGGGCGCTCTTCGTTGTAGTGCTTAGACCAATCTCCATCTTTTTCTGTGCGTCCGCAAGGGATGTGCCGTTCAATATGGGGCTGCCCAGGGCGACGAGATTTGGAGTGGTAGGTGGACGTATCGACCAAGAACACTTGGCAAGCACGTCGGATCGATACACCCCAGTCACCCTTCACCTCGTCAACCAGCTTGCCCTTCTGGACAGGCCTTAAGTTTTTCGGCGCAGAACGTCCTGCAGCATCTCTTTGTCCAAGGCCAAATCAGCGACCACCCTACGCAGCTTGGCGTTATCGTCTTCAAGCTGCTTCAGCCGACGCATCTCGGTCGGCAGCAACCCATCGTACTTCTTCCAGTTGAAATACGTCGCCGGGCTGATGCGGCCTTGCGACAGATCTCCGCCACAGGCACGCCGTCCGCACCCTGCTTCAAAATAAACGCCTTCTGGGCGTCCGAAAACTTCGATGGCTTCATCGTCTTCCGCTCCTCACAGCCTGGGAACTAACGCGGAAAACTCTGCCCAAAAACGGTCCAGTTTCTAGGCCTCAAATCACGTAATGCATGGCATGCATATCCTAATGAAAGCGTTGAACACGTTAATAGCGCAGAATCCCGATTTTCCGGACTATAAGAATATCAGCGTACGATTTCTAAAGCCGCTGTATCTGAGCGAGTCCCTTATCCTGACGGCAAAAGCCACTTCTGCCTGTGTTCACATATAATGTTTCGTAGGGGATGTCATGGTGTACAGCGTATTGCTGTTCGAGCCTACTTTACCGGGGAGAGGGGGGATGACCGTACCAAGCGCCCGACCGTAGCCAACTAAGCCATGTGATCATGAACTGGATAATCTGTTGCACCATCATGGGAGTTTTGCCCTTCGTTTCGTCCCAACTCACTTGGCGACCTTATTCCCGGTAGTAATTAAAGTCTATGCGTTCCTGCGAATCGCCTTGTTACTTGCACCCCCACGTATCGTTGACATACGATGTCCAGGATTATGCTCTGCGCTCGGAGCATTTAGTATTAGCTTTGTGGCACTGGCTGATGATGTCCTTAAATACAGCGTAGTCCGAGTTACGACAACGATATCCTTTCTCAAACTCTCGATTGAAGGAGCCGGTATAATCGGCACTATCGATTGTCTGATCCGCAGGCGTGCCGAGCATGCGTGCAAGTCCATCTGCGACCTTAGGCAACCGGCTCGATCCTACCCAGATTCGCCGTCTCGATCAGGGTGTAGATGATAAGGGGTCCTCGCCTGTGCGAGCCCGTGCCTTCGACAACGGACTGCAACTCCTTGCCTCACGATTGGCCTCGAAGGTCTTGCCGATAAGGGTATGGCACCAACGGATACTTCCAGCATCGTTCCCGAGCCCTAAGTCAATAGAGTGGCCATATCCGTCGGCGCCGGCGACAATCACGTATCGACGGTCGGTGATCTCATCGGAGAGATCGTTGCTGACGACCCCACCTACAATCAGCTGCGGGTTGGCGTGAGCGGAATTGTAGATTGCATAGTCGAATGCAGGCGTTTCGCCGCGCTCCTTAAGGTTACGGTGCACGGTTTTGATGATGTCGCCGCGGACGCCAAGTTCACGCAGGCGGGATTGAAGCTCCACATTCAGCTTCCAGGACCCACCAACGACTTCCTCTGCCAAGCCTAGCCGCTTCAGTTTCTGCAAACGTTCAGCCAAGAGCGTCCGTTGGAAAGGGTTGTTTGCGAGACCAATAGGTTGCACAACGCCACTTTGATCTATTCCATTCACAATCTCCCGATCAAAATTCGTAAAATGTTTCCGCCCTATCTCGCAGCAGAGCTTATGATCGTTCTTGAGGTCCGTGCATGGTCCGGAACGAAAATCACAATCTCGGTCGCACGCTCTCGGTTGGCGCCAGCAACAACGACATGATCCGCAGTATGATTGACATCGATCCCACAAAAGAACCACAATGTGTCCGCATTGCACTCGAAACACATTTGAGCCGGTCGCGTTGGATGACTGAGTGTGGCTATTAAGGATCTCCTGAAGGTAATGATATGCGCCTACTTCAGAAATATCCTATAGCCACTATCCATCAAGTTTATTCCACGCACGATCATCCTGCACACTTTATCGCGCGTCGGCCGATTTTGTTCGGCCTAATCACTTGCAACGCGCGTTTCGCCATATAGAGCGATGGCAATATCGCGATGAGATGCTCCAAGCAAGGAACCTGAAGCACCTCCACCAGCCGACGCCCCTGGCCTTGCGGCAGATAGATGTGGTCGCAGATCTCGATGCATCTCTATGTCCGTGAGTTGTTTTATAGGCGCAAATGCGCCGACGCACGATGAACGGAACGCAGTATATCTGCCAGAAAGCGTTTCGCCGAAAAGATCGCGGAGCCCCAAACTTTCAGCTGTAGTGACTGTCCTTCTTTAGCGACACTCGGGTAAATGGGCCCAATAGAGTTCGAAAAGCTGGTCCGATCACCTAAATTGGTGTCAACCAAACCGGCAGCAGGCCACTTGCGAATTCTTGTGGGCGTGCGAGAATATGATTTGAACATGATCGAGGATCGGTGCAGATGGTTAGCTATGTGGCTAAGTCATCAATGAAAACCCTCGCATATTATGCCACCCTTGATATCGATCAACTCGAACATCGCTTAGCCGATTTCTTCAATAACAATGAAGTTCAGTCGGCATTGCGGACCTCGTTGGACGTGCGTGCCACCGAAACAGCACTTTTGGAGGCTTTCGGTCAGGGAAAAGTGCACGGCACCCTTCATACTTGCATTGGGCAGGAGCTTATTGGTTCGCTCGTCGGTGGGCTTATGACCAAAGGCGACTTTGTTTTTTCTAATCATCGGGGCCACGGCCATTTTATTGGCTTAACAGGCAATTGGCGTGGCCTCGTTGATGAGATTCTTGGCAACATTGACGGAGTATGTGCCGGGGTTGGCGGGAGTCAGCATCTCTGTACCGAAAATTTTCTATCTAATGGGCTTCAAGGCGGCCTCCTACCTGTGGCATCGGGCGTCGCCTTTGACAGAAAGCGTCAAGGTTCAGGGGGGATTGCGGTATCGTATATAGGCGATGGAACGCTCGGTGAGGGCGTCCTTTATGAGACACTAAATGTGTCAGCTTTGTGGAACTTGCCTCATTTAATCATTTGCGAAAATAATTTTTATAGTCAAACAACTTGTCAATCCACAGCTTTAGCCGGCGATATATTGTTACGCGCTGCAGCTTTCGGCTGGACCACGGCATCCCTTTGCACGTGGGAACCGCATTTATTACTTCGAGGGGTGCAGCAAGCCACACTTGAGCTTCGCTCTGGCGGACCACCACAATTTCTGCTGGTAGATACTTACCGCCTAGCTGCCCATTCGAAGGGCGACGATCTTCGTTCGGCCAGTGAGCTTGAAGCATTCAGATTGCGCGATCCACTCAATATACTCCTCGCCATAAGCTCCCGATATCGTAGCTACTATGCGGAGCGCTTGACTGAGATTAAGTCGTATATCGCTGAAGGTGCGGTTAAGCCAACGCTGCCTGCTGCCGGATACTACAGTGCGCCTTTTGGGGAATCGTCGAGCGTTCAATGGAAATTGGTCGCACCGAACCATCAGCATGGACGCATAAGTCAGGCATTAAATAGCTTTTATCGCGCATTTCTGGGGGCTAATCCCAAGGCCTTCCTGATAGGAGAAGACATTCAGATCCATATGGGGGAGCATTCAAGGTCTCACTAGGC
>Ga0206931_1269_pt1 | contig 10588 bp, 11 predicted proteins | sample Alteio_BWOrgHeat_17_FD_152946 | JGI IMG/M metagenome (GOLD analysis project Ga0206931, IMG submission 152946) | Enriched cells from forest soil in Barre Woods Harvard Forest LTER site, Petersham, Massachusetts, United States -... | ecosystem: Environmental > Terrestrial > Soil > Temperate forest >...
CAAGACGCCCTACACGCTCAACGTCGAAACCCAACAAGCCATCTATTACTACGCAGGTCTCAGTTTCCATCAGCTTTCGCAATATCCTCAGGCCAAGGACGCCTGGGAACGCGGGCTGAAGCTCGATGCGAAATCGGCGCTCGCGGCAAAAATCAAGACCGAACTGGCGAAGGCGGAGTGATTTATTTCACATGAACTACCAGGGCAAACGCTGGCGCACAATCTGGCGCAATGGGGATGACGAGAACGGTTCCATTGGCGTGATCGACCAGCGTCTGTTGCCGCATGAATTCGAGACGCTCACGCTGCGGACGATGGAGGACTGCGCCGGGGCGATTCGCGACATGACCGTCCGCGGCGCTCCGCTCATCGGGGCCACGGCGGCTTACGGCATATGCTTTGCGCTGCGTGACGACCCGGGCGATGCCGGATTTTCCGCCGCTTACCAGGCCCTTCATAAAACACGTCCCACCGCGATCAACCTGAAATGGGCGCTCGACCAGATGCAGGCTGTCGTCGCGCAATTACCGCCCGCGAAAAGATTGGCTGCCGCTTATGCGCGCGCCGCCGAGTTGTGCGACGAGGATGTCGCGGTGTGCGAGGCGATCGGCCGCAACGGCCTGCAAATTTTCCGTGAGATTCTGGCCGGGAAGGCCGCCGGTTCCCGCCTTAACGTGCTTACCCACTGCAACGCGGGGTGGCTGGCGTGCGTCGATTGGGGCACCGCGCTGGCGCCGATCTTCATGGCGCATGACGCCGGGCTGCCGGTGCATGTCTGGGTGGATGAAACCCGGCCCCGCAACCAGGGCGCCTCGCTCACCGCGTGGGAACTCAACCAGCACGGCGTGCCGCATACCGTCGTGGTCGATAACGCGGGTGGACATCTCATGCAACATGGACTGGTCGATCTCTGCATCGTCGGCACCGACCGCACCACGGCCCACGGCGATGTTTGCAACAAGATCGGCACCTATCTCAAGGCCCTCGCCGCCCGCGATAATGGAGTGCCGTTTTACGTCGCGCTGCCAGGCTCCACCATTGACTGGACGATTGGCGATGGGTTGAAGGAAATCCCCATCGAGGAACGAAGCGCGACCGAAGTGACTCATCTGCGTGGCAAAACGGCGGACGGCGCTTTCGTTGAAATTCAAGTCACGCCTGATGGTTCGCCCGCGGGCAATTACGGTTTCGACGTCACTCCCGCCCGCCTGGTCACGGCGCTTGTTACCGAAAAGGGTGTCTGTCCCGCCAGCGAAGCAGGGCTCAAGAAGCTGTTTGGTCGTTGAGGTTTTTCACTGTAGGGTGATGTCCGCCATGGCGTCCCGTGTTTCTTATCTGGTCATTATGGCGGCGTGGGTCGCCATGTTGTGGCTTGGACTCGATTTCGCGGCGCGCCAGAAGCAGCCGGAAGCGGCGTTGCCTACGACCCAGATGGAATGGGCCGAATTTTTTGCGGCCTATATCCTGCCCAATTTGCCCATGGCGGAGGAATTCGACACCCCGCTGCGGCCGCCCGATGGCGCGGGCGTTTTCATCTCGCTGCCATTTCTCGAAGTCGGCCACCTCGGCGAGGACTGGACGACCGCGAAGGGCGATGCGGCGTTGGGCGAACCGGTCTACAGCGTGGCGGACGGTTGGGTTTCGGTGGCGCAGGATTTCGAGAATGCGTGGGGAAAGGTGGTTTTCATTTGTTACCGGATGCCCGAGGGGCGCTGGCCTCCGTTCGCGGAGGTGATGTACGCCCAGTTGAACTCCATTGAGGTCACCGGCGGGCAATTCGTGAAGCGCGGCCAGAAGATCGGCACGGTGGGCAATGCGAACGGGACTTACCAGGCGCATCTTCATTGGGAGGTTCGCCAAACGGTGGGGCTGGGGCTTGGGCCCGGGTTCGACACCAGGCGCGACGGCTGGCTGGAGCCGTCCCAATTTCTTGGCGCCCATCGCGGCGACCGGGCCAAGCAGCCGTTGTTGCCGAAAGTCCTGGGCAAGGCTGAGCGGGACGGCTGGGGCACCGATTATTGATTTTTGGATGTCTCGCTTTTTCCCGGCCCGTTCTGGCGGATAAGATGCTCGTTGAAATTGCGGGCCAGTGCCTGGAATTCCGCGGGAATCATCACGACGACGGTGGAGTTGTTTTCCGCGCCGACCTCGGAAACCATCTGCATGCGCCGCAACTCGAGGGAGGCGGGAGTGTCCATCATGCGCTGGGCGGCCTGGGCGAGCTTTTCGGAAGCTTCAAGTTCGGCGCTGGCCTTGATGATGCGGGCCCTTTTTTCGCGGATCGCCTCGGCTTCCATGGCCATCACGCGCTGCATGTTCAAGGGGATTTCGACGTCCTTCATTTCGACGAGCTCGACCGTTGTGCCCCAGGGCGAAGAGAGTTCGTTAAGGCTGGCCTTGAGGATGCTGTTGATTTTGTCCCGTTCTTTCAGGACTTCGTCAAGATCGTGCTGGCCGATGATGTTGCGCAGGCCGGTCAGCGCCACCTGGTAGATGGCCATGTGGAAATTCTCCACGGAAAGGACCGCCTTGGCCGGATCGACCACCCGGAACCAGAGCACCGCGTTGACTTTTACCGTCACGCTGTCGCGGGTGATCGTTTCCTGCTGTTCGACGGCGATCGTCACCGTGCGAATGTCGATCTTTCGCTGCCATTCGATGAGCGGGATGAGCCAGTAAAGACCGGGCCCCTTTATTCTCATGAACCAGCCCAGGCGAAAAACGACGCCGCGCTCATACTGCTGCGCGATGCGAAAACCGGAAAGGAGGAGAAACACCAGCACGCCGAACGCAATGGGAAGAAAATCGGGCATGACCTAATGTAGCTCATCCCCGGCTTAAGCAAAGGGCTCGAATCGGACGGCCGGGAAATCAGGGCACCTGCGTCATGGACGGGCTGCTTGCCGCGAATTCCTGGTACCAACGGTTGTTGGAAAGAGTGGCCCGGTACCTGACGCGTTTGGTCAGGATGTCTTCGACATATTTGCGGGTGGTGGGAAAGCTGATGCGTTCCATGAAGGCGATGTGGTTCTGCGGGTCGGCGGGATCGACCCATTTGAGCGCATTGCTGCGACCGGCATTATATTCGGCCAGGGCGAAAGTGACCGGGTCGTCCGTTTGGCTCCAGCGTTTGATCGAGCGGTTGAGATACCAGGTGCCCACGCGAATATTCGTGACGGGATCATAGAGGTCATCGCTTTTGAAATCGGTGATCTTGTTGGCCTTGGCCCACATCTGGCCCACTTCAGGCGTCACCTGCATAAGACCATGTTCATCGGCAGAGCCGTGGGTCAGAGGTTCGAACCGGCTTTCACGCCAGATGAGCGCGCGGATGAGGAATGGGTCGACTCCAGTCTCATGGGCAACGCTGGCGATGATCGGGTCGTAGGGATTTTCCTTCGGTTGATGTTCGCGCCAGTAATAGAAAGCGGTTTCGCCCAACAGAACGATGAGCAAAACGGCCAAGAGAGGAATGGATACCCGGCGGGGAAGCACGGAATAAGTTCTTACCTTGGGAGCAAAAGCGCAAGGTTTTTGGCCGATATTTTATCGGTGCCGTTTTTGTCCGGTTTAATGTCCGATGGGGACGCCGTGCTCATCGACCATGGGGCCGGTCGACATGCTCCAGGAATGGACGACATTCTGCCAGTAGGCGTGCGTGAGTTCCGCGCCGCCAAAAAGCCACAGGATGGCGGCCAGTCCCAGGAAGGGGCCGTAGGGGATGCGGGTACCCCAGGCGCCCCGTTGCCATAGAATAAGACCGATGCCGAGGACCGAACCGATAAGCGACGAGAGGGGAAGGACCCAAATGAGGGACGTCATGCCGAGAAAGGAGCAGATTGCCGCGATGAATTTGACATCTCCCATTCCCATCGCCTCCTTCTTGAAGAGAGCCGTCCCCAGCCACGCCACCCCCAGCAGAAACAGGGCGCCGATAATGGCGCTGGCGAGACTCCAGGAAAATCCATGCAAAGCGGTTTTTTGATCCATCAAAGCGGGATGGATCGCGCAAGCGATAAATCCGGCAATGCATCCGCCGAGGGTAAAACGGTCCGGGATGATGTAGTGATCAAGATCGATCAGGCAGGCGGCGGTCAGGCCGCTGACCATGAGCGCGTAGATGAGCGCGTCGATGGGCGGGTATTTCAACCAGAGCGCCAGAAAGAGAAACGCCATGCCGATTTCCACCAGACAGTAGCGAAAATCGATGCGCGTTCCGCAACAGGCGGCCCGGCCCCGCAGGAAAAGCCAGCTCAGGATGGGCAGGTTGTTGTACCAGGGAATGGGAGCGCCGCAGGCCCCGCAATGCGAACCGGGACTGACGATGGATCGGTTCAGCGGAATGCGGTAAACACAGACATTAAGAAAGGAACCGATGCAGGCTCCAGTCACAAAAGCGGCAATGTCTTCAAGAATGGGATACGAAGGATTGTCCATGAATTGAAGGGCGGGAATGAAGAATGCCTGCAACTTTCATCCACGCGAAGCGGAAAATGCGCCCTGGAGCGCTTCGCGCATGATATTTAAGGGGGCTTCCCGCTCCGTCCAGAGTGAAAAGGCCGCCGCTCCCTGGTGCAAAAGCATGCCCAGGCCGTCGCTCCAGCGGGCGCCCGCGGTTTCAACCTCGTGCCGGAATTTTGCACAGCTGGTGCCATAGACCGTGTCGAAAACCAGCAGGTTGGAAGGCATGAGCCGGGCGGGAAGAATGACGGGCGCCTGGGGATCGAGGCCCGCCGAGGTGGCGTTGACGACCAGGTCGGTTTCCCGCAGGGCGGTTTCCAGTTCCGGTTCCTGCCAGCGAATTGCGCGCAGATTCTGCGCTGTGCGGGCCAGGGGCTCCTTGGAGAACTGCGTGTTCAACTGGTCGAGCAAATCCAGCGCTCGCGAATAATTACGATTGGCGATAATCAGCTCAGGACACTTTTCCGCCAGGGCCTGGGTGGCAATGGCCCGGCCCGCTCCGCCTGCGCCAAGAAGTAGAATGCGAAGATCTTCCGGCCCACGCCCAAAGGCTTCCCGCAGGGCCCGGCTCCAGCCCACGCCGTCCGTGTTGTGGCCGACCAGGACACCCTTGTCGTTGACCACGGTGTTGACCGCGCGGAATTGTTCCGCCGACTCGGTGCGGCGGTCGCACAATTCATACATTCTGACCTTGTTGGGAATCGTGCAGTTCCAGCCGCCGAAAGGCACCGCCCGCAGATGGGAAACCGCGGCTGCCAGTTTTTCCTCGGCCACATCGATGCGAAAATAGCGGGCCTCCACGCCGAGATGGTCAAAGGCGGCCTGCTGCATCACCGGCGACAGGGAATGATTGATTGGACTGCCCAGAACGGCGTAGGGCACCGGATGGGCGGGCAGGGTGAGGATGGCATCGGGTTTCATGGATAAAGAAGCCGGAGAGTCGTATCGCGGCCAACGGTTTTAAAGTCTCTCCTCATTTTTCACAAAATGAATCGGAATGCGTCAAAAATGTGACGAATGCCTTCTTTTCCTTCGCCTCAGATGGTGTATAAGTAAGGTGGGCATGAACGATTCATTTTCGGCGAACGCCGTTTTTCAACACCGTCCCAAGGATGAGTGTGGCGTCTTCGCAGTCTACGGTCATCCCAACGCGGCGGAGATCACGTTCTTTGGGCTCTATGCCCTGCAACATCGCGGACAGGAAAGCGCGGGCATCGTCGTGGCCGGGGACAAGGACCGCAAATTCAAGAGCCATCACGGCATGGGCTTGGTTTCCCAGGTCTTCAATGAGCATCAGCTGGCCAAATTGCCGGGTACACGCGCCATTGGCCACGTTCGCTATTCCACCACCGGTTCAAGCACGCTCGAAAACGCCCAGCCCATCGTGGCCGATTGTTCGCGGGGCCAGATCGCCGTCGGCCATAACGGAAATCTCGTGAATGCCCATGTGCTGCGCGATGAGCTGGAAGCCGAAGGGGCGATCTTCAAGACGACGGTCGACAGCGAAGTCATCCTGCATCTTATGGCCAAGCCCGCCAACAGTTCCGGCGACAGCAGCCTGGTACAGGCCCTCTGCAAGGTAAAAGGCGCCTTTTCCCTCGTTCTCCTGAGCGAGCGGGAAATCATCGGTGTGCGCGATTCGCTCGGGTTTCGCCCGCTTTGCATCGGCAAAGTCGATGGCGCGTGGCTCCTTTCCAGCGAAAGCTGCGCGTTCGACATCATCCCCGGCGCGAAATTTGTCCGCGATGTCGAGCCGGGCGAAATCGTGGTGATCGACGAGGGAGGGCTGCGCTCGATCAAGCCTTTCGTGGCGAAGGACCGGCTCGGATTTTGCATTTTTGAATATGTCTATTTTGCCCGGCCCGACAGCACGCTTGAAGGCGTCAACGTCAGCGCGGTGCGCACGAACATGGGCCGCGAGCTGGCGCGCCTGCATCCGGTCGAGGCCGATCTCGTCATTCCCGTGCCCGACTCCGGTAATTACGCCGCCCTCGGTTATAGCGAGGAATCGGGCATTCCCTACGACCACGCCTTCGTTCGTAACCACTATGTCGGGCGCACCTTCCTGAATCCCTCCCAACTGGCCCGTGAATTTGGAGTGAAAGTGAAATTGAACATCATCAAGGAGCGCGTGGCCGGCAAGCGCGTGGTGGTGGTGGACGATTCCATCGTGCGCGGCACGACCGCGCGCGCGCGGGTGATGAACCTGCGCAACGCGGGCGCGAAGGAAGTCCATATCCGCATCAGCTGTCCTCCGCACCGTTTCCCCTGCCATTACGGCATCGATTTTCCCGATCCGAAGGACCTCATCGCCAACCAGCTTTCCCACCAGGAAATCGCCAAGTATCTTCAGGCCGATTCACTCGGTTATCTCGACACGGCGGGCATGGTCCGCGCCACGGGCCGCAACGAAAATAGCTTCTGCATGGCCTGTTTCAATGGCAAGTATCCCGTCGCGGTGAATCCGGAGCTCGACAAGCTCGTCTTCGAGCGCCGCCGCGAGCGCGCCGAATCGCTGGTCTTTGCCGAGGAATCCGCGCCACGCCTCTTCAACGGGAAAATATAAAAGACGCTCATTCTGGGCTTATCGAAGGCTTGGCCTCCGGAAGATGCGTTATAACCAGCTTCTGCATATCCTCCGGCAACGGCGCGATAAAAATCATCTCTTCTTCGTTCCAGGGAAAGCGCAGTTCATGCGCATGAAGGGCGTGGCGCGGTAACCCGAGCACACGCTCGTGTTCCTCCGTCCAGCCTTGGGCGATAAATTTCAGGTAGAGATTCGGGTCGGGTCCGTAAATTTTATCTCCGATGACCGGGTGCCCGAGGTGGGCAAGATGGACGCGCAGTTGGTGCAGGCGTCCCGTGTGGGCCTGGAGACGCAAAAGGGAAACGGCATCACCGGCGGCCAATAGCCAATATTCCGTCCGGGCCGAAGCAGTCTTGCGGCCCTGCGGGTCGTCGGGCGTAATCACGCCCTGCCGCAGCCAGATCGGATTTTCCTCCGAGATGCCGAGGCGTCCGAGGGGTGCGTCGATGATGCCGTGTTCCGTTTCCACCCGGCCGGAAACGAGCGCGAGATAATATTTATGGATCAGCCTCTTCATCGTCAGCGCGCCGAGCTTCGACGCAGCTTCGGGCGAACGCGCCACGAGCACCGTGCCGCTCGTTTCGCGGTCGAGCCGGTTCACCAGCGCGACAAATTTACCCGGAAATTTTTCCTGCAGCCAACCCAGCAGCGACGGTTGGCCATCGGGCCGTGTCGGATGCGAAATCAGGTGGGGTGGTTTTGCCACGACCAGGAAATCGGTCGTCTGGGCGATGAGAATAGGCTCGGGCATCGTGCTGGAATTCCTGGAATGACTGTTATTGAGGGCTTTGGAATGATAGATTACCAGCGTGAACGAACCCATCGCAGCGGTGATCGTCGGGTTGTTGCTCAGTCTGTCGGCTGGCGTGCGGGTGACTTTGCCGCTGCTGGCGCTGAATCTGATGGCCTTTTACCACGTCGTCGTCCTGCCCGGAAATATGGCGTGGCTTGGAAGCGAGCCGACGCTCATCGTGCTCTCCGTGGCATGCGTGGCCGAGACCGCGATTCATTTTATTCCCGCGGCAGGCACGGCCCTCAAGGCCATCGCGACACCGCTCGCTTTCGTGGCGGGAACGCTTCTCATGGCGGTGCCTTTCGGCGGCCACAATCCGCTCTACCAGTGGACGCTCGCGGCGGTTGTCGGCGGCGGTGCGGCGACTCTGACGCATCTCGGTGTGACCGGTGTGCGGGCGATGACTGAGCCCGCCAATCTGGCCTCGTTTGGGATTTTTGGCCTCGTGTGGAACATCGGGGAATTTCTGGTTTCCATTTTACTGGCCGCTTTGAGTGGGATTTGTATTTTCTTTGGCTGGATTGTCGGGTTGGTGGTTCTATTCGCCGTCCTGACGCTCGTCCTGGTCTCGGTCGTAAAATCGCTCAATCGCCGGTCGCGGACCCGGCTCGCTTAAGAAGAAGCGCTGCCATACCGGCGCAGGCCCGCCTGGAAAACAAGAGTGCTCAATGCCAGCAACAGCGCGGTGGCAAAAGCCATCCCGGCAATATCGGATGCATTCAAGCCGTAAAGAAGCGTCCGGGCCGGAACATTGGCGATGAGCAGCAGCGGCACCGCCCAGGTGAAGGCGATGCGGGTGGGCCCGGAAAACGCCTCGCGGGGCAGCCGCGCAATCTGGAAGACGTTGTAGTAGGCGTTAATGAATCCCTGCGCGCGGGTCATCCAGAACGCCAGCGACATGAGGATGAGCAGCATGGAGTAGTGAATGAGCACGCCAAAGGCCACCAACATCGGAAAGATCAGCAGCCTGGCGAGGCTCATCCGCGTGTTCAGGTGGGCGATGGCGATCGCACAGACCAACCCCGAGACCGCGGTGTTGACCACCGAGCCTGGTTCGAAATTGCGCGTGCTGACGAGAAATTGCACCGGGGCCGGCTGCGCGAGAAAGAAGTCGAGTTTGCCGTTGCGAATCAACTCGGGAAGCTTCGTGAGGTTGATCATCAGGAAAGTCTGAAAAATCTGTTGCACCAACATATTGATCGAGACGAGCAGGACCATTTCCCATTTGCTCCAGCCCGCGACCGTGTCGACTTGCAGGTAGAGGAATTGGATGAAGCTCAGGTGCAGGCCGAACCAGGCCAGCTCGACGATGATCCAGAGAATGAAGTTCATCTTGAACATCATCTCGCGCACGGTCGAGTACCGGATCTGGGCCAGCCAGATGCGGGCATAGCGGGCGAAAGGAGACATGGCTGGGCTTACCTTACAACATCAGGGCATCAAAAAAAGGCCCCAGAGGGCGACAATCCCGCCGACGATTGCCACGCCGACTCCCATGCGCACAAACAATCTTTGTTCCGTGAGGATGGTGATCGAGCAGAGCACCACGGCGATTTGCAGGGCGATTTCCCCCATTTCCACGAAGGTGGCTTTTCTTTCCAGCTTGCGCGACTCGGCGAGAAGTTCGTCACCCCTGGCTTTGATTTCCCTGCCGTCGTCTTCGAGATGGCTGATTTCAGCCGTGTAGTCATTCGTGAGCTTGTTGGCCAGCTGCAGGGACGCGGGTGAAAGTTTATCGAGCTGCACATGCAGGCTATCCATTTGCAGTTCCAACTGGGCCCGCCGCTCTTTTTTGGCCTGGTAGAAGGCGTATTGATCGGAGGCGTCGACGTGGGCGAGGATTTTTTCGTTGTTAATCTCATTGCCCACGTGGGTGACAATGGCCAATACGACCGCGATCGCGGCAATGATCAGGCCAACGGCGCGTTCCTTCCGGCTTTCCGGGGCTTCCGGTGTTTCAGGCGCTTCGAATTCATCGGGCATGGCGCACGTTATTGCCAGCGGATGGTGCGATGTAAAGCACGACCTCTCTCCAAGCTTGTGCTGTCTGTCAAACGGCGATAACTACTAGGGAGTGTTTGCAAAATAGGGCAAGGTCGCTTTTGCAAACAGGCCCTACATTGTTTCGATGAACATTTCCTGGTTATCGGAAAGCTGGCGAGTTCTCTGGCCCACCCCGTGGGTCGATGCGCTCCTGGCGGTGACGGCCGTTGGCTGTGGAATTATTTTGGGCGTCGAAAGGCAGAGGCGGGAAAAACCGGCGGGCTTGCGGACCATGACCCTGGTCTGTCTCGGTTCGGCGGTGTTCACGATGCTTTCTTTCGCCTTTACCAGCACGACCGGCGATTCGGGCCGGGTCGCCGCGCAGATCGTGACCGGCATCGGCTTTTTGGGCGCGGGTGTTATTCTGCATGGGCGACGCACGATCAGTGGCATGACGACGGCGGCGAGCATCTGGGTGGCGGCGGCCATTGGCATGGCGGTGGGGGCGGGATATGGCATGGCGGCCCTGGGCTTGAGCCTTCTCGTCAATGGCCTGCTGTCCCTGTTTTTTCTCTATGAAACGCATTGGCATCCCGATCTTCGAAAAGTCTGCGTGACTCTTGAATATGCGCCGCAGGGAGGTATTACGCGGATCCGGCTGGAGCGCATCCTGGTCGATTATAATCTCGTGGGCGCCTCGGCGGAGTGGTCGGAACCCTCGGGCGAAACGGGTCGCCTGAAGTTGAACGCCAGGCTGGCGCAGG
>Ga0206931_1272_pt1 | contig 10467 bp, 9 predicted proteins | sample Alteio_BWOrgHeat_17_FD_152946 | JGI IMG/M metagenome (GOLD analysis project Ga0206931, IMG submission 152946) | Enriched cells from forest soil in Barre Woods Harvard Forest LTER site, Petersham, Massachusetts, United States -... | ecosystem: Environmental > Terrestrial > Soil > Temperate forest > O...
CCGTACGTGGACCGAAACATATTGGCGGACACAGGCCCGCAGCTCGATGTCAGAAGGACACGCGAACCGAGTTGGCTGGAATATCAGGCTCTTGCTCAGCGGTCGGCAACCGGTGCACCGCCTGTCTACGACCTCGCCGCACCCTTCGACCCCGATTTGCCAAAACGTTGGGCTCAAATGGCCGCGCTCGCTCGGACGCCCGGTCTTGCCGGACTTGTCGTGCAGGATACGCAGCCAAGTGGATATGAGCCGGTCGACAGCAGAGCCCAACTTTATTCGAAATGGTTGGCGGTGATGAACGAATTTGGCTACTCCGAGTCGTTGCGGCTGCAATTCTTGCGTGAGGAGGGAATAGATCCGATCGACATAGCTCAGCCCTGGTTGGGCATCCGCTTCGACCTATCGCAGCCTTTTTTCAAGGATCCGAATCTGGGGCACCCAGAAAACACCGAGATAGGAAACCTCGTGCGCCGGATTCCGGAGAAGTGGCTCGCTTATCGAGCCGGCAAAAACGCGGCCGCCATAAGTAGCTTCACTAAGCTTCTTGACGGGCTGACCATTCCGATCTTGATGACTCCAAGGGGGTCGTCCGCTCACATTCCAACGAGCTACTACCTATCCGTTGACCCATGGGCTCCCGGTAAGGCCTTGCCGAGTATTAACCCCGATGACATCCCGAATGATGCTGAGGGAGCCATTCGGATATTTGCGCTCAACCGAGATACAAGCCCCCGGTCATTTCGATACCTCGATATCTTCATAAGGGATCCTCACGGCAAGTGGGCCAAAGACAATTGGGCATTGGACGTGTCGGGCGTCAAGCCTGAAGGTCTCGGGCCCCTTCTCGACCATTGGTTTCCCAGTGCCTCCCAGACGGGAAGTTGAAGTCGGCGAATATCGGCTCCGATCCACAACCTGACCAGAATTCCCTGTCGTCCATACCGTCATCGAAAGCGGCCATATAATGACGACGCGGAATGGGTTTGAAGCGCGCTGTTGTGCGAAGGTGATCGATTACGCGCTAACCTGCCACTTCCCCCTCGCCTTTATAATGCAAGGATGAATTCTTCAGATGAGCTTGTGTATTGCCTTCTGGGGATAGTTTTCCTCTTTGTGTCGATCGTCGTAGTCGTGCTGACAATCTTCTCTCGTTTGTTTTATCGTTTGAAGACTTGGCGGGAACAGCCGCCCCCACCGAAGTGGCCCAGTGCTCGTTACTTTATTCGCGCGATTGTTCTCCTGGATATCGCTGTTTGGATCGGATTTAAAGATTATTTCGTCACGACCCAAGGTGGTGGGCCCACCTTTTACCGATCTACTGGGCAACCCTTACCGTACTCGTTTCACATTGATGGGGAACTCTATCTTTCGTGGGTCAAATGCTGTATCTCGGATCAGCCGGGCTATTTATGCCGAAGGAGTGGAATCGGCTACGTTCGGATTGAGTCGCTCGAACAGCTCAAAGGTGAAGTTCAGATCAAAACCAGCGGCGACGTCTTGGCATACGTGCGGCTTTTGACTAATCCTAATACGTCGTGGTCGTTTGGCCTGAACGACTTCTACGAAGTCACTGCTCGCGAGCGGGCCGGTCCAGAATTCGCCGGCTATGGCCAGGATGGCCTTGCCGGCGTGGTCCCATTGGAGTGGATGACCTCTCATCACATCGCCCAGCCAAGTGTGCAAAAAACAGCAAATGGGTGGATCGTTTATAGAACATGTGTGAACCCTAGTGCCGGGAAGACGACTTTGCTGAGCGTGATAGAGGAGATAGGCGCGAATGGCTCCTATTCTCGTACGGAGCAAAGCTTTAAGGTGAACCCTGTCAACCACATACAGCGGGTGGGCGAAGCGGAGGGTTAGAAGATCCTGTCGCATAGGCCGAACCGGCGCTGATCTCATCCGATTTTGAACCTTTGCCGCAGAGGGCATTAAGCGCATGACCTAATCACCGCGCACAACGCGGAAGCCTTGGTTGCTGAATGAGGCGTACATGTTAACGCTTCCGATGTCGACGGAGTTGAAGAAGCAGCAGGCATTATTGCTGCACCACCAGGAGCCGCCTCGAGCGTGGACGGTGCGCGGCGACTTGTCGCTGGGAAGTTTGCCGGTGCAGAATTGGAAGACGTTTCCGTACATGTCGTAAAGTCCGAGCGGGTTCGGGCGGAAGACGCCGACCGGCGATGTGTACATGTAGCCGTCCGAATAATCCGGCTTTAAATGATCGCGACCGTGCCAAATGTTGGCGTACTTCCCGATCTGACTCCCGTCGTTACCGAAAAAATAGTCGGTCTTGGTTCCAGCTCGGCACGCAACTTCCCACTCGTCGAGCGAGGGGAGCCTCAAATGGGCCCACTTGCAGTACTCGGTGGCGTCATGGAACGAAATGGTCGTAACCGGATGCTCCATCTTGCCTGTAAGGTCTCCGCGGGTTTTGCCGTTGGGATAACGCCAGTAGGCGGTCGGGTCTTGAATCCAGCGGAATTCCTTCAGGCCAGGCTCAAAGACCATCGCAGAGTGATTTCGCTCAGCATCGGTGATATATCCGGTCGACTTGACGAACGCCTCGAATTCGGCATTCGTCGTATCGAATTTAGCGATTTCGAAGGCTGCGAGTTTAACGGTTCGAGCGTAGTTGTCGAGGTGATCGGCCTTTCCGACACGGTATTTGCCGGCATGGACAAACACAAATTCGTCGGGGCTCGGCTCTAGTGCGTGAGCAACAAGGAAATGTGAGACAAAGACAGCGAGCATCTACGACTTCCGACTCTTGTAATACGCCATGGCCCTCTTGATCGTGAGTTGTTGATTGGCCGCATTGCCAACGATGAAGGACTGATAGTCCGATGCCTTACCGTACAGTTTTTGGCATGTTATCGATTTGAGAAACGGGGGGCAGTTGCCGCTCTTCATCAAGACGCAAAACACGGAAAGGATGTCTTGGTCCCTGTGGGCTTTGTTGAAGATCGTCACCATGTCTGGAATCAACTCGTAAGCGTCCAATTCGACGATTGCCTTCTTCAGGTTGACGCCAACCCTGTTGTTCGAGATGATAGTGGAGCGCAAGAGGCCGATAACTTCGCGCCTGTGCGAGTGGAGAAAGGCAAGCTGTCGTTTGCTCCAATCCTGTTCGTTCCCGAATGCGTCGAGCGGTTCTGCAAAGATCTTCTTTTCTTCGTCGAGAATGCCGGGCATGATGTCGCAGATTTGGCTCGACACTTCGCCGTGAATCATGCAATAGGTAAATTTGGCCCGGATGCTTAGCGCGTTATAAGTCTTCGTAGCCAGGACGAAGTTATCGACGTCTGTGCCTTCGGTTGGCTTAATGTGCTCAATCAGATCCAGAACTTTGTCCTTCTCAAACGATGGCTCCGTTTCAGTGAGCCTGTAGTCATGGTACGCCTTGCTCGCCGCCGTCAGACCTTTCGGCTCCTCTTGAGTGAACACAGATGTGGCTGTTATCAGGGCAACAAAAAGCAATACAAGGAATTTCATGAGATGGATCTCGGACTCATCGACAGCCTGACGAGCAGAATGCTGATCCGCTTCGGCAGTTTTCATAATATCTCAAAAGTCCCAGGCTCCCATCGAGACATCTTTTGTTTAAGACGTCACCGTCCACAAACAAATCCGTCTTCTTCACCGCCGAATGATAGGAAAGATTCGGCCACTTAACGTCGGCAAATATTTCCTAATCGTGGACCCAGAGAGTGATAGATGTCGTCGCATCGATAGATACGCGCACCTGGAGAACTTTTATGCGACGACCACTACCGACCACCGCCTTTTTGCTCGTGGCATTTGCCTTTGCGAACGGACAAGTCGTCCAGGTTGCGCCCCATTCCGGCGGGACCGACGTCTGGGGAAGATACTTCGACGCAAGGCATAAAATCACTTTCTCCGGGCGTGTCACCGGCATCGAAAAGGTTCGACCGTTGAACGCCAAAGACACCGAAGTTACCTTGCTTGTGCGCAATCGAAGCGGCAGCGGAACGTCGGTCGTAGACATCGGTCCGTCCTGGTATGTAGACCATCAAACGGCCAAGGTCAAGGTCGGCGACAACGTCCAAGTCACGGGATCTAAAGCTATGATTGAAGGTCACGGCGTAGTCATTGCTTCACAGGTCTTGCTTCGGGGCCAGGGAGGTCCCGTCCTCGCATTGCGCCGTCTGAACGGAAGAGCCTTTTGGGTCGGAACGGAAAGTGCGCAGAATTCAGCGCCTCCGACCGGCTCAAACGTGGTTCAGGGAAGAATCACAGGCTTCAAATCCTATACGCTGAACAACGTGGAATACCAATCGGCGGTCCTACAAACCGATGGGGGCCAAACCCTTATCGATCTTGGTCCGCAATGGTACTACAACATGCAAGACGTCAGCTACCAGATCGGAGACGGTGTTCAAGTAGTCGTCGGTCCCAACCCAATTACGGTTGGACCGAATCTGAATATCCAGTCGAGTTACTCGATTTATGGCGGTTCCAACATTTACACGGTACGAAATTCCAATGGATCGCCATTCTACTACTGGGGTGGTTAGTTAAGGAAGCCATTCGGATATTTGCGCTCAACCGAGCCCGCTTCATTTCGATACCTCGATATCTTCATAAGGAATCCCCGCGCCAAGTGGGACAGTTTTGGCTCCGATCGACAACCTGGTCGATATTTTGAGCGTGTGGAATAATGAGGGCGAGGAACCAGCCGCGCTAGAGAACAGAGGATGGCAATCATAGCTAATGCGAATATTGAAGAGATGCCTGAGAGAATGCACCTTGCCCACTAAACGCTAAGCGGAGCGTCAGGAAGAAGTCGAGTGGAGTCAAGTTACGTCGCTGATCGATTCAAGCATTTTGGCGAAATAGAGGCCAAGGACTCTTCCGACCTTTACTCGCAGTTGGCCCTGCTGATCGCAGGCGACTCAGACATACTGTCCGTCGCCGCAAAAGCGCCGCGAACTCAACCCTTGCCCAACCTTCTGTTCGCATCGGTGCAACTCCTCCTGGAAGAAGAAGGCGCCTCGATCAAGGCCGGTGAACCCATCGAATCGGCATTCAGCCGCCTTCAAATGGTAGTCCTTGATAGGAGGACAGAAATCGAAGATCTATTGTCTAGGAAACTAGTGCAAACAAATGAAGTGCGTAGGTCGATCTATCTGTTTTCGGCGTTCGCCCGGGCGTGCAGCATTTTCCCAGACCGCCCCATCGCATTGGTTGAACTCGGATCAAGCGCAGGATTCAACCTGCTTTTCGATCGATACGGATATCAATACTCCGGCCGACCACCGTTCGGAAAGTCGGGCGCGGGAGTCACCGTGCGCGCCGAACTCCGTGGTGAGAAGAACCCGCCGACCGAGATGTGCGCGAATATCGTTGCGACAAGAGTGGGTTTGGATCTGAATCCCATCGATGTATTCGACGAAGCGGATATCCGGTGGCTAAGAGCGTTGATTTGGCCCGAACATGAGGAGAGGCGGCTGCTATTTGACCGGGTGCTCGCGGAAAGAAGGAATGCTCAGGTCGAAATGATTGCCGGCGATGGCGTCCAATTGCTGCCTTCCATCCTCGACAGGGTTGGAAAAGAAGCCGTGCCGTTCGTCTTCCATACCCATGTTGCCAATCAGCTATCGACTGACTCGAAGTGTGAGTTGCTCGCCGCGATAGATCGCCAAGGAAGTCATCGAGACATTGTCCACGCTCACAACAATATCGAACCTCATCTGCACATGACTGTCTTCGACCGGGGGCAAAGATCGGATCTTCCGCTTGCTCATGTGGACGGTCACGCGCGATGGGTCGAGTGGTTAGATGTCGGAAGTTAAGATCATGAGCCACAAATCGCCATTCGATCCAAGAATCGCACAAGAGTGGGAGGCCTTGTCGATCTTTGTCGAAACTCCGGTTCCGGCCGACGAAAAGAAGCTTAGAGCGAAGGCGCTTTTTGAGTCGTGCGTTTCGGATGGGCGGTGGATCGTATCTATCGCCGATGCCGGGCTAGCAACTTATCCAGCTGTCGTTTCGGCGATGGAGGGGAGCAGATTTCAGGAAGCTGCTGAGTTTTTGCCTCCAATATCTTCGGCACCCGGACGTTCAGCGCAACAAATACACCAGCTACGACGAGTTTCGAAGCTACCTAGCGATGGCACACATAGCATCCGGTGACATCGATTGGGGCTCCGCTGTCTTTCGAGAGATAGTTGAAAGAGGCAATCTCCCACGACGAACGCGCAAGTGCGTGGTCAGAAACTCATTATTAACACTAATTACAAGAGGCCACCTTAATGCCGATCTTGACACCAGAATTCTTTCGCTGGTTCACGACTTGCTGCTTGATTGGAAAGGGCATCGGAGGTCGGCGAAGAAGATCGCGCATTTGCGTTCGCGTGAAGACTTAGCCGACCTTTTGGAATCAACGATTTAGTACGACAAGGCATCGATTACTCGAATTCATCGACGCAACCATGGCGCCATCGCTGTCAGCAGCTCAGCGCCCGCGTTTAGTGATTTGCGAAAGTACCCAGCAAAACAACCAAGCGCTCATCGTGGACTCCAGCCGCGATACCTTCCGGTAGGTGGCGTATCTCGGTGCAGAGCCATAAAAGAGTCCTTAAGCCATGGGATAGACTCTCTTAATATAAATAACCATAAGTAACATACCGTGATAAAAGCAGGCAGCATATAATGATTGGTGAGCACAAAAGGCTCAAGGAGAATTTAAATGCCAGTAGAAGGTCCAGTACAGGTTGTAATTTCGGATCCCGATCATCTCGGATATGAAACGTCTTCCGGCGAAAGCGGCTCCCAACTCACGATCACGTTAGCGAACGGCCAACAGGTTCAGGTCACAGCGCCGGCACCGCAGCAGGTCCAAGTTTAGTCGCCCAGTTCCGTTTCATTGGGAAGCTCGCGGACTCGCTCTCTTTGGAGCAAGATTGCGAGCTTCCTTTGTCGAACGGGTCGCGTACACTGGTCTTAGCCATGAGATCCCGATTACCGGCCGCCGCTAGAGCCGTTTTGACCCTTCTGATTGCTTTGTTCGTTTGTCTTGGCTTTGGTCAGACGGTCACCTCAATCGCCGTGACGCCGACCTCCATTGTAGGAGGCAATCTGGCGGTTGGGACGCTTCATCTATCCAAGGCGCCCGCAAGTCAGGGCGTCAATGTAACGCTGACATCCAGCGCTTCGTTCGTAACAGTGCCGTCAACCGTTTACATTGCGGCCGGGCAGAAATCCGGGACGTTTCCGGTGTCGACGGCGGCGGTTTCGGTGACGGAGAAAGCGACCATCACAGGCTCGCTGAACAAGGCCACGAAGAGCATAAGCGTTACCGTCGACGCTCCCACGCTGCAGTCGTTACAACTCCTTCCTTCGACCGTCGCAGGAGGCGATTCCTCGGTGGGAACGGTCGCGCTGAGCGGTATCGCACCGACCGGGGGCTTAACTGTCACTTTGAAGTCCTCGAAGCCAAGCGCCGGAGTGCCGACCTCGGTCACGGTACCTGCCGGTCAGCAAGAAGGCGCCTTTTCGATCACAACCGTAGGGATTGCCAAGTCGGCTTCGGTCGTTGTTTCCGCCAAATTTGGGGCCCAGACAAAGACCGCCCCGCTGACTGTTCAAGCGGCAACGGTTGCCGATATGATCTTCAACCCGGCCACTGTGGTGGGAGGCAATCCGGTTGAACTAACGATTAATTTGAACGGCTCGGCGCCTCCGGGCGGATTGACGGTCGATATATCGAATAGCAATCCGGCCATCTCCGACGGCACGACGCAGATTACTTTCGAAGCCGGCATAAGCAGTGAGAGCTTCATCGTCAGCACGAAACCCGTTGCCAAAAACACCTCAACGGTCTTCTCGGCGGCTGTGAACGGCGTTGGAGTTTCGGCAAGTTTGGCGATCCTCGCCACTCACCTCAGCAGCGTCACCCTCAATCCGAATTCGGTTGTCGGGGGAGGCGCTGCGGTAGGAACCGTAACGCTTACGGGACCGGCCCCATCGGGTGGCGGCACTGTGACTCTTTCTTGTAACTCGTCGAGCGTTACCATTCCCTCGTCGGTCGGCTTCTCGGCGGGAGATACGTTTGAAACGTTCCCGATTCAGACCTCGGCGGTCTCGTCGCTCACGATCGCCACAATCACTGCGACGATCGGGGCAGACACGACCACGGCCACCCTTACGATCGCTCAGACGGGGGCTCTCGCCAATTCGGCTTGGCCGAAAGCACGCGGCAACTTGCAAAACACAGCGCTCGGCATCGGATCGGGGGCAGTCGGCGCCACGAAGTGGAGTTTTACAACCGGCGACATCATCGGCGCCTCATCGCCTTCGATCAGCTCCGACGGCACGCTGTATGTGGGATCTTGGGATAACAACGTATATGCCCTCAATCCGGATGGCAGCCAGAAATGGTCTTACCAAACTGGCAGCAGCGTTTTCGGCTCGCCGACCATCGGAGGCGACGGCACGATCTACATCGCATCCACGGATAACTTCCTCTATGCGCTCACGCCTGCCGGCGGCTTGAAGTGGAAGTTCCAGTCCGGTGGTTTCGGCAACTCGTCGCCAACCATCGGCCCAGACGGAACGCTCTTCATCGGCTCTTATGACAACAACCTCTATGCTCTCAACCCCGATGGGACCGTCAAGTGGGTCACCTATATCGGCAATGAAGCGGATTCTTCCCCTGCGTTGGGACCGGACGGAACGATCTATATCGGTTCGAACGACGGCGTCCTATACGCGATTACCTACAGTGGATCGATCAAGTGGGCGTATTTCACCGGCGCCGTCATAACCTCTTCACCCGCAATCGGCGCCGACGGCACGATCTACGTGGGTTCGCAAGACAGCAATGTCTACGCTATCAATCCCGACGGCAGCTTCCAATGGGCATTTAAGACGGGCGCCCCTGTGTGGGCATCGCCCGCGATTGGCGCCGACGGATCCATCTATATCGGTTCGAAGGATAACAACATCTATGCGCTCCATCCGGACGGGACCCTGAATTGGAAGTTTGCCACCGGCGCCCAAATTGTCAATACCAGCCCCGCCGTCGGCTCGGACGGCACGATATACGCCGGTTCCCGAGATAACTTCCTTTATGCCCTCAATCCCGACGGCAGCATGAAGTGGAAATTCCAAACCGGCAGTTGGATCGACTCCAGCCCAGCCATCGGCGCCGACGGAACCATCTATATAGGTTCCAACGACCATAACCTGTATGCGATCAAATGATGAAAGACAAGAGCCGTTTTCTGAGAGGAAAAACGGCCCTTGAGAGTTTGCTTGGTGTGGTTATAACCTACTGGTTATAAATGGTCCTGCTTGTGACCTCAGCTTTCGACTTGCCGATGAGCATGCATACGTCGGAGCTCACTTGAATGACCCGTTCGGCCTCGGCTTCCTTGACGTTCTTAACTTTATTTTCTTTCAGTTCAGCCTCAAGGCCATCATGGTCTTGAAGCAAAATCTCCTCCACCGTCGTCTGCCTTGAGGGCTCAACTTCGCCGCCCTTTTCAACTCTGATCCAAAAGCTCTTTTCTCCACCATCGAGCAGCATGTGAACTTCTGCCGTAAATCCTCCGCTACCCGAGCCCGAAGATCCAGTGATCGGCTCTATGTTGTCAATTCGAACCTTCCGATTTGGGTCACCACCAAAGGGGGCTCCAAAGCTACCTGAAGGTCCATTTCCGCCGCCCGGCCCTCCCCCACTTCCTTGGTGCGCCAACTGGTCAACCATGTTGTAGAGTTCCCCTTTAGCGGGGAACCAACTTCGCTCCGGATGGGCCAATACGAGTTCAGGGTGCATGCTCGAAGTGGCGCGGACTGCCTTTGCCAACTGGTCTTCAAATCGAGAAGAAGCCGCAGAGCCGTCGTACTTGCGCTTAAGCATCGAATCAGGCATATCTGTCTGTTTGATGGCAGCGGGAGTGATGACTGCGTAGGGTCGCCTTGCCTGCTGGAAAAACCTCGTGATGGCAGTGGTGTGGGCCGCCCCGATATTCATGGCAACCGCATAAGCTTCTTTGCGGTCAGCCAGATCGCCGGTATTCTTCGCCATCGTTGCGCTGGCATCCTCCCTCTTTTGCAGGAATACAATGTGGCTTTGGATGGATTTCTCAGTGTTTTCATCCAAAGGTATCTGGGCTTCTTTGGCATGGTCCTTGATGCGATTAGTCAACTCAATCTCTTTTTCTGTCGTTATGTTATCCCCATACTTTTTGTTGTCCAGGTGTTAGATCCGGTTAGTCCGGCTAGTTCTATAGCTAGAGATTCGCGCTAGGCAAGATATGAGAAGACACTTTCCTGTAGGAACATCCGTGTTTCTGAGTCACGCGACGGTCGACAAGCCGTTCGTGCGGATCGTCTACGAGGATTTGAAAGCACTCGGCTCTGGCGCATGGCTCGATGAGAACGGGCTGATGGCCGGCGAATCTCTTGATGGGACGATCCGTTGGGCTCTCAGTGGTTCATCTG
>Ga0206931_1273_pt1 | contig 10456 bp, 8 predicted proteins | sample Alteio_BWOrgHeat_17_FD_152946 | JGI IMG/M metagenome (GOLD analysis project Ga0206931, IMG submission 152946) | Enriched cells from forest soil in Barre Woods Harvard Forest LTER site, Petersham, Massachusetts, United States -... | ecosystem: Environmental > Terrestrial > Soil > Temperate forest > O...
TTATAGAATTCGGGGTAGAAAATTATACAGAAGCCAATACACGATTTCTTCTGGTTAACAACAACTGGTCGGGACTGGTGATCGATGGCGACAAAAACAATATTAACTTCATAAAGAAGGATTTCATTTACTGGAAATACGATATCACCGCGTATCACAGTTTTATTACCAGAGACAATATTAATGAACTGATCAGCCAATATACGAATGTAGAAGACATAGGACTACTGAGTGTGGATATTGACGGAAATGACTATTGGGTATGGGAAGCTGTAGATAAAATAAAGCCGAGGATAGTAGTCTGCGAATATAATTCTGCCTTCGGTCCATCACAAAAAATATCCATACCCTATTCAGACAGATTTCAGAGAACGAATGCCCATTATTCAAACCTGTATTTTGGTGCCTCACTGGCTGCCTTTTGTCATCTGGCTGAAAAGAAGGGTTACGATTTCATTGGGACAGCTGAACCGGGTGTGAATGCTTTTTTTGTACGCAGGGATCTTTCCGCCCCTTTCAAAAAATATACTACGGAAGAGGGATTTCGTCCATCAGCCAACAGGGATTCCCGGGATCAAAAAGGCAACCTCAGCTTTTTGCCGCATGATCAGCGTCTGCCCCTGATAAAAAATATGCCGGTCGTTGACGTTTCTTCCGGAAAGACATACATCATAAAAGATCTGTTCAATCTCTGAAGCCGGAATATCTTATAAATTATTGAAGTTTGTCAACCGCATCATACATCTGCCTGTATTTTGCCCAGGTTAATTAACGTTTTAAAAGTATCATAATGAAATCTGTTATAAAATTGGTGATAGATTTGTTTCAGGGTTGTTCTAAACATGATTTTGTTTCATTTATAAATTGGTCCGGCAAGATTACGCAAAATAAAGCGAATGATTAGTCAGAATTGAAGCAGGGCGCTGACTGGATAAAGCGCAGGAAGTATCCTGAAGAATGAAAGGATTTATGGATGAATATCCAGTTCAAATGCCTGGTCTACCCTTGCGTTTATTTCTCTCGGTTTAATTTCTTTAAATCCGTACTGTTTATAGAGGAAAATAGCAGCCGTTAATACTGAAATAGTCTCCAAAACTACTTTCTTATAATGCATCTCTCTGGCTTTTTGAATGGCAAAATCTAAAATAAATTTCCCCAATCCCTTCCCTCTTTGTTCTTTTAGCAGGTACATTTTCCTCAGTTCACAAACATTTTCATTCATTGGAAATAGGCCGAAACAACCCACGACAAAGTTTGTTTCCGAATGTACGACAATCGCGAAAAACCCATTGTTCAAGAAATAGCTGCTTTCGATATCATTCAGATCCATGTCTTTGCCTTTTTCGTCAGGAAGTAAACCGAATTCTCTCAAAGATGAGAAAACCACATTTTTTATAGAGGCTATGTCATGGTTCGTTGCGGCCTGTATCTGGTATTCTTTAATTATCATGTAAGTTAAATAACGACAAAAATACTCTGTTATCTTTGTAAGGTTGCATAGTTTGCTTTTAACCTCTAATCAGTGAAATTTTCATTCCTCCTTACGCTGGTTTTATTTACTTCGTTGTCCCTTTCAACGAACGCACAACAATATTTAGAGAACCTGCAGGGAAAGTTGCAGGAGGCGAAGGATGACACGTCCAGGATATTGGCGATGGCGAAATTAGCAGAATACTATGGCTTTATCCGTGTAGACAGCACGATGTTTTATGCTGGCCGGGCCCTGGACCTTGCAGAAAAGAAGAATTATCTTTATGGCAAATGCGTTGTACAAAGAAGTATATTCTGGGCATTCAATAGCCAGGGAAATTATCCGAAAGCGCTGGAATTGGCATTCAGCAATCTGAAATTTGCTGAACAATTGAAATACCATAAACTCTCATGCATGGCGTTGGCGCACCAGGAAATCGGATTGGTGCACAGAGAAATGGAGGACTACTCAAATGCCATGATCCATCTGCGTGAGAGCATTCGTCTGCAGAAAGAATCGGGTGAGATGCTCGAAGATTACTTTGGTACATATACATCAGTCGCTGCGATCAATCTGAAATTTAATCATCTGGATTCGGCTTTGTGGTATGCGCGGATCGGAAATGAAATATCACCCGGCTCCGGTCTGACCTCTGCACTTGTCGGAAATGTCTATGAAGCAATGGGCATAAAAGATTCAGCAAGAGAATATTATAGCAGGGGGATACGGGCCACTCAAATGCGCAATAATATTTATTTACAGGCCAGATTGTATAATAACCTGGCCAATTTTTTTTATAAGTCAGGGAATCTGGATTCGTCTATTTACTTTGCGGGCATCTCTCTTCAAATATGCCGGCAGTATAATTTTGGTGAATTTACATTAGATGCAAGCAAGATTCTGATGAAGTCGTTTGAAGCGCGGAATCAGCCGGACAGTACATTGAAGTATGTAAAATTGATGCTGACTGCAAAAGACAGTATTTTCAGCCAGGCAAGGACGCAACAGGCATTACTTCTCGATTTCGATGAAAAACAGCGGCGGCAGGAAATAGAATCTGCAAAAGAGAAATTTCAAACGCAATTAAGACTCTATAGCCTGATTGCGGTCGTCGGAATATTTATCATCATTGCTTCCGTACTTTACAGAAATAATGTTCAACGCAAAAGAATAAACTCTGAACTTTCCCGGCAAAAGCAGGAATTGGAGAGTACATTATCTGAACTCAGATCCACCCAGAAACAACTTATCCACTCAGAAAAAATGGCTTCACTCGGGGAACTCACGGCGGGTATTGCCCATGAAATACAGAATCCTCTGAATTTCGTCAATAATTTTTCTGAATTAAATAGGGAACTCATAGATGAAGCCGTGCAGGCGCACGAAACCGGCCACGCGACAGAAGTAAAAGAGATATTGTCTACCATCCGTGAAAATGAAGAAAAGATAATTCATCATGGTCATCGGGCTGATTCCATAGTGAAAGGCATGTTGCAGCATTCAAGGGATACCAGGGGCCAGATGGAGCCAACGGATTTCAATGCATTTGCAGATGAATATCTGAGGCTTAGTTATCAGGGATACAGGGCAAAAGATAATAATTTTAATGTCATCTTACAGACCGATTTCGACAAAGGGATTGATAAAATGAACATTGTTCGTCAGGATATTGTCAGGGTGTTGCTGAACTTATACAACAACGCTTTTTATGCGGTTGCAGAAAAGAAAAAAACGCAACCGGAAGGATATAACCCTATGGTTTCTGTCAGTACTAAGAGACTAGCGAATAAAATTCAGATCGCGGTAAAAGATAATGGTCAGGGCATTTCTCAAAAAAACCTGGATAAGATATTCCAACCTTTTTTCACAACCAAACCTCCCGGACAGGGAACAGGTTTAGGTTTATCGCTGAGTTATGATATCATTAAGATGAATGGCGGCGAAATAAAAGTGCAAACAAAGGAAGGAATGGGCACTGAATTTCAAATACTGATTCCTCACATGTATTGATATCAATCATTCCCTGAAATTGTTATTTACCGGGATACCAGTTTCTCAATCTGACGTCAATGTTTTTGTCGCCCGCTTCCACCAACCTTTTAAATTCCTTGACATCACTTAATCCGTCTTTACCCCGGTAATGATAAGGATAGACAATTCTGGGTTTAAATGCCAGTACAGCATCGGCTGCTTCTTTTACGTCCATCGTATAAGGCAGGTTCATGCATATGAATGCAACATCAATATTTTGTAAAGACCGCATTTCGGGAATTCCCTGCGTATCGCCGGAGAGATAAATAAGCTTGCCGCCGATTCCGAGTACATAACCATTGCCTCTGCCTTTGGTATGCATGGCTGTTGGACTTTCCGGAAGATTATACATCGGAATTGCCCGGATCATTATAAAAGACTGCGTTGTCGCATCACCGTTTTTCATCACGATCATTCGAACTTTATCGGCAGCGGGTAATTTATCGGCCACCACCTGTGGTACGATCAGAAGGGTGCCTGTTTTTTGAACTGCCTCTATCGTTTTGATGTCAAAGTGATCGCCGTGTATATCCGTAATCAATATAATGTCCGGCGGTTTCTGGCCCTTATAATTATCTGCACCGGAAGGATCCGCGTAAATGGTTAATCCATGTACTGTGAGGATCAGACTGGCATGCTGAACCGGTTGGATGTTTAAAGGCCCCAGTTTGGTATATACGATATCAGGTGCGCTGAGCTGGGCATATGAAGATAATAATGCGAAAATTAAAATCACTGAGATCAAAAAGGATTTCATAACTGATATATTAGATTGTAAATATAATAAAAACAGTTGCCTCTTTCGGGACAACTGTTTTTAAAACTTTTCACTGCAAATCAGGCTTTTGTTATCTCCTGCAGGATTTCCATTTCAGCATCTTTGCTTAATCTTAGGATCCTGATGTTTGATTTGTTTTCCAGATGTACAATATATACCATACCGTCGTTAGACTGTACTTCTTCAATCAGTATAATGGCAAAACCAATATTTCTGACTTTCACCGTGTGCCTGAGATTAACAGGCAACTGATCTTCGGAATAAAGAATCAGTGAAAACTGCCAGTTTCCCTTTCTGTCATAGTACACCCTGTTTACAAAACCGTTTTTTGTAAAATAGGACATAAAACCATCCTGATCGGAGTGCCAAATAACGTTCTCTGCTTTTTGGAATCTGGACTGGAAATCCCTGACCGCTTTCGAATTGAAATCTTTTCCTTCCGGTGCATCATTGAATGCAGACATCCCTTTGGCGAGGCTGGCTACGTGCAGAACGGACGAGTGAAATGTTTTTGTTTCAAGAAATGCGAAGGGAACTGCAGAATTTTGCGCCTGGGCCTGATTGCTGAATGCTGCGATGAACATGAGTCCAAAGGTCAGCACGGACATTGTTTTTTTCATTTTGTAAGGTTTGATTTTTTATCAGGAGCAAAATTAATATCAGATCATTGTTGCAGGGTTGTCTGAGGAGTCCATTCTGTTGACTTTGGGAACAGGATGTATCACTCTGTTTAATGCAACCATCCATAGCCTTTGAGAAATTCAGTGAGGCGTGGGTCATTCGTAGACATGGCGGGGATCCATGCATCTGAAATCAGATCACGATTCCAATAGCGTCTGTTCGGATTGCCGGGTTTTGCAAATGAGTAGCGGTATAAGACGGCACGGATAAAACGTGGTGGTTTTTCCGGGAATGGATTACCGGCGAAGAGTCCGATAGCGTCAGGATCATTGTGAAGGAGTTTGTAGACCAGGTTCAGGGTCCATGGATATTCATCCGCCGTTGACATGGAGGCGAACCAGATTTGCCAGTCCAGCCGCAACTGGTAAGGAGCTACCTGCGGTGGTCGTTTATAAAGATCCACAGGCAGCCCCTTATAAGGATAGGCTTTCCAAATCGCTTTTTCATCGGGGGCCTGATCATTTGTTCCTTCGAAAACTACATTCAAACGCTCACGTCCTACGGATCCGAATGCGCCATAGGTATTTACGAGATCCAGCGGGTCGAATGAAGTATTCATGATCTGTCGGGGTGAAAAAATATTGAAAACGGGCTGTATGCTGAGGATCGCGATGATAATCGTAACTACCCATGAAGTGATCATCATCGGTCTCGAAGGCTCTGCGATGCGGATGGCATTGGTTGCACGCCGGACCAGAGGACGCGGGAGAAGTTTCGACCAGAACCTGTCATCAAAACAGGCCAGTGCGGGAACAATGGTTAGCCAGTTCAGGAAAGACAAATTTCCACTGGCCATCAGGATGATTTGTAAAAGCAAGATCACGATGCCCGAAATATATCGGGCTATCCGCGGCCAGAATATAAACCAGGGCGCGACGAGTTCAGCCAGAAAATTATACCATACACCGGCTCTTAAAATGGAACGCGGCAAGAAATGAAACCACCGGCTCAATGGTCCGGCCAGTGGCTGGGTTTCAAAATGATAATAGAGTGCAGTTCCGTTTCGCCACACATCATCACCTCGAATTTTGATGAGTCCGGCACCCAGCATAATCCGGAAAATCAGCCACCTGAATAATCCGATGATAAAGAACGGCGGACCCCGTTTGGGAAAAGGACGCAAATCGAGCAGGGGACAGAGAAAGATAGAAAGAAATCCGGTTTCGAGTAGCTGGATTTCCCATCCGTATCCATACCAATCCTGTCCGGCATGAACGAAGGACATATACAATATCCAAAGAACAGCGAGCAGTATCGCGTTACAATATCCGGCAAGAACAACGCAGGAAAGTGCAAAACCAAACCAGGCGGCCATCAGAAGATCTGAGTCGGAATGACCAAACCAAAAAAGGGAGGGCAGTCGCCGGAAACCAGCACCGCGCGAACCGAGTGCATCTGCCACCCGATCCAGGAACATATCCACGGGCAACAATCCGTTTGCGCCGATCAGTGGTACAATCTGATGGATTGCCACCAGGAAAGCGATGGCATAGATAAATCCCAATAAACGAAGAATGAGAAATCGGGTAAGCCAGTACGTAGGACGGTCACCCGGCTCCGGGTTAACCAATCGGGAAAAACTGTCCATCTTATTTTCGTTCAGGAATTCGACACAAAGCTACCGTTTATCATAATTGGCTTCTACCTCGGGAAAAAATTATAGAACTTAATACAGTTCTTTAAACTGACCTGACTGAGTCGTTTCCGTTAAATTTTATCCGTTCGGATTCACATGGAGAATAAATTATTAACTAATATAAAATGATTTATCCATGTTCCGCAATTATCTGCTAATCGCCCTTCGCAATTTCAAACGCCAGAAACTCTTTTCGTTACTGAATATTTTCGGGTTGTCACTCGGCCTCGCGAGCGCCATTCTTATTTTTTTATATGTAAGCGATGAATTGAGGTATGATACCATGCAACCGCATTTTAAGGATACATACCGTATCGGTACGACATTTATAAACCCCGGAGGTCAGCGTTTTGATAATACGGTCTCTCCGGGTTATTTCATGCGTTATCTGAAAGACAATCGAAGTGACGTATTGTATAGTACCCGGATAGACAATATTGGTTATCCGACTTCGCTCAATTATAAACCAACTGATAAGATTGTACTGACAGAAAAAATTGTCTGGGCCGAACCTGGTTTTAATAAGATTCTCTACTTCGATCTCCTAAGAGGAAACAGGGAACAAATGTTCGGTAACTATAATAGTATGGTGATTAGTGAAACGGGCGCACGAAATATATTCGGCAAAGAAGATCCGATCGGGAAAGTGATTTCTCTTAAACATGTATTTGCCACCCAGGGAAAAGAAGTAAACGCCATGGTAACTGGTATTTACCATGATTATCCTTCCAATTCACATTTTAAACCCGACTATATCATCAACATGAATGCGCTTCATACAGTATATGGAGAGCATTTTAATGAATACCTGGAGGGTGATCATTTCAGCCAGTACGAAGAGTTTTTTGAAAATTATATCGTGCTGAGGCCGGGGGCCGATATCAAGCCCATTCAAGCCGTTTTAAATACACTCGCAGCACAAATGCTGAAATCCAGTGCTGGTAATGTACCTGCCGGATCAAAATTTGAAGGCTTCACGATCAGACTGTCTGACATACACTTCGATTCGAAAAGTTTATGGGAGGATAATTCCAATACGCATGGTGACAGGGTTTATCTCACCATTTTTAGTGTGATAGCCGTTATGATTATGGTGATCGCTTGTATCAATTATACTAACCTGGCCACTGCGCGTTCCGTAAAAAGAGCGAAGGAAGTGGGATTGCGCAAATCCTTTGGAAGTATGCGCTTTGAAATCGCCACCCAATTTTTTCTGGAATCATTCTTAATGACGATCTGTGCTTTGCTCATGTCAGTGCTGCTGGTTTTTATTTTCCTGCATCCATTTAACCAGGTGGCACACAAGTCCTTCTCGATGGAGTCACTGCTGGATCCTTACATGTTGACGATGATCGGAATTATTGTGCTTTTTATGACTTTCATTGCAGGTTTTTATCCCGCCCTGTATCTGTCCGCATTTCAGCCGGTTAAAGTATTAAAGGGCCAGATCATCAAAGGGAAAGGTGCGGAATTTTTGCGCAAAACGCTGGTCACTATTCAATATACAGTTTCACTGGGTCTGATCATTTACACATTGATCGTGATACAACAAATGGATCAGTTGAAAACAACCAAACTCAATGAACAGGGCAGCCAGCTGATGGCGATACGTTTTGGTGGAATTGCCCAGCAGGAACGATTTGAAACATTTAAACGTTCAGTACTGGAAGATCCGCAGATTGAACATGTGACCATGGCCAACCATTTGCCCAGACTGGATTATTTTGGTTTTATTGGGCGTACGTTTAAATTTCCTGCGTTGGCAGACAAGGACATGCAATGGAACCAGCTGAGCGTTGAATATGATTTTCCTAAAACTTTTAATCTGGAATTTATTAACGGACGTGATTTTCAAATGGGCAATTTGAATGATAGTAATTCCCTTATATTGAATGAAGCTGCCATTCAGGCCCTGAACAAACCCATTGGTGACGTGATGGGTACCATGGTAAAAGATACCAGAGATACCAACCGGCTTTACCGGGTAATCGGGGTCGTAAAAAATTTCCCCTTCCGGTCGATGCACCAACCCATTGAGCCACTCGTGCTGAATCCTCATCTTGATCAGATCGACAAGATCACCTATATTAAATTACCCGCGGGAAAATTTCAGGAGAAAATTGCAGACATTGAGAAAAAATGGAAAGATTCCTTTCCAGGTGCGGGATTCGATCATTGGTTCGTCAGTGATGAATTCAACCGGATGTACCAGGTGGAAACGACCATCTCATCGCTGGCAAAAATATTTGCCGTACTGGCGATCCTGATAACAATTTTGGGCGTTTTAAGTCTGGCTTCATATACTGCAGAACAGAGGACCAAGGAAATCGGAATAAGAAAAGTATTGGGTGCCGGGGATAAACAGGTGGTTGCTCTTTTTGCTTCTATATTCGTCAGAATATTTATTGTGGCGAGCCTGATCGCCATACCGGTATCCTGGTATTTTGCATACAAATGGTTGCAGGGATTTGTATACCGGATTACAATCAGTCCGTTGATTTTTATCTTCAGTCTGATCGGATTATTAGTAGTTACATTGCTCACGGTCAGTTATGAAATCTGGAAATCCGCAAAAGCCAATCCCGTTACTGCGCTGCGGACGGAGTAAGGGAGCATCTTTACCACCTGAAAAGCTAACCCCGAATCACTGATTCCCAATGCTGGAATCCGGTATGAGTCTATGGATATTCAATTTCATGTTGGATACTGAAAATGAGGTCAATACATTCAAAAAACACCATACTTTCGAGGTTACAGATTTAGAAGAAGCGAAGCAACATTTAACCCGGCATGGCGTTATTTCAGAGGTGGAAATCCAAGATTGACTCTTATGAAATACATTTTGTGCCTGGTTTTTATCGCTGCCTGTTCCTTTGGATTTGGCCAGTCCGCCACTCCCGATCATTTTGTTATTCTTCCATACGATACATCCGTTTATACTTCCCTGCCGCAGGACTGCACCCAGGCTACTTTGAATAACGATGATTTTGCCAATATTGACAGAGTGCTTTCATTTTGTATAAATAATTACAACCGGTCGCAAACCACTGTTTATAAACAAATCGTCAAGAAACTCCCCGATCAGGATCTTAATATCAATGATTATGTTATTGACCTGAAAAGATACTACCGCCAGTATATAGTGGTTTATAACAAGAAGGGTGAAAAAGAAGTGTGGGTCAATTGTTTTTGTAATATCCAGTCGCTGAGCTACTGGCGGGAAAAAGCTGTGATTGTAATGGGCGGCGGAAATTGTTTTTTTAATGTGCGTATTAATCTTTCAAGGAAATCTTTTTCCGATTTTCTGGTGAATGGACTCGCGTAGACAGACCGGATCGTTTTTCATAACCACGAATTGTTATGTTTCAATGGTTTGCTCAGACAACTTTTCCATAACGGGGGCACATATTCTCTTTTACCGGGATGGCACCGGTGTGGGAATTGAGTATGTCGCGGATATTGTAGGAGTGTGTATGACAAAAGGGACATGCGTGCACATTTCCTGCGGAGTCAATATACAAACTCCGGCTGCCAGCATAACATCCGATCCGGCGCTGGTGATAACCGTGATACATCAAGGCAGGATAATCTGAATAAACAGGATCCTGGTTGATGTCTTTGAAAAATTCCTCCAGTATCCGTATATGCCTTTCATCCAGAAGCACGTCTTTGCCTGCGTAGTGACCAACAGCCTTCGGTTCCAGTATCTGAACAAAATGTACACCCATTGTCCGGGCAAATTTCAGATAAGGATACAGATTGCCGCCGTCCAGAAATTCCCTCGTGGCACAGACGCTCAGGGCTGTGACCATGCCTGCCTCCAGCGAAGCCCTCACACCTTCCACCGCACGGTTAAAAA
>Ga0206931_1274_pt1 | contig 10430 bp, 10 predicted proteins | sample Alteio_BWOrgHeat_17_FD_152946 | JGI IMG/M metagenome (GOLD analysis project Ga0206931, IMG submission 152946) | Enriched cells from forest soil in Barre Woods Harvard Forest LTER site, Petersham, Massachusetts, United States -... | ecosystem: Environmental > Terrestrial > Soil > Temperate forest >...
ATATGCGCCCGGTGGAACTCATGTCGTGCGGCAGAACGGATCCGCAACTCATTGATCTTTTAATGAAGCGATTTCCGCGTTATGGCCTCGTCCCGTTTCATGTTCGAAAGGAGAGCGTCGGGCTCATTTTCAATCGCATCTGGCAGTTTGGAATGAAACTAGCCGACGGCCGCTGCCGCGCGTTCTTTCGCCTTCGGGACGGCGCAGTAGGGTTAGACGTCGTTCTCGACATTGAAGAACACTACGCGAGCATTCGGCCGGGAATTCCCGACGGTCCGCGTGAACTCTTGAGAAGTTACTTAGCCAAGGGATGGGCTGGCAGAAAAACCGGTCGCGGTTTTTACGATGACTACAGCGCAAAGGACTACAGCGCAAAGAAGTGACGGCCGTCGATTCCAACTTTGTACCGTTCGGACTCCACGTCGAACTGCTTGAATTGATTAAGTCCTGACCTCACCACAAAAAGGAAATATGTATGACGACTGAAAACACAACAGACAATATCTTCTCAGGTTTGAAGGTTGTTGACTTCGCCAGTTTCATCGCGGGGCCAAGCGCCGCGGTGATCTTATCCGACTTTGGCGCAAACGTGATTAAGGTGGAGCCGCCCACGGGTGATACGTGGAGAATCGGGCACAAGGTCCCGCCGCAGCCACAAGCGAAAGAGCCCTATCCCTTTCATTTGCAAAACCGCAACAAGCGCGGCATCGCGCTCGATTTGAAGTCGCCCAGCGCTCAGCAGGTTCTCGAGCGACTGGTCAAATGGGCCGACGTGTTCATCGTCAACACGCCGCACCCCGCACGCAAGAAATTGAAGCTTGAGTATAACGATGTCGTGAAGTGGAATTCGCGACTCATTTATGCGGATGTGACGGGCTTCGGCGAAAAAGGCCCCGACGCTGAACTCCCTGGATTCGACATCACGGCCTATTGGGCGCGAAGCGGCTTGCTGTCGATGACGCGTGATGCAGACGAGCCGCCGACCTGGCCGGTGGCTGGCAGCGGCGATAATGCAACCGCCGTTGGCCTCTATAGTGCTATCGTTACGGCGCTTTATCGCCGTGAGCGCACCGGCAAGGGATCGTATGTAACAACCTCACTCCTGGCCGAAGGCGTGTGGTCGGCAAGCGTTTCGATCCAGGCCGCACTGTGCGGGGCGAAGTTCTATGGGCCGCACGACCGAAAAAATCCCGCAAATGCGGCGCTCAATGTATATCGGGCTTCCGACGGTGCCTGGTTCGTTCTTCTCGTCCTCCCGGACAAGTTAGCAGCCGTGGCGAAAGCCATCGGCCGAGAGGATCTGCTAACGGATCAGCGATTCTCCGATCCCGCCAAGCTGATTCAGAACATGGCACAGTTAACCGCGATTCTGGACGAAGTCTTCGGGTCGCAGCCGATGTCGCACTGGTCTGACGTCTTCACTGGTGCTCATGTCACATTCGGCGTCGTGCGAGGGCCGGAGGAAGTGATCAATGATCCGCAACTGCGCGCGAACGACATTGTCGTTCCGCTCGAAGGAGCCGGTGGCAAGCTGACTTCGACAATCAGCAGTCCGATCCAGATTCACGGCGTGGCCAAAGTGTCCGCCAGGCGTGCCCCGACAATTGGGGAACACAACGAAGAAGTTCTCCAGGAGCTCGGTTTCAGCGCAGACGAAATCGACGGCTTGAGCGCGAGTGGCGCCGTCCCGAAGGCGAAAGAACGCGCGGCAGCGGCCGTCGGCTAGTTTCATTCCAAACTGTCAGATGAGATTAAACATGAACGACATTATTACGGAAAAATCCGGAAGCATCTTGCGCGTGCAGCTCAATCGCCCCGCAAAGAAGAACGCGATGACCACAGGCATGTATCTGACGATGACAGAGCTGCTCAAGAAGGCCGCCGCGGACAATGAGATTCGCGTCGTCGTCTGGCACGGTGCCGGAGATTCGTTCTGTGCGGGAAACGATATCGAAGATTTCCTGAAAACGCCGCCTGCGTCGAAGGAAAGTCCACAAGAGCAGCTGATGAGAATCCTGATCGACCTCGACAAACCGTTGGTGGCTGCGGTGCATGGGGCGACCGTCGGCGGCGGAACAACCATGATCACGCACTGCGACTTTGTGTATGCCGCTGAAAACACAAGGTTCCAGATGCCCTTCATTAATCTCGCGGCCGTACCAGAGTTCGGATCGTCCTACACGATTCCGGCGTGGGTTGGACACATCCGCGCAAGCGAGTTGATTCTCTTAGGGCAGCCTTTCACGGCCAGACGGGCGGCAGAACTGGGCCTCGTGACTCGGGTCGTACCGGATGGGGAAGCGTTAAATGTCGCGATGGAAGTTGCGCAGCAACTGGCGGCGAAGCCGGCCGGCGCGCTCCAAGCGAGCAAACGGCTCTTGAAGCGAACCGCACGCCAGCAGCTTGAACAGGTCATTCGAGTCGAGACCGACGTTTTCACGGAGTTGATACGTTCGGCCGACGCCAAAGAAGCGCTGACGGCGTTCCTGGAAAAGCGAAAGCCTGATTTTACGAAGTCACAGAAATCCGTGGCGGGAACTTAGGGTCTCGACAAATCGCGTAACCACGCCATGAGGACGAATGCAATTCACAGTTTGATTTGGACAAGGACGAGCCGATGGTACGGACATTCGTAAACGGCAAGATTCATCAGTTGAAAGTGACGCGTCTTGAGCCCACATACAACGGTTCATGCCGCATCTGCCCGGAACTACTTTGCTTAGCAGGAATCGAACCCTTCGAAAAAGTCGAAATCTATTCGATGACCAGCCGGGCGCGCATCTCAACTTACGTGTTTCCCGGCGCTGCGAAAGGTGAGTTCGCCTTGAACGGCGGGGCGGCTTTGCACTTTCGAATTGGCGATCGAGTGGCGGTGGTGACTTACCGGCAGGAAGAGACGTTCAGTGGAGCGAAGTGTGTGATCGTCGATCCTGCCGACAACACCGTCCAGCGAATCTTGAACTACGAAAACCTTGACGATTCCGAAATGTCCATCTACGCACTTAGCAATCCAGATGGTGTCGAATTCGATTCTGCGGACGATTCAAACGCTCTGCATCACGGGCGTGAGGGATAAATCATGAAGGTTCACACAGTGCACTTCCGACAGATATTCTCGACCCGATTACCCACGCGTTGGGGCGTGTTTCAAGTCATCGGTTATGAGCGGCTGATCATTAATGGCAGTCGGCACACCGAAACCGCGCTCGCGATCATCCTGGGAGATTTGTCGGGCAGCGCTCCCCTGGTACGAATTCACTCGCAATGTCTCACGGGTGAAGTCTTCGGTTCACTTCGTTGCGACTGTAGTGATCAATTGGAACTGGCCATGCAAGCCATCGCGAACGAGCAACGGGGACTGGTCATTTATGAACATCAGGAAGGTCGTGGCATCGGACTGATGGCGAAGCTACAGGCTTACGAGCTTCAGGACGCTGGACTGGACACGGTGGATGCGAATCACGCCCTCGGATTCGAAGAGGACTGCAGAGACTTCCGTCTACCGGCTGCCATTTTGCAAGCCCTTGGCATCGATCAAGTTCGCCTGCTGACGAATAATCCGCGCAAAGTTCGCGCTCTTCAAAATGCGGGAATCAATGTTCTGGCAGAGGTTCGCTGCGAAGCAGCACCAACACCACACTCGTTCGCTTATTTGCGGGCCAAGAAGGAACGCATGGGGCACGCATTGACGTTGGAAAGTTTGGGCCGGTTCGGTGTGGTTAGCGATCCAATGACTGCCGATCCTAATCCCCGCAGATCCATCGTCGACAATTCTGCCGATCATGCGGCAGAGTTTGCCAGCATTGAGGACGCGATCCGCGAGTTACGAGCGGGACGAATGGTCGTCATTGTCGACGACGAAGATCGCGAGGACGAAGGAGACCTGATGATCGCGGCGGAAATGATTTCACCGGAGGCAGTCACCTTCATGGCAACCCATGGGCGAGGCCTGATCTGTCTTGCGATGACAGGCGAGCGGATCGACGAACTGCAGTTTGAGCCGATGGCCGCGGAAAATAGCGCACTTGGCGGAACGGCATTCACTGTCTCAATTGACTTCATTGGACCTGGTGTCACCACCGGAATCTCTTCTCACGATCGCGCCCAGACAATCGGGGCGATCGTCGATCAGGAACGTCAACCGGCGGACTTCGCACGTCCAGGGCATGTCTTTCCACTCCGGGCACGACCCGGTGGGGTGCTCGAGCGACGCGGTCACACGGAGGCTGCGGTTGATCTGGCCTCGCTCGCAGGGCTGTGTCCCGCGGGAGTTATCTGCGAGATCGTCAATGACGATGGCACGATGGCGCGGGGACCAGATCTAGTCCGATTCTGTGCAAGACATGGCTTACTGATGATCACCGTAGCAGATCTGGCGCGGTACCGATTGGAGTGCGACTTCGACGAAATCACCGTGCACGATTGTCAGCGACGCTAAGAAAATCCCCTCATCCCAACCCCTCTCCCCGCCGACCATCGAAGCGGCGATGCCCGCGGGGCGAGGGACTCAGCCAGACGCGAGTGTGCGTCGAATGTTCGATTGAATTCCTGTTTCGGAGAAATAGACCATGACCAAATCACAAGGTACCAAAACGCGGCGCGCTCCCAAGGGAACGCCTGCGCTCGATCGTCTGTACCTGCTTGACCTGAGCGGTGGCCGCGTGCTCTCGCTGAACCCGGACGGTTCCGACAAAACAATTATCGCAACGGATTGCCGATTTCCCGACGGGGTGGCCGTTGACGCTGAAGCGGGACACGTCTATTGGACAAATATGGGCGTTCCGCATCTAAACGACGGGTCCATTGAACGAGCGGATCTCGACGGACGAAATCGACGAACGATCGTCGCCCAGGGTGCGACGTTCACTCCAAAGCAACTGCACCTCGATAAGGAAAGCGGCAAGCTGTATTGGTCGGATCGCGAGGGAATGCGAGTCATGCGTGCGAACCTGGATGGTTCCAACCTTGAGACACTCGTGCAGACCGGTCAAGGAGACACCGACCGCCGCGATCAAACGAGGTGGTGTGTCGGAATCACCATCGATTCCCAACGGGGGCAGTTCTATTGGACGCAGAAAGGTCCGGACGACGCGGGGCTAGGGCGCATCTTTCGCGCCAACATTGACACGCCAAAAGGTGAGGGGCCGACCGACCGCAGTGACATCGAACTCCTGTTTGATGGTTTGCCGGAACCGATTGATCTGGAACTCGATGTTGAAAATCGCGTCCTGTACTGGACCGACCGGGGTGATCCACCCCTTGGGAACACCGTGAATCGGGCCTCCATTCCCGGTGCGCCTGGTCGACTTGGCAAGCCGGAAATCTTGCTGACACATTTGATGGAGGGGATCGGTCTCGCGTTGGATCTCCCAGGTGATCGCCTGTTCGTGACGGATCTCGCGGGGTCTGTCTACACCGCGAGACTTAATGGATCGGAGAAACGTCCAATCCTCATGGCCCAGGGAAATCTGACGGGTATTGCCTACGTCCACTGACCTGCTCTCTCTTGAGGAACTTGACCACAAACGCGTCAAACAAGTTCCTCGCGACCATGGAGCGGTAGCTCCTGGCAAACCGCCTTTGGCGGCTCACAAAAACATGTCAATCAAGGGAAAAACGATTATGTCTACGAAAAAAACGGTGAAACGAATCGCGATTGTCGGAACTGGCGTTATCGGGGCCAGTTGGGCCGCCAATTATCTCGCGCGTGGGTTTGATGTGGTCGCGACTGACCCCGCCCCCAACGCCGAGGTCAACCTCAGAAAATATATTGACGATGCCTGGCCGGCACTGACGACCATCGGTCTTTCGCCAGGTGCTGCGCGTGATCGCCTCAGATTCACGACGAACATGGGCGAGGCACTGTCCAAAGCCGATTTCGTCCAGGAAAACGGGCCAGAACGCCCCGAGTTCAAGATGAAGCTGTACGCCGAAATGGACGAGGCCACGCCAGTGGACTCGCTCATTGCATCCAGCTCGTCGGGCATCACACCGACCGTGATGCAATCCAAATGCCGTCATCCGGAACGCTGTCTGATCGGACATCCGTTCAATCCTCCGCATATCATTCCGCTCGTCGAAGTCGTGGGAGGTGCCAAGACATCGCCGGAAGCAATCCAGCAAGCGATGAAGTTCTATGCATCCATTGGCAAGAAGCCGATCCACTTGCGGAAGGAGATTCCCGGACATGTTGCGAATCGGTTGCAAATTGCTCTTTATAAGGAAGTCCTCTATCTCATCGAGCAAGACGTGCTGAGTGTCGGCGATGTGGATGACGCGGTGAGTTGGGGACCGGGACTTCGCTGGGGAATCATCGGCCCGAATTTGCAATTCCATCTGGCCGGCGGTGCAGGAGGGATCGAACACTTTTTCGAGGGGGTCTTCACGGGATTGTCTCCCGTCATGAATGCTTTGGGAACTCCTCAAATCACGCCCGAGCTAAAGCAGAAAGTCGTAGGAGGAGTTCATGAAGAAGCCGGCAATCGGTCAGTGGCGCAACTCGCGAAGGGAGAAAATGAGGTGCTGTTGGGACTGCTCGCCCTGCGACTCAAGTCTGGTGCGACATAGAAATCTCTTCCGAACTAGCTTGATTGAAAATCAAAGGAACGAACATCTACCACGGGGTGACCGATGAGGTGAACACGGCGCATGACATCTTAAAGGCAACGACACCGAGTGACCTCCACGTCCATCGGGAAGCCGCCGTTGCTGTCGATGGCTGATCTCGTTTCAAATCAAACCAGATAATGTGGCTCAAATCTCCAAGGATACGGTCAAGAACTGTAGCGGTTGTGCCGATTATGTCGATGATAGCAAATCGTCTGAATCGCCAGTGTCGGGGCGCACACGGGGTCCCGCTCGTGACTTCCGCCGTATCTCCGAGTGGGGGGACTCTTCATGGCGAGAATCGCCTTTGTGGGGTCCAGTGCCGTTACGGCATCCGTCGCGCTGCTTGCAGTGATGCCATTTTTTCCGATGACTGGCTGTGCGAGCCGCAAGGCGATCCTTCCAAGTCCACCACAAGTGAATTATTCGGGCGTCGAAACACATGTCCTGATTCCTCCGGACCTGAATGTCGAGCCTCAAGAAACTGTGGTCTCAAGCCAAAATCTGGATCTTCTCGCGACGAGTTCAGGATTCGACGCCGGTCAAGTCATCTTCTCGCTGCCGGATGCGATCGCATTCGCCTTACAAAACAATCCGCGGATTCGGTCCGTGCGGTCGGCCGCCGAGAGGGCTCAGGGACAAGAACAAGTCGCGTTCGCGCCGTTCCTTCCCGAAGTCGATATTCTGGGCCAATATGGAACGACTTCGGCGACGCTGGCGCCAGGCATTCCAGGGCCCACGGGTTTTCTGTTAGCAAACGGATTCGGAACTCGAAGTTACGCCGAAACCGAGGTCGCTTTGCAGTGGATCATCTACGATTTCGGACGGACAGGCGGCCGATATCGTCAGGCCGTTGCGCGCGAGCGGATCGCGGAGCTACAGGTCACCCGAGCCTGTCAGACTGTAGAATTCGATGCAACCTCTGCATACCTCGACGTGCTTCTCGCCCGAGCGTCCAGGCACGTTCAAGAAGATGCGGTACGTCGTACCAAAGCAATTCTGGAGGACACTGTCTCAAGGCGGGAAGGAGGCGTGGCGCTAAGAGAAGATGTACTGCGAGCGGAAGTGCAGTATTCTGAAAGCCGCGAAGCTTTTGTCCTGGCCCGCGAAGCGGAATTCAATGCTCTTGCCCGACTGAACAATGCCATGGGACGCAACGCCAGTCTTCCGATAGAGGTTGTGGACATGGATACCGAGCCCCCATTGCCCGGCACACTTTCCGACCTGCTGGAAGTGGCGGCAGCAAATCGGCCCGAGATCGGTTTGGCTCAGAAAACCGTGGCGGCGGCTCAGGAGGGTTGGCAGGCGTCGCGCGGCGAGTTTCTACCAAAAATCTTCGCCCGTGGAAGTGTCGGACGCACAGACGCGGAAAACGTTGTCACTGGTTGGCAGGAAGGCGCAGGTCTGCACTTGGAGACCCCTTTGTATTCCGGTGGCAGGCATCAGGGTGCACTTCGTTCCGCAGAGGCGGAGATTCGGCAAGCCGTGGCGGACGCTCAGTCAATTCTGAATGCCATCAGCCTGCAGGTGAAACTGGCATATCACGGAGTCGTCGCGGCTCGCGAGCGTATCGAATTAGCGCAGAGCGCCGTCACTCAGTCCGATGAAAACCTTCGTCTGATTCGGGTCCGCTATCACAATGGAAATGCCACTCCAACTGATATTGTGGATAGCGAGGCCGCTGTCACTCGCTCGCAGCAACGTTTTCTATCAGCGGATTACACGTACCTCGCTGCACTGGCTCGTCTGGACTACGCCATGGGTCAACGTCAAGTGACTCTTCTACAATACGTGACGGACAAAAACGAGGTGCCCGAGTCCCGCAGTGACGAGTTGCCGCTGCCAAGTCCGCTTTTGCCGATGCCATAGAGAGGACTATTCAGTCCCATTACCGTTGTCGAGTGTGAGAGGCGAGCCTTTGGAATCATGAGTGAGCAGCGAACACTCAGCTCGATCGCATCCAATTCGTGGAAGGCCATCAAGGCATCTCTCCACTGGATACAACGATGCTTTCGAATGTTGTTGGGCCGGCTGCAGAGAATTGTGTTTTCAGCGCGCGCCTGGGTCGCAGTGGTCGCGCTCATCATTTCTTTGCTGGTCGCGTATTATATCCTTTCCGATTTTTACACGCCGTTCACCACGGAAGCGTATGTTCAAGCCTATGTCGTTCAGATCGCTCCGCGTATCGAAGGGCAAGTGGTTCGTGTGAATGTGCAAGAAAATCAGGCGGTCGAAAAAGGCGACTTGCTGTTTGAGATCGACCGCAGGCCATTTGAATTCCAGCTCGCGTTGCTCGAAGCGAAACGCGTGACAGCCGTTCAACAGGTGGCCCAAATGGCGTCGGAGCTCGCAGCGGCCAAGGCCGATGACGATCGTCTGGCCGCCGAAGAAGCGTACGCGAGAGTCGTCCACGGGCAAGAGCAGGCGATCTTCAAAAAGGATGCAACAACCGACCGGAAATACGTGGAGGCTGTGCAAAAATCCAAGGCGGCACAGGCGGCTCTCGAACGCTCCAAAGCGCAGACCCGAAAGGCGGAGCAGGCACTCGCTGCGAGAATCGGCGAAGAACACGCTCTGGTTGCGGAAGTGGAGGCGCAACTAGGCCAGGCCCGACTCAATTTGGAATGGACACGCGTCTATGCGCCGTGTGATGGCCTGGTCACAGACCTTCAATTGCGAGAAGGCACATACACTCATATTGGTCATCCCGCCATGACTTTCATTGACAAAAGCCACTGGCTTATCGTTGCCAATTTCCGTGAGAATGCGCTGATGCGATTACGAACTGGACAGCCCGCCGAAGTCGCGTTTCGAAGCTTGCCTGGCAAAATCTTCTCTGCCCAAGTGGCCTCGGTCGGCTGGGGAGTCAGTCAAGGACAGGGGATGCCATCGGGCCAATTACCGGACGTCAAAGTGCCGGCAACCTGGGTCCCACCGGCCCAAAGATTCCAGGTGAGAGTCGTCATTAAGGATTCCGAATCGATTCCGATGCGCGTCGGCATGACTGGAAGCGTTGCTGTTTATACGGAGCAACAAGGAGTCCTCAACGAAGTCACCCGCTGCTGGCACACGATCATCGCCTGGCTTTATCACCTTTGATCGAGCGGCGGAGCAGAAATGATCTGCAAACAGGTTGGATCGATTGTCATCGGAAGGCATGAAAATGACCGCCGCGCAGGATCAGCAACAGGCCACCAAGCATGCCCTATTGACCGCAGGCTCAACGGTCGTCTGCCTGATCGTGGCTGAATGGTTGTGCCTGGAGTATGCCAGTCTCGCCGTCTGGACAACATATCTGGTAATGGTCCAGTATCCCTTCACTCGATTTCAAAAAGGTCTGGAGCGCATTGTTGGCCGCGCGATCGGAATTCTCGCGGGGCTGGCCCTGACAACATGGTTCCACGATACGGCGGTGCTGACACTGGTTCTGATGACGACTCTTTTGATAATGTTCTTCTACTTGTACTTCGCCGGTCACTTGGCCTACACGTTCCTGCAAGCCGGTCTGTATGTTGTCGCCATGTTCCAGATCGGCCACGCAGATCCAGCTTTGGCCGTCTCGGCGGCGGAAGGGTTGATCGCCGCAGTCTGCCTGGGTGTCGTCGTTTCCGACGTCATGACCTGGTTTTCAGGTGTCGAACATGAGCTGACAATTCAGTTCGGCGAAGCGCCCCTCTGGCCACTCCGCGGCGAATGGCTCAATCAAAGCTCCATGCTCGCTGTCACTGTATTGCTGACTCTGCTCGGGGCCAGGCAAATCGATCTCCCGGCAGAGAAGGCTGCGATATCCGTCATGCTGCTCACAATCACTCCGCACCTGCAAG
>Ga0206931_1276_pt1 | contig 10373 bp, 6 predicted proteins | sample Alteio_BWOrgHeat_17_FD_152946 | JGI IMG/M metagenome (GOLD analysis project Ga0206931, IMG submission 152946) | Enriched cells from forest soil in Barre Woods Harvard Forest LTER site, Petersham, Massachusetts, United States -... | ecosystem: Environmental > Terrestrial > Soil > Temperate forest > O...
TCAACCGGTATTGTAGCGTTTGACCAGATCACTGAAAGGCGCAGGGACCCGCAGGTATTACGTATTAACTTTAGCTATCGTTTTGGTAAGATTGATACAGACCTGTTTAAACGTAAAAATACAAGACAGGATAACAGCGGTGGTACTGATATGATTGGCGCACAGCAATAACAAGCGCAAACGGGAATTTATTATATATATCTATGGAACATAAAATAAAAAGCCGCAACTTGCGGCTTTTTATTTTAGTGCATTAAACCATAGTTACAGAAATTAGTTTAATACAAGATTATATGAAAAGTTTAATAACCGCGCTGACCATATTAATAGTTCTGCAGGGCAAGACGCAAACCACCCAGGAAACGATTACATTTAATGTACAGGTTGAAAATTCACCCGCGGCTGCAATGCTGGGTACAATGCATATGGTGCTTTATTATAAAAATGGCAAATCGTTATTTGATATGAATTCGTCAGTTTATAGTATGAAGACGCTGGTAACCGATACAGGCAGCCTGATGCTTATGAATACCATGGGCCAAAAATTTTACATGAAGCAACCTGCATCTGGTGGTGAAAAAGCAGGCCAGCCAAAACCGGATATAACTTATGTTGATGAAACAAAGCAAATTGCCGGGTACACCTGCAAAAAAGCGCTGGTAAAAATGCCCAATTTGGATACCGCAGTTTTTTGGTATTGCGAAACGTTGCCGGTGATAGGGTTTGGTAAAGATGAGGCTATATTAAAAGCATTAAAAGGCATGCCGCTGGAGTATGAAATGAATACCGGCCAAATGACCTTAAAGCTAACCGCTGAAAAAGTATCTACTGATAATATTCCAGAATCGACCTTTCAATTATCAACTGAAGGGTATACGCCTGTGGACGACAAAATGTTAGGTATGATACAGAAGTAAGGGTTGATTGGGTATTTTTTGCGCCCGTAACCGTTAACCACAGGTTTGCGGCAACATTGAAAAATATTTCACTTTTTGTGCGTTTTGTTTATTTTACTACCTTTGCCGCCCTATGCATTTTGAAGAATTGTATCCAATTGAGTTTATTAATAGCGGCGGTCAACATACAGATGAAAAACATTTCCCTGTAATTTATTGATAATTAATGTGTTGCTGTTTAAGTGTGCGACGCAACCACTGCTATATTATTAACCGAAACCGGGTACAAAACATCAAAATTCCTGTAAAAATAAATTGCAATTTAAAATATGGCCATTAAAAAAGACAATCGCCCCAAAGCAACTTTCTCAAAAATTACTATCGGTTTAGCCAGCCCCGACAGTATTTTGGAGCGCAGCTTTGGCGAAGTGCTTAAACCTGAAACAATTAACTATCGTACTTACAAACCCGAACGCGACGGGTTGTTTTGCGAAAGAATATTCGGGCCTGTAAAAGATTACGAATGTGCTTGCGGTAAATACAAGCGCATTCGCTATAAAGGTATCGTATGCGACCGCTGCGGTGTGGAAGTTACTGAGAAGAAAGTACGCCGCGAACGTATGGGCCACATTAAACTTGTGGTGCCGGTAGTGCATATTTGGTATTTTAAAAGCCTGCCCAACAAAATTGGCTACCTGTTGGGGATGAGCAGCAAAAAGCTGGAAAGCATTGTTTATTATGAAAGATATGCAGTAATACAGGGCGGTGTTAAGGAAAGCCTTAGCAGCGGCGACCTTCTTACTGAAGAAGAATATCTTGATATTATTGATAACCTGCCAAAAGATAACCAATACCTGCCGGACGAAGACCCTCAGAAATTCATCGCCAAAATGGGTGCCGATGCTGTGCATGACCTGTTGGCAAGGTTAGACCTTGATGACCTTAGCTATAAATTGCGCAATGCTGCTGCTAACGAAACCAGCCAGCAACGTAAGGCTGATGCGTTAAAGCGCCTTAGTGTAGTGGAAGGCTTTAGAGAAGCAAATAAAAATATTACCAACCGCCCTGAGTGGATGGTAATGCAATATATACCTGTAATACCCCCTGAACTTAGGCCGCTGGTGCCTTTGGATGGTGGCCGTTTTGCATCAAGCGACCTGAATGACCTTTACCGCCGTGTTATTATCCGTAACAACCGTTTAAAAAGGCTGCTGGAAATTAAGGCGCCCGAGGTGATCTTACGTAACGAAAAACGTATGCTGCAGGAAGCTGTTGACAGCCTGTTTGATAACAGCCGCAAGAGCAACGCCGTTAAAGCTGAAGGTGGCCGCGCCCTAAAATCGTTAAGCGATGTGCTTAAAGGTAAACAAGGCCGTTTCCGTCAAAACCTTTTGGGTAAACGTGTTGACTATTCAGGCCGTTCAGTTATAGTGGTAGGCCCCGAACTGAAGATGCATGAGTGTGGTTTACCAAAAGATATGGCTGCTGAATTGTTTAAGCCGTTTATTATCCGCAAACTTATTGAAAGGGGTATAGTAAAAACCGTGAAATCAGCTAAAAAGCTGGTTGACAGGAAGGAGAATGTGGTTTGGGATATTCTTGAAAATATACTTAAAGGGCACCCGGTTATGTTAAACCGCGCCCCAACGCTGCACCGTTTATCAATCCAGGCATTTCAGCCAAGGCTGGTAGAGGGTAAAGCTATTCAATTACACCCGCTGGTTACAACAGCCTTCAACGCTGACTTTGATGGTGACCAGATGGCTGTGCACGTTCCGCTAAGCAATGCTTCTATACTTGAGGCGCAGTTGCTTATGTTGTCGTCACACAACATTCTTAACCCTCAAAACGGTACGCCAATTACCCTGCCTTCACAGGACATGGTATTAGGGTTGTATTACATAACAAAGGGTAAGAAAAGCACTGAAGCCGAAAAAGTACGCGGCGAAGGCATGACTTTTTACAACCAGGATGAAGTGCTGATAGCTTACAATGAAAACCGTATTGATTTACATGCACATATTAAGGTTAAAGCCAATGTACGTGAAAGTGGTAAATTGGTAAGGAAACTGATTGAGACCACTGTAGGCCGTATTTTGTTTAATCAGTTTGTGCCTGAAGAAGTAGGTTATATAAATGCGCTGTTAACCAAAAAATCTCTCCGCGAAATAATCGGGGATATTATTAAAATAACTAACGTACCAAAAACAGCCAAGTTTTTGGATGATATTAAACAACTCGGTTTCCGTATGGCATTCCGCGGTGGTTTATCATTTAACGTTAACGACCTTATTATCCCTGACAAGCGTAACGAACTGCTTGACCAGGCTAAGATTGAAGTAGAAGAAGTATGGGAAAACTATAACATGGGCTTGATTACCAATAACGAACGTTACAACCAGGTTATTGATATTTGGAGCCGTGTTGACACCCGTATTACTGAAACCCTTATACGTGAAATGCAAATTGACAAGCAGGGCTTTAACTCAGTTTACATGATGCTTGACAGTGGTGCACGCGGTAGCAAGCAACAGGTAAAACAGCTTGCGGGTATAAGAGGTTTGATGGCTAAACCAAGAAAAAGTGGCAGCACAGGCAGTGAAATTATTGAAAACCCAATTCTTTCAAACTTTAAAGGTGGTTTGAACGTATTGGATTACTTTATCTCAACACATGGTGCGCGTAAGGGTTTGGCGGATACAGCATTAAAAACTGCGGATGCCGGTTACCTTACCCGCCGTTTGGTTGACGTTGCACAGGATGTGGTTATAGGTGAAGAAGACTGCGGTACACTTCGGGGTATTGCAACATCTTCATTAAAAGATAACGAGGATATAATTGAACCGTTGTATGACAGGATACTGGGCAGAACATCATTACACGATGTGTTCCACCCCATTACTGATTACATGATAGCTGTTGCGGGGGAAGAAATAACCACAGATGTTGCCAGGGCCATTGAAGCTGCAGGCATTGAAACTGTAGAAATACGCAGTGTACTTACCTGCGAAAGCAAACGTGGTGTATGCGTAAAATGTTATGGCAAAAACCTGGCTACAGGTTATATGGCCCAAAATGGTGATGCTGTTGGTATTATTGCTGCCCAGTCAATTGGTGAGCCTGGTACACAGTTAACCCTGCGTACCTTCCACGTGGGTGGTATTGCCGGTTCTTCATCTGTTGAATCTACCTTAGCGGCCAAATTTGATGGTACTATACAGTTTGATGGTTTACGCAGTGTTACCGCATTAAACAACGAAGGCGAAAAAGTGCAGATTGTAATTGGCCGTACAGGCGAGGTTAGGATCGTTGATGTTAAGAACGACCGCCTGCTTATTACAAACAACGTACCTTATGGTGCCACGCTTAATGTAAAAGATAGCCAGCAGGTTAAAAAAGGCGAAGTTATTTGTACATGGGATCCGTTCAACAACGTAGTAGTATCTGAAATAAACGGTACAGTTAAATTTGAAAACGTACTGGAAGGTATTACATACCGCGAAGAAGCTGACGAGCAAACCGGCCACCGTGATAAAGTGGTTATTGATACTAAAGACAAAACCAAGATACCAGGTATTGTTATTGAAGGCAAGGAAATTAAAAACTATAACTTACCTGTAGGCAGCCGCCTGATTATTGAAGAAGGTGACGAAGTTAAAGCAGGCCAGGTTATTGTGAAGATACCAAGAACAATGCGTAAGAGCGGTGATATTACGGGTGGTTTGCCACGCGTAACCGAACTGTTTGAAGCACGTAACCCAAGCAACCCGGCCATTGTTTGTGAAATTGATGGTGTGGTAGCTTTTGGTAATGTAAAACGTGGTAACCGCGAGATTGTGGTTGAGGCGAAAGATGGTATAGTTAAAAAATACCTCGTGCCGCTTACACGCCAGATACTTGTACAGGATGGTGACTTTGTAAAAGCCGGTACTGCATTATCAGACGGTCAAACCGCACCGGAAGATATACTTAAAATTAAAGGGCCTTTTGCTGTACAGGAATACGTGGTTAATGAAATACAGGAAGTTTACCGCTTACAGGGTGTGAAGATAAATGACAAGCACATTGAAGTTATCGTTCGCCAGATGATGAAGAAGGTAGAAATTGTGCACGCAGGTGATACAAAATTCCTGGAAGAAGACCTTGTTGACCGCTTTGAGTTTATTGAAGAGAACGACAGAATTTACGATAAGAAAGTAATAACTGAACCGGGCGACAGCGGTAAATTGAAAGCAGGCCAAATTGTTACTGTTCGTGAGCTGAGAGAAGAAAATAGCATACTGCGCCGTGCAGATAAAAAGTTAGCCGAGGTTAGGGATGCAGAATCTGCCACCGCGCAACCTGTATTGCTTGGTATAACCAAAGCATCTTTGGGTGTACAAAGCTGGATTTCAGCAGCATCGTTCCAGGAAACAACTAAGGTATTAAGTTCTGCTGCGATACAAGGCAAAACAGACGATATGCTCGGTTTGAAAGAAAACGTTATTACCGGCCACCCAATACCGGCTGGTACAGGTATGCGTATTTTTGACAACCTGATAGTTGGTAATAAGGAAGAATATGAACTGCTTACCACTACACGCGAAGCGATGAACTTTGATGATGATGAATAATTTATGTGACTCGTGGAACGTGGAAAGAAAGAGAAGCAAGGTTTAATGCGAAAATATAAAAGCAGGGAGTGTAAAGCTTCCTGCTTTTTTTATTGAGTTATACCCGCCTGCATGCGAATTGGTATAGGTTATAGGCTGCCCTTCAAGCGATGGCCTCTTTTTTAACGACCGCCTTGCTACGCAAGAATTTCTTCAATATTTTGGCTAATTAAGGCGAGCAATTCCTTATCAAGTTTCTGCATATTTTTTTCTTCCTGCCACGGCATCCTGATTGAACGGTAATTGCCGCCTTCATCGGGCTCAAAAAAAACAGTTATGCCGTTAATGTTTACTTCAAATTTATGGCTGTGCCCCTGTAATAAAAGCTTCGCAGTAAAATCGTGGTCTTCTCCCTTATACTTCACTGTCAAGGTAAACTCTTCTGTCATTATATGTACGATTAAAAGATCAAATTAGATACAAAGGTATCGAAACTGTTGCGCCCCCTTCTGTTTATATGAAATAATGGCACCAAAGAAACAGTTTTGCACCTGCAGAATGAGGTAAATTTTGAAAAAATCATGTAGCACTGTATTTATACAGTAGCGGCATCGCATACCTGCGCGGCGCAGGGGTCATTTTCCCGCTCGGTTTCAAGAGTGGCGTGCTGAATATTCAAATGCAGCAAACGGTGACGAAGGTCGTTTTTTATTTGTTGCTCGTCTTTAACCGTAATATTGCTGCCTAATACAAGATGGGCCGTAAGAGCATTCTCAGTGGTACTGATTGCCCAAACGTGAATATGATGGAAATCAATAACACCGGTAATTTTTGTTGCTGCATTTTTCACGTCATCAATATTAATGTTTTCCGGAACGCCATCTAATGAAAGTCGCAGGCTGTCCATTAACAGGCGCCAGGTACTGAATAGTATAATACCGGCCACAACAATACTCAGTGCAGGATCGATCCAATACCAGTTGGTGTAATATATTGCGACACCCCCAATTACAAGGCCCAGTGAAATTACAGCATCAGCCATTAAATGCAGGTAGGCGCTCTTTACATTAAGATCTTTGTCTTTATCACGCCTGAAAACAAGCGCTGATATAAAATTAACAGCAATGCCTATACCTGCTACAACTGATATGGTTAAACCGGGCACCTGTTCGTGGTTAAAAAAACGGTGAATGCCTTCGTATATTATAGCACCAATAGATACAAGCAATACCATGGCGTTAAACAGCGCAACTAATATTGACGTTTTGCGATAGCCGTAAGTATATTTTTCATTGCCCTTTACTTTTAACAGCTTAAAAGCAAGCAGTGAAAGGCCTAAAGCACCCACATCTGCAAGGTTGTGACCTGCATCTGACAGCAGGGAAAGCGAGTGAATAATGAGGCCGTACACAACTTCAATTATCACGAAACCAAAATTGAGCACGATACCAATTATAAACGCACTGCTAACGTTGGTAAGCGTAACAGTGTGATGGTGATGGTGGCCCCCGTGGTCGTGATGATGGTCGTGGTTATGTGCCATGGCTGCAAAGTTACACTGTGGTGAATTAGGTGCCTGATTTGTTATTGCATCATTGTTGCGCGAAGGGGGCAATCGTAAAGGCCACACCCAGGCGTGGCCTTACAATTTTTCTCATGTGATTATAATGACTGACAAAACATCTATCACCAATATATACCTGCTGGAGGGTATTTGTGATAATGACGAATATAGATATTTTACCTGCTGAAAATTTCGAAGTTTTGAAGCAATTTCTTAAAAGACGTTTAACTTATACTGATATTTTTTTGATATTAGTTAACCTTGTTCCCGTTGGCGGTGTTTGGTTTGGCAACTGGAACGCTGCCGGCATTTTTATTGTGTATTGCCTGGAAAGCGTAATTGCAGGCCTATACAATGTGTTGATGATGTTTATTACAACCCAATTTAAAAAAAGGGATGTTTGGCAGAACGGCTCTAAAACAACAATGGTTAGCGGCTATGGATTTATTGCATTTTTTATCGTTCATTATAGTTTCTTCGTTTGGATACAAACAGGCATGTTCCTTGGTTTTTCGAAATATAAAAATGATTCATTTGGCCCTGAAACTGTGTTTATATTCTTTGCTCATTTAAGGCAAAATATACCGGTGCAGGCACAATGGGTGTTGCTGTTGTTTATTGTAAGTAATGGCCTTATAATGCTTAAGGGTTTTATATTAACCCGGGTGTATAAAACAGCATCACTTGGCACGCTTATGTTTGCCCCTTACGCGCGCATATTTGTGCAGCAGTTTTGTGTAATAGCCGGCGGATTTTTTTTGCAGTTTGGTGCCGGGGATATCTTTATACTGATTTTTGCCTGCGTGAAAATATTTTTTGAAACTGTGCTAGATTATGACAGGATAATAGCAGAAAGCGCTAAATCATCAACTGCTTAGATTTTCTTTACATTCCTGAAGCAATTTTGAGGCATTTATTGCAACTGTTCCTACCTCTTCACAAACAATGCCACCGGCAAGGTTTGCCATTGATGCTGCAAGCATAATGTTTTTTGTTGCCGCATACACCAATGATGCCACTGCTATTACAGTATCGCCGGCGCCACTTACATCGGTTATATTACGCAGGTGTGTAGGAACAATTCGACTTTCATTTTCATCTTGTACAAATACACCTTTTTCTGAAAGGGTAATAAGAGATATATTGTGCTGCAATGCATCATGCAACTGAATATGAACATTGTTGAGCGCCTCCAATGTTACTTTATCCAGCAAAACATTTAATCCTTCCTTAACTTCTTTAAGATTGGGCTTAAAAATATCGGAATTACGGTATGCAAAAAAGTTTTTGCGTTTAGGGTCGACAGTTGTAATGATGTTGTTTTTTTTACAGGTTGCTATAATTGTTTCAATAACTGTTTTAGTTAACACGCCCTTATTGTAATCTTCAAATATTACCACGGCCGGCTTATCATGCTCGATAAAATTGATGATATTCTTAATAAGAAGTTCCTCATCTTTTAACGAGATATCATTTGTTATCTCTGCATCAAGCCTCATCATTTGCTGGTTGCGGCTTATAATGCGGGTTTTGTTGGTGGTGATACGCTCACTGCTCTTAATAATCCGCTGGGTATGTATGTGTTCTTTAGCCAATAAGCCTAACAGGATATCCGCATCATCATCATTACCAACAACTGAGAATAAGATAGTATTTGCACCGAGCGAAACAGTGTTAAGGGCAACGTTTGCAGCACCGCCCAGCCGGTACTCTTTGTTTTGCAGGCTTACTACCGGTACAGGTGCCTCGGGCGAAATACGGTCTACTTTGCCCCACCAGTAAGTATCAAGCATTATATCGCCAATTACTGCAACTTTTAAACTGGCTATTTTTCCAAATAGTTCTTCAAAATCCTGCATACCAAATATTTAAATAGCGCCTTGTGATGGGATGCGCTTTTTATTTGCGACCGCAATATAATACAACGGAATACCAATAATAACAATTATAAGGCCGGGCCAGGTAAACTGTGGTTTATAAATAATAAGAAGAACACAAAAAGAAATGCCCATAAGCACATACAGTGCCGGCAAAACAGGATAGGCAAACGCTTTATAGGGCCTTTCAGCATCCGGCCGCTTTATGCGCAACTTAAATATGCCGAGGATAGTAAGCACATAAAATATAACCACCACAAACGATATCATATCCAGCAAGTCTCCATATTTACCACTTAAGCATAATATAGCTGCTACAATACACTGTGCCCACAAAGCCCACTCGGGCACAGCATTTTTATTAAGTGTTCCGGCCTTCTTGAAGAATAACTGATCTTTTGCCATAGTGTAATAAACGCGCGCTCCTGCAAGTATTAGCCCATTGTTGCAACCAAAAGTTGACACCATTATCATAAGGCCGATTACAACTGCGCCACCATTACCAAAAATAACGCTGGATGCGGCTACTGCTACCCTGTCTTTTGCTGCATGTTTTATTTCTTCAAGCGGTAAGGTGCCAAGGTATACCAGGTTTATCGAAACATAAATTACCGTTACTATAAGCGTACCAAACAAAAGGCTTAGCCCTATATTTCTTTTTGGATTCTTCATTTCACCGGCAATAAAAGTAACATTGTTCCAGGCATCGCTGCTGAATACCGAGCCTACCATGGCTGCAGCAATACCGCCAAATAAAGCAGCACCTGCAAGGGTTGTAAATTGTGGCTGGCCCGTTGTGTCAGCAGTTTCTTTTACAGCCTGCCACGCATTAGCCCAGTTGGCATGCCATACCGCAGGGTTTAAAACAACAAAGCCGGCAATAATTAAACCGAATAATGAAAGCAGCTTGGTACTGGTAAAAATATTTTGTATCCACTTACCACCTTTTAAGCCACGTGTATTGCTATAGGTGAGCAGCATTATTAAAGCAATAGACACCACTTGTGCTGAACTGATAGTAAAAGTGTAGCCGTCTGTTATATTTAAGCTCAGTATTTTATTATCCTCACTTACAAAAGGCTTTATAGCTTCGGGTACAACATACCACGCAAATTTTGAAAATGCAACCCCCACCGCCGCAATGGTACCTGTTTGTATAACTGCAAAAAAACTCCAGCCGTATAAAAAGCCAACAAGCGGGTTATACGCCTCTTTAAGATATACATACTGGCCACCAGCTTTGGGAAACATGCCGCTTAATTCGCCATAGCTTACGGCTGCTGTTACAGTCATAAACCCCGTAATAAGCCATACTAATACAAGCCAGCCTGCGCCTCCAATATCGCGCAGCATACCTGCGCTAACAATAAAAATACCGGAGCCTATCATGCTGCCCGCTACTATCATAGTGCCGTCAAGCAGGCCAAGGGTTGGCTTAAAACTG
>Ga0206931_1278_pt1 | contig 10351 bp, 7 predicted proteins | sample Alteio_BWOrgHeat_17_FD_152946 | JGI IMG/M metagenome (GOLD analysis project Ga0206931, IMG submission 152946) | Enriched cells from forest soil in Barre Woods Harvard Forest LTER site, Petersham, Massachusetts, United States -... | ecosystem: Environmental > Terrestrial > Soil > Temperate forest > O...
GCCTTTCATGCGCATCATCTTGGCTTCGATGAGGGTGGGGCCTTCTCCACGGCGGGCGCGTTCGCAGGCCTCGTGAGCGGCGTCGTAGACCTGGCACGGGTCGGTGCCGTCGACGATCACGCCCGGAATGCCGTAGGCGATCGCGCGCTCGGCGAGATCTTCGACCAAAAACTGCATATCTGCCGGGGTCGAATATCCCCAAAGATTATTTTCGACAAACAGGACGAGCCCGAGATTTTGCACGGCGGCAAAGTTCAGGCCTTCGTAGGTCACACCGGTGGACTGGCCGCCGTCGCCGATGTAGGTCATGACAGCGATGTTTTTTCCTTGCAGACGCGCACCCAAGGCCACACCCGCAAGCACGGGAATCAGATCGCCTAAAGTCGAGATGGGAGCGACCACATTGCGCTTCTGGATGTCGCCGAAATGCGAGGAAGCATCACGGCCCTTCGTGGGTGACCCGGCTTTGGCCATGTACTGCATCATGATGTCGCGCGGCGAAAACCCGCGGACCAGCAGCGAACCTTGATTGCGGATCATCGGGCCAAGCCACTCGTCGGGCTCGAGCGCGAAGGCGGAGGCGCACGAGCAGCCTTCCTGTCCCAGTCCGAAGTAGACGCCGCCTACGACTTTCCCTTGCTTGTACAGGTTCTCGAGCGCAGTTTCCATCTTGCGGTTGAGAAGCATCCAGCGGTAGATCTCGACGCATTGTTGCTTGCCGAGATATTTGGACTCGCGGATGGGCGGGACGGGCGCGCTCAGATCACCGGAGACCTCGTAGCGAACCGTGTCTCCATCACGCACCTGGCGCAGTTCAATGCGGGGCCGTTCGAGGCGATAGTCGAGAATTGTGTACGTACGTTGGGAAGATGATGCCGGCGTAGTGGGTCGGGATGCACGTGAGCCCTGGTGGTTCGAATGCGACCGGGCTTTCGGCTTCTTGGGCATGAGGGTTGCAACCGGGCGACCTGAAAGGAATGCTAAACGGTTTCGAGGAATTTCAGCAAACTTCTCACGCCCAGAATGTGTCGTCTTTCCGATGGAGTTGTCGGAGTTCGGGAGGTGGCTTTACGGGAACGCCGACGGTTTCTCCCAGGAGCGCCTCCAGAGTTTCAACCCACAGAATTTGACTCTGGAAAACAGTGCCGAAATTGCGCGTGATCGATTGGGCAACTTGCTCGAGCGGAACTACGTCGCCAAGCTCGCGGGCTATGGACGTGACCGGCTTATCAACGATTCCACACGGAACAATGAGGTCAAAATAGCTGAGATCCGTGTTTACGTTCAGAGCGAAACCGTGCGAGGTCACGAAACGAGAGATATGGACGCCGATGGCTGCGATTTTGGCTTGTTCTTTTGGTTGGGGGGCTGGCGGTTTGGGGAGGTCGGACTTCGGGTGGACGGGCGTGGGCGCCCGTCGTTCCACCGCGACCGTTCGAGGTCCAGACGCCGGTTAGACCGGAGACGCGTTGGGCGGGAATCTGAAAATCGGCGCACGTGCGAATCAGGACTTCTTCGAGACGGCGCACATACTCAATCACTCCAAGAGTCTTGCGTCGTGAATCGGAAGGAAATCCGCGCAAGTCGAAAATGGGGTAGCCCACCAACTGGCCGGGGCCATGGAATGTAACATCGCCACCTCGGTCACACTCGAGGACTTCGACGCCGCGCTGCTGCAGCAAGTCCGAAGGCGCGATAACATTGGCGGCCTTGGCGTTGCGGCCTAGCGTGATGACTGGGCTGTGCTCGAGGAGCAGCAGGACGTCTCCAATCCGACTGTCCTTGCGCAAGCCGACGAGTCTTTGCTGCAGGCGAAGAGCGGTTGCATAATCGAGCGTGCCGAGCTGGACGACGGAAATCATGCTGACATCATTGAGAAATTGGGAAATTGAGTAATCGGGAAATTGAAAACGTTCATACCGCGATTACCTATTGCGAGCCTTCGCGGGCTATCCCAGCAATCTCGCGGCTTCCTTCGCGTAGTAGGTCAGAATGATGCTTGCGCCCGCACGGCGGATGGAAAGCAACGACTCCATCATCACGCGCTCGCGGTCGATCCAATTATTGCGCGCTGCGGCTTCGATCATGGCGTACTCGCCGGATACCTGATAGGCGGCTAACGGAACATCGAAGCGCTCGCGGGCGGCAGCGATCACGTCGAGATAGGGCATGGCGGGCTTCACCATGATCATGTCCGCGCCTTCTTCCAGATCGAGTTCGATCTCGCGCATGGCCTCGCGGATGTTCGCTCCATCCATTTGGTAGGAGCGGCGATCTCCGAACTGCGGGGCTGAGTCGGCCGCTTCGCGGAACGGACCGTAAAATCCCGATGCAAACTTGGCTGCATAGGAAAGGATCGGAGTATTCGCGAGTCCGGCCTCATCCAAGCCTTTGCGAATAGCGGCGACACGGCCATCCATCATGTCGGAAGGCGCGATGATGTCGATGCCGGCGCGCGCCAGCGATACAGACGTGCGCGCCAGCAACTCGAGTGTCGCATCGTTGACAATCTCGTATTCTGTCGTGGCAGCGGGTGGCGAAGCTACCGCAGCGCCCAGTGATTGGGGAGCGGCCTCGACGATTCCGCAATGTCCATGGGACATGTATTCGCATAAGCAGACGTCGCCCATCAGGATGGCGTCCGGGACTTCACGCTTGATGGCGCGAGCTGCCTGTTGCACGATGCCGTCGTTCGCCCAGGCTCCGGTGGCGATCTCGTCTTTTTTCTGCGGTAGCCCGAACAGGATTACCGATAACACGCCCAGCGAGTGGGCCTCGCGAACTTCCTTCACAGCCTCGTCCACCGACAGATTGAACACTCCCGGCATGGAACGCACTTCCTTACGGACACCGGTGCCTGGGCAAACAAATAGCGGGTAGACGAAGTTTTCGGGTGTGAGGTGCGTTTCGCGGACCAGTGAGCGAAGTGGTTCGCTCTTACGCATGCGGCGGAGGCGTGTTATGGGGAACGCCATGGCACGATTCTAACAAAGCGCCGGGGTAACCGACCGTCAAAATGACCGGCCCCAGGCTCTCCGGGCAGTAACCCGTCCATGTGACCAAAATCACTGACATTCTGTACATCCACAACGTATCGGGCCCGATTTTGGGGTTCAGTTTTGTAGTGAAACTGGACGCGAGCGGGTGCAACATAGGCGAGGTACTTCCGTAACAGGCTGGTCGCCGGCTGAAATGCGATATGGCGGTCCCAAGCCATAGACTTGAGTGATTCATGTCTTCTGCGCGAAAGCTCTGGTTGGTAGCAGCGGCGCTTACGGTAGCAGTCGGCGCAGCCGAGTTGCTGATGCCGCGTGGACCGGCGATGACCGCGTTCGGAGATCTGTTTCCGCTCCTGCTGCTCACGGTGGCAACCATTGCGTTCTTCCGGAATGCGTTCTTGCAGAAAAAATCCCGGATGTTCTGGTTGCTGCTGGGCTTCGGGTGCACACTCTGGGCCATCAACACTGCAGTTTGGACCTATTACGAACTCATCCTGAAGCAGGCGCTTCCCGAACCTTGTGCCGCCGATGTCATTCTTTTTATCCACGTGGTGCCCTTCATGGCGGCGGTGGCTCTGCGCCCTCACCGTCCGCTGCAAGATCGCAGGGCTCTGCTCGATGCGATCAATTTCCTGATGCTGCTGATCTGGTGGGTATTTCTGTACGCCTTTATCGTGTTCCCGGATCAGTATGTGATCCTGAACGCCTCGGTCTACAGCCGCAACTACGATCTGCTCTATTTGCTGGAAAATCTCGTGCTTGTGCTTATCCTGGGAATCGCGGCGACCTCCACGCGCGACAATTGGCGGAGAGTCTATTGGAATCTCTTCGTAGCCAGCGCTCTTTACGCGCTGGGCTCGGAGATGATCAATGCCGCCATCGCGCGCAATCAGTATTCCAGCGGGAGCATTTACGACTTGGTTTTCCTGGTGGCCGTGGGGTGGATGATTTGGGCGGCGCTGTCGGCGGGACGCATGAACCTGGCGTACTCCCCCACGACGGACTTCGCAGACCGGTGGGTGAGGCTGGTGCCGCGCATGGCAATGATCGCGATCCTTTCGCTGCCCCTGCTCGGCCTTTGGGCGTTGCTGGCCGATCACGTGGCTCCCAGCTTGCGAAATTTTCGTCTGCTTGTGACTCTGGCAGCCACTCTGGTGCTCGGCCTGTTTGTGTTCCTGAAGCAATTCCTGCTCGATCGGCAACTGATTCACCTGCTCGACCAGTCGCGCCAAAGCTACGAAAACCTGGAGCGATTGCAGAGTCAGCTTGTGCAAAAAGAAAAACTGGCCTCGTTGGGACAGTTGGTGGCGGGAGCGGCGCACGAGATCAACAATCCCCTGGCTGCCATCCTCGGATATTCCGATTTGCTCGCGGCGCAGAGTTCGCTGAAGGGCGAGCAGACCGCGATGGCACAGAAGATCGGCCAGCATGCGCGCCGCACCCGCGATCTGGTCGCCGACCTGCTCAGCTTCTCTCAGCAGAGCCCGTCCGAAAAAGTCCTGATTGATATTGGCGCCCTGGTGCAGCGTGCGCTCCAGATGCACGACGTGCAAATCCGCGGGAAGAACATTCGCGTCGAAGCCATCGTCGAACCGGGTTTGCCGCGCATCTGGGGCAACAGCAACCAATTGCTGCAGACCTTTCTCCATCTCACCGAAAATGCCATCGACGCCCTTAATGAAGTGGGCGGCGGAGCGTTGCTGGTCACCGCCCAACACGTCGGCACCGAAGTGGTGGTCGAATTCTCGGATTCAGGCCCCGGCATGGCCGATCCTCAGCGCGTCTTTGATCCTTTCTACACGACCAAGCCGGTGGGCAAAGGGACCGGGCTCGGTTTGAGTGCTACCTACGGTGTCGTTCAGGATCATCAGGGACAAATTACCTGCCGCAACAAGACGGAGGGGGGAGCGGTGTTCACGCTGCGCTTCCCGGCCGCGGCGCAGGCAGCAATCGCTGTAGAGGCGGGTGGTTCATAGACGATCCGTGCGCGGCAGATTTTTGCGCGTGATCCTCCGCGACTCCAGGGCTTCCGTTCACCTCTCCCGTCAACCGTTCATTCCTGTAACATTAGCTCGATAACGTATGCCTCTTGTCCACACCAGTGCTGGCGTGCTTGAGTTCGAGTCGCTGCGCGACTTGTTGCGCGGTTATACCTCCTCGCCTTTGGGGAGTGGCCGCATTGCGGCTCTGGCGCCTTCAACGGATCGCTCCTGGATTGAGCTGCAACAGCAACTGACAAGCGAGATTCGCGAGTTTCGCCGGGTTGGTGGCCGCTTCGAATTTGCGGGGCTGCTGGATGTTGGGAAGCTGATTGAGAAGGCCAGCATTTCCGGCGCGGCGCTTGAAGCCACGGAAATTCGCGATGTGGTCCTGGTGGTGGACCGCGCCGCAGAGTGGCGCGAGATCGCTCTCAGCCCGCCTGCCGCGATGAAGGAATGGACAGCCATTCCACTCGTCTCCGCCGGCATTGCAGATTTCACGGAATTCCTGCGGAGTTTCCGCAACAAGATTCAACCGGATGGGACACTGGAGGATCGGGCCTCGCCCGAGCTTGCCCGCATTCGCCGGGACATCGAGAAACAAAAGCGCGTGATTCAGGAATCGTTGCGCGGCTACCTGCGGCGGCTGGCGGAAGGCGGAACGGTGCAGGACGAACTCGTCACCATTCGGGGCGAGCGTTTTGTGATTCCGGTGAAGATCGAACAAAAGCGGCGCGTGCCCGGGGTTGTGCACGGCTCGAGTTCGAGCGGGCAGACTGTCTTTGTTGAGCCGATTGAGACGATCGAGCAGAATAACGATCTGGTACGTCTGCTCGATGAAGAGCAAGCGGAGACGCATCGCATTCTGCTCGAGATGACCCGCCGGATCGGCGAGAGCGCTGAAGCGATTCGCAGCGCCGCCGATGCCCTCGCGGAACTGGAATTGCAATTCGCAAAGGCTCGTTTCGCGGAAGATTATTTTTGCGTCCCGGTCACCCTGAACCCAGCGGGCACCCCTGACGGCCAAACGCGTGGACCCCGCCTCGTGTTGCACAAAGCGCGGCATCCGCTTCTGGAGCGCAATCTAAAAAGCAAAGGCGGCAACATCGTTCCCATCTCGATTGAACTCGACAGCGAGCGTCGGGAACTCGTGATTACGGGCCCCAACACCGGTGGCAAGACCGTTACGTTGAAGACCGTCGGACTTCTCGCCCTGATGGCGCAGTCGGGCATTCCCGTGCCCGCTGACCATGCAGAACTGCCCGTCTTCGATGCCGTGCTCGCCGATATCGGCGATTATCAGTCGATCGAGCAGAATCTCTCCACCTTCTCCGCCCATGTCACCAATATCGACTTTATCTCGCGTACTGCGACTGCCCGGTCCCTTGTTCTGCTGGATGAACTGGGCTCGGCTACCGATCCGGAGGAAGGTGCTGCGCTCGCGGTTGCGATTGCGGACCACTTTCGACAAGTTGGTTGCATTTCGATCATCTCCACCCATCACACTGCTCTGAAAGTCTATGGAGTCAACACAGCGGGAGTTGTGAACGCAGCGGTGGGCTTCGACGAATCGACATTGCAGCCGACGTATGAGCTGCGCGTCGGGGTTCCGGGAGCGTCTGCGGGCATTAATATCGCGCAACGGCTCGGACTCAATTCCAAAATCATTCAATCGGCGCGCGCGCGTGTGGGCACGCAGACCCAGGATGTCGCGCGCTTTCTCGACCGGCTACACGCGGAATTAGGCGAAGCGGAAGCCGAGCGTCTGCGCCTTCGCAGCCGGGAACAGGAACTGGAGAGAGAAAAATCCCGCCTGGCGGTCGAAGGTAAGAAAGAACAGCAGGCCAAAGTTCGCGAGATGGAGAAAAAACTCGAGAGCCTTTTCCGGGATTTCGAGTATCACGCGCGGGAAACGGTCAACGCCATTCAGGAGCGCGCCGCCGCACAAAAGCTGTCCAAAGAGGCTGAGCGCCGTATCGCGAAAATGCGGCGTGAATTCCGGGAGCAATTCGACTCGGCGGTGGTCGCGCACTCGACCGGCGCGGATCGCGGAGACCCGAACGCGCAGCCCGCATTGATCAAGCATGTTTCCCAAGGCGACACTGTCAAACTCAAATCGGTGGGGCGCCCCGGCGTCGTGACGCGGCGAATCGACGATCAGCATTTCGAGGTCGAAATCGGCGCTATGAAAATGAAGATTGCACGCGACGATATCGCCGAGGTCATTGCCCGTGCCAGCGACTCTCCAGTAAATGCCGCGCGGGCGCGTGGCATCTCCGTTTCGCTCGACCGCGGAGTTGCGGGAGTTCCGTCGGAAATCAACGTGATCGGGCGAACCGTCGATGAAGCCACCACGGAAGTCGAAAAATTTGTCGACCGCGCGTTTCTTGCCGGGCTCGCGCGCGTGCGCGTGGTGCACGGTAGCGGTATGGGCATCCTGCGCAAAGCTCTCCGTCAGTTTCTGCAGAAACATCCTCACGTTGCGTCCGTCACCGAGCCTCCGCAGAATGAGGGCGGAGGCGGCGCAACCGTCGTCGAACTTCGGGTTTAGAGAATAGAGGACGGGGGATCGGAAGGACACAAGGACCGCGATCGCACGATGGGCGGTCCTCGTCCTCCGATGGCCAAGGCTGGCCGGGACTTTAGCGGCGACGCCTCCAGAAACTGGTTTCAGATTGGCCTACCGAGGAAAAAGTCGGCCCGTCCGTGCCGGTGCCTTCCGCGTGTGCGGCCTCTTCAGAAACGTGCTCGGGTTGCTTGCGGCTCTCTGTCTCGGCGCGGTTGTCATCCTCAAGAAGCGGGATGACAAGCCGAAGCGCGTCAATTTCCTTGTGCACGCGGTCACAATCTGCTTCTTTTTGCCGCAGGATCTCTTGAATGTCCTTCACTGATCAACTCCTCCACAGAAATTGCCCCGCAGGGCCTGGGTTCGCCAGAGTTCGACGCCCACGGATCACGAGTCAGGGTTCACGAACAACCAAGCGTATCTTCTGGAGATTACGGCCTGGAATACCGGGGTTTACGTATTTCCAGGGGCTGGCCCGACGAAGGGATATACAGAAGTCTATTACAGGCAGAGGGGAAAAGATAGGCGGGCCTGCACTCGGCAGGCCCGCCGTTTGGTAGTGTTGACTACATTAGGATGAGCGACCGAAGTTTTTCAGCTCTGTGCTGCTAATTTTCGCCGAAGCACGCCGGCCAGGCCGACCAGGCCCGTGCCGATCAAGCTAAGCGTTCCCGGTTCCGGCACGACGGTCGGATTGTAGCCAATGAACTCCTGCGGTCCGTAGCCTGGCCGCGAGCCAAGCGCCGTATAGATGTTCAGCCCCTTGTACGCGCTGTTGGGCGTGGTCGCAGCCAGTCCCAGATACTGCGACATGAGCGTTTCCACGGCGGCTTCGCTGTTGCCATTCTTCTGCCCGCTGAACAATTCCCAGACTGCCGCGTTTCCCAGAGAAGCGTTGATCTGACCATTGAACACTCCAAGAAAAATCAAACCGGCTGCCCGGTAGTCCATCAGCGCCGGTCCGCTCGTGCCGAACATTCCACCTTGCAGAATGCTATGGACACTGGCCGTCCAGCTTTCCCCGAACGAGATGTGGTTGTAATAGGAATCGCACATCATCGGCGTCAGAACAGTGCTGCCGTTGATCGAGAAGTTGTACGGATAGGCATACACCCCGGTAGGAGCAATGTTGCCTGGACCAACATTCACAAATGTGAGTTGGGCGGTGGAATTCGCGAACGTTTGTCCCACCAGCAATCCCAAACACATCACAAGAGCCAGAGTGCCGAACCTGAAAAGACGCTGCATAAAGCCTCGACTGTATGAAGTTCGTACCTCTCACAGTACGGGCACAGGAGGCTTGTCACAATTGCTCAAACGTGGCGTTACGGCAGATGACAGAAGTAACTATTACTTCGTGAGTGGGATGGGTGAGGTCAGCGAGCAGCAGTTAGCTTGCGTACTTGAAGGCAGTCCAGAAAATATTGTCATTCCGACCCCGAGCGCGGCGGAGGAATCTGCACGCAACGGCACGCGCAGGAACCAATAAACCAATCCGGAAAGCAGCGATGCGAACGGAGCCTTTGAAGAAGCCACGATGCGCTGTTAATTCTGCGGGAAAGCTTCGCCCGCATCGCTCGTGATCACCGACCGGTTGCGTGTCCAACAGGGCCGCAAGTCAAAATCAAGATTGCAGGGATTGCAATGCGCGCCGACATTACCGCATCTGCGGAGCAGTGGCCATCGCCTGCGTGCGCTCGGAGTGGCCCGAGTTCTCGGTCTGCGCCTTCGCCTGAATCTGCTTCTTGGTCTTCGGGTGCGCAGCCGCTGCCGTAGCCGCACTCATTTTGTGCTGCTGCTTGGTTTCCGTTGCCTTCGCCTGGGTAGACTGAGCGGCGGCGTTGGGAGCGGCGGCCCACGGATCGTACCAGGTCGGATCGACTTCCTGTTGCGCCAGGGCCGGGATTGTCAGCATTGGCAACGCCATGGTTCCCAACAGCACGGCCTTCAGCAAAGTTCCTTTTGAGAGCGTCATAACCATCCTCCTTTGCGCAGCCGTCCTGCGGCCAACGCGCGTCCCACGCATAGGCATTAGGCAATCGCTCTGCCAAGTGCGAGGGGCGGATCCTTTTGCGCACCGCCTACTCGCTAACTGCCTACAGTTCAATCGTGTGCAGTGCAAAGCCGGGAGAGCTTCCTTGCCAGAGACACCGCGCCGAACCATGCGATTGGCTAACCAATAAGCTAGTCAGTATCCGGATGGATAGGCCATGGATCAGGAAAATCAGCAACGTACAAGCACTGGTCGTTCACCGGCAAGGGCGCGAGGAAAGAACAGATAAGAAGAAAGGGCGCAGGCTGAATCTCCTGCGCCCTCGTTTGGAAGCCCCAGCCCCGAATCTATCGGGAGCGTTAACTGCTAGAACTTCACCTTCAACCCAAGCTGAATCGCCCGCGGACCACCGCTGCCGATGACGGGGTTCGCGGCGGCAACGTCGGGTGTAAGCCCATCGCCGCCGAATGACCCCGGCACGGATGGATCTACGTTCCCCAATTGGCCTCCCACCCCATTCGGATTGGTGAAGTTCGGGTGATTCAGAATATTGAAGAACTCTCCTCGCAATTGAACCGAGAAGCGCTCATGAAATACCCACATCTTGGTCAGGGAAAAATCCCAGTTGTGATAGCCCGGCCCGCGGAATATGTTGCGCCGCATGGTGCCAAAGGTTCCAGCCGGGGGTGGGGTCATGATGCCGCTGCCTTCTACGTAGCAACCGAAGTTTGCCACTGCCTGTTGCGCGGCCTGGTTCCCGGCGGCAGTCAAACAGCGCGCATCTGCTGGATTGCTCCCAACGATGCTGACCGCA
>Ga0206931_1225_pt1 | contig 10317 bp, 7 predicted proteins | sample Alteio_BWOrgHeat_17_FD_152946 | JGI IMG/M metagenome (GOLD analysis project Ga0206931, IMG submission 152946) | Enriched cells from forest soil in Barre Woods Harvard Forest LTER site, Petersham, Massachusetts, United States -... | ecosystem: Environmental > Terrestrial > Soil > Temperate forest > O...
CAAAAAAACCCGCAGGAAACCTCTGCCGCGCGCCGCTGCCCATAAACTTCGTAGCGTGCGCAAGGTGCTTGACGGGTTTTCAGCCGTCGAGGTGGGGCGCAGGTATGGCGACTCTCCACGTGCCGTCGCTTACTGGGTGACGCGCTTCAAGGCAAAGGGGAGCGCGGGCCTTCACATCATGCCTCGCTCGGGGCGGCCGACGAAGTTGACGCCCCCACAACTAGAGAAAGTGAAGGCCTATGTCGAAGACGCTCACGTGCGATCGGTCGCCGTGACCGGAAGCGCCCTCGCCCAATTCATCAAAAAAAAGCTCAGAGCCAGACTTACGCGCCGGCACTGCCTCCGAATTCTCGCGAAACTCGGCCCACCCTTGTCGCCACCTTAACCGTTGCGATTGGATTCTCTTTCTCGGCTCGGATTGCGCGACAGCGCAGACGCGGAAATATTCCGCGCCGCGTTTTGCGGGATCAAACCGTAACCGTTTCGTTCATAAAACCGTGGCAATCATTGGCCGAAACGACTTCGGCAACCCGTGCCGATAACGAGTTCACTCTCACGAGTGAGAAATGGTGGAGGTGGCGGGAGTTGAACCCGCGTGCCCCTGACCTTCGCGCACCGCGTCTACCATGTTTAGCGTGATTTTAATCTCACCGGAGCCAAGCGACCACACGCGCTAAGACCCCAGCCAGTCCCCGGATTGAAGATACGGCGCGCAGTCCGCGGACGGCTCCGCGCGCTATGCCTGCTGTCGACGTTAGTTTCCGCTAGCAGGTGTCGCGGGACCAACGAGGCCGCAGTTTAGGCGGCCAAGGGCATTTCTTCAGTGTTGCCTATTATTTTTGTCGCAGGGGATTTAACGAGAGACCCACGACTCTCGACAGGCAGCGGCGCACTCCAACCAAGGGTAGAATCCAGAACACCCCCATAAAGGGAAAGTGATTGGGTTACACAAACGAGTGCGGACCAATCAAAGAACAGAAGTCTCACTATGAGCCGCGCACGCTTGATTGCAAGCGTGCCGCGAGGTCGCATCGGCGGGGGCGCACATCTGCGAACGATCTGGAACAAGCACGCATGTTGTAACTTTGGTTGTAACTCCCCGCCGGCGACTATGCCGTCACGGTTCATTCCTCGGCACGCCGCTCAGTCAAGGTCGATCGCTGCCAGCTTGTCCAGCGCCGCGCGTCGATCACCGATTCCGACGTGGGTGTAGTGCTGCGATACCACCGCTGACTCATGGCCGATGATGTCGCGCACCACGGCCTCGGTGGCGCCACTCATCTTGAGCAGCGTTGTCGCTGAGTGTCTAAGGGAGTGGAAGCAAAGTTCGTTTTGCCTCCGCCGACCGCTTCGGCCTTGGCCGCCGTCGTTGCTACCTGCGTCCGATCTTTTCTGAGCGAGCCCGGCGCTGACGAGAATGCCGAAAAAGGCACCGCTGAGAGCGGAGGTCGCGCGGTTGCGTCGAACGATGGCGGCGGCGCTGGGGAACACGGCTGCGGTGGGATCATCCGAACTGGGTAGCTCAGCCAAGTACGAGGAAACCACAGGCACCATCGGGATCATCTGTCGGCGGCTCGTCTTGCTGGTTAAGAAGCGGATCGTTCTGTTCTCCGCATCGATCTGGGCCCAGGTCAGAGTGGCGATGTCCCGTAGCCTTTGGCCGGTGTAGAGACCCAGCAGAACCATGCCGCGCCACTCGCCCGCCACGACCTTCAGTAGTGCTTGGAGCTCGCTGGGACTGAACCCCCGCCTGATCGAGGGCTGTGTTTTCAGGAGCTTCAACTTTGCTGGCGGGTTGTCCAAGATAATGCCGTCCCTCCATGCGGCCATGAACATGATGCGAAGGATCTTGAGCTTTAAGTTTGCGGTGGAGGCCGTCGACCGTGCTGCCACCTGGTCGCGCCATGCCGCGATCTCTTGTAGATGGATCCCGTGCATCGGCTCCGCCGCCCGGCTTCCAAGCCACTTGGCAAACTCACTGATCGTGTCCTCATAGTGGCGAAGCGTGATTGGGCGCACCTCAGATTTTTTCTGTCCCAGCCAACGGGTCATGTATTCGGCAACAGAGGGGCTTGCCAACGGCGAGGCATTGATCATCTGGTAGATGTCCGACACCACCTTCCTCGCTTGCGACTCGATCATGCTCCGCCGCCCCGCTTCTTCCCAGGTGTCAGCCAGCTTCTGCGCCAGTTTCCGATCAGCAGTCTTGGTGCTGCGGTTCGCCATCCGGCCATCTTGCAGCCTGAAGCATGCAATCAAGTAGGGGCTTCGAGGAACTCGCCGCAATGATGCCATGAATGTCGATCACACCACTGTATTTGCGCGCTCTTGCACAATCTATTTTGCAGGAAGGATGAGCCGGCGCGTCGTATCACGGTGCCTGATTCAAGCGGTTGAGCAGCGCGAGGACATCGTCGAACGGGACCAGGACCTTGCCGCGGACATTGCCGCGCTTGCGGAGGCGCACCAGGCGGAGCTGCCCCTCGCGCTCGAGATCGTAATAGGTCGTCCGGCCTAGGTTGAAAAATGGATCGGGTCCCCGCTGCGGAAGCGGGAAAAATTCTGGCCGAACGGTGGGCGGAGGCGCGGAGACGACGAGGTTGGAGAGGGTGGTGTGGAGGTTCATGCAATTGATTCTGTGTTGGAGGGTCAGAGGAGAGTGGGCGAGCGGCGTCGGCGCCGCGCCGTGATGCGCAGCATCACCTTGACTGCCGCCATCCGCGCCGCGCACTTGATGATCCAGCGAAATTCGGCCTCGGGCGTGAGCGGGTGGTAGACGAGGATCACGCGGCCGCGGCGGTCGTAGTGCCAGGTGCCGCGGCACCGGTCGAGATCGAGGCCCTTGGCTCTGTCCGCCGGGACGGCCCGAGGTTGACGGGTATCCATGGGCGTATTATTCCAAAGGTCGGAGGCCGTCGCGCCGCGGGCGTCGCCGCTCACGGTCGCGCCGCTCCCGCGGGGCGTTGTCGCCGACGGAACCCGGCGGGAGCGGCTCAGGCTCGGTCAACGCTGCGGCCAGCGGGCCGCCGGCGCTGATGGCGCGCCAATACGCTTGCCTGGTCACCTTCTTCCGGCGGTGGGCCTCGATGGCCTCTTGTTGTTCACGTTCGTCGCGGGTCATAGTGTTGTTGGGTCGATATTCGTGAGTTCAGTCGTCCGACTGGTCGGCCTCGCTCCGCGTGCCGAGCTCGCTGAGCCAGGCCTTTGTTGCGGCGCCGTATCCCGGCCGGCGCATCTCGTCGGCCGTGGCGCCGACGTAGCGCCGGTGCGCGTGGTGCATGACGCCGGCCGCCCGCGTCTTCCGCCGGCTGGCCGCGGCGTCCTCGAAGCACCCGACGACGTCGCGCACGGCCTCGTTCAGCGCTACGGCCACGCCGGTGCCGACCTCGGCCCCGACGGCCAACCACGCCTCCGCGTAGGCCGCGGCCCACGGCGGCGTGGCGATAACGTAGTCCAGAATATTTTTCGCGTGGACCTCGCTCGCAACCGGCTCACAAAACACGGCGACGCTCCCGTCCGCGCTGGTGACCTCCGCCGCCGTGACACCGGCCGCGACGAGCGCGTAGCCGTGAAGATGGGGCCACGCAAAGGCCCCTGACCGGCCGTAGGAGTGGAAATGCGGGATGAAGTGCTCGCCCCAAAAGATCCCGTCGAGCTTGCCGTCGCGAACCAGGTCGTAGGTGGCTCGGTGGAGCATGTCCCAGTATTCCATGAGCACAGAGAGGTCGGCCTCGATTCGGTCAGTCCGCGCAACATGGGGGCGGACCGTGACAGTAACGCCCTGCCGCCAGAGTCGTCCGGCTGGGCGGTAGCGGTTGAATAACCCACGCTCTTTGACGAACCCGCAATATTGGCACACTGACCAAAGCGTGCACCGGCGGCCAGGGTAGCGCAGCCCACAGGCGCAAAGGTCGGCTGCACCCGTGTGACCGGCGAGAACGAGGACGACGGCGTCGCCCAGACAATCTTGGCCGGCGCGAGCGAACCGCCAGGCGAACCGGCGAATGGTTTCCTGGCGATCCTCGAGCATCTGGCGCTGGCGAGACGGGAGGTGGTGGAGGTGGGCGACGACCGAGGGGGCGTCACCCCAATTCCACTGGTAGTAGTTGGTGGGCACCTGGTGGGCCGAGCTGGCCGAGGAGAGTGATCTCTATACTTCTTTTAATGGAGAGAGAAGGGGGGTGGCCTGTTGATGATGGAGTCTGGAGCTCCTTGGCCGCTTCCACTGGTTGAAGTGAAAAACGCACCGGTAGCATTTGTTACCGGCGCGGAGTTCGAAGCCATCGGTTAGGCGCCGGTTACTGCGCGGGCGGCGGTTCAACCGCGGACACGTCCGCCTGCGTGGTTGCCGAACTGCTCGCCGGTGTCAGGCCGTATTCGGACTCCAGACCGTCGAGCGCGGTGTCGGCGAGGCCGTGGCGCGGATTCTTAGAGCCGCCGTTAGTACCGTTCCGCACCGTACCGAAGAGCGGCACCGACTTGAAGATGTGGTTCGTGCCGCCGATGTTCCTGATCGTGATTTTGCGCGCCCACATCCAAGATTCAAACCCGTAGAAGTTTGCGAAATTGGATGCGATCGAAGTGCCGGCTTCGAGGCCAGCATTTGCGACAACCGCGCGCTGAATCAGCTTGGTGGGCGCCCAAACGTTGGGTTGTTGATGGAAGGCCTCGGGGATCGCGCCACGAATCCTCGCTTGGACGGACTTGGCGTCCAGTTTCTGCGGTCGCGTCCCGAATCCCTTCTTCCAGTTTGTGCGGAGGCACAGATACGAAATCGTGATCTTCTGGCCGGGCAGCAGCTTGAGCAGGCAGATCTTGAGATCGACGGCAGTGGGTTCAGGGACTTCGGAGTTCGCGGTCGCCGACAGCGCGCCGTTATCGGCGCCGACGGGAACGCTCTCGCCCGGAGCGGCGGGAGTTTCGGAGCTGGCGGCGGTGATGTTGTTGCTGGGCTCTGCGTTTGTTACTTCGATCGGAGCAACTGCGAACTCAACGTTCTCCGGTGATGCCGGAAACGGCTTATTGGTCTCGGACGAGACGCTTTCAGTGGTGATTGGGTTCATATGTACGCATCTAAAGAATAGATGCGCAACGAACCGGCGTTAGTCGTTAGTTACCCCACTCAAAGCGGTCAACTTATAGGAGCGGATCATCCAGATAGGACGAATGTTACATCTCTCACAAAACCAGAAGCCGCGGAGGCGACCTTGCTAGGCAGGTTTTTGTTGCAACTAATACGTGCCGCTACGATTCTTGACTGATGCCACGGCCAATGCCCAAGATTGAGCTGACCAAGAAAGACGAATGGGCGCTGAAGTGGATGGCTCGTCCCGAGTCACGGCAACCTGATCTCGTGAAAGTGCGCGCCAAGATTGTTCTGAGCGCCTCCAACGGTAAGGCCTACCTTAGCATCGCCCGAACGCACCGATGCAGTCTGCGGTGTGTCGGTGAATGGTGTCGCCGGTTTGTGGCGGACGGTCTCGACGGCCTTAGAGATCGGCCCGGTCGTGGAAGGAAATTCGCGTTTGAAAAACGAGCGCTGAGATTACTGCGCCAAAGACCACCAACTCGTGACGGGTGGAATGCAGGGTTGCTGGCTCAGAGGCTGAGAATTGATCTGCGTGCGGCCCGGCGTTTCGAACAAAGGCACCCCAAGGCGGGGTTGTTGATGGATTGTTCGAAGAGCCTAGACCCACAGCAAGTTTAGTTCGATGCGTGCACGGACCTTAATCTCAAGTTCTGCCGCATGAATCAAGAAAGCCGAGTTTGGAAACCAACGCGCGCGGCTCCACAATATTTTTGTGGGCCTAGCATATTTTCAGTCTAAGGGCATGAAATTTCGAGCGTTCGATCATTCAAACGTTCTGCGGTGGACAATTTAGCTTTGTGGTGCAGCGTATCAATGGTCGCCGTGGGTCTGAAAAAAGTGCTACCGCTTGTGGGGAGTCACTTGGGGGGATCCCGCCACGGGCGCTCTGACAAAAGAATGTTGGGCGCTGAAATCGCGGCTATTAAACACCCAGAAAACTAAACTAGATCTCTAAGCCCCGCGGTGGTGAACACCTCGGTTGGCTTGGTTGTGATATGTGAGGTCTGCCAGCGAAGGCTGCGCAGACTAGGATTTTGGAAATAAAGTTAGTTTTTTGTTAGGTCGTAGACGTCCGCTAGTCCCCCGTGCGCACCGCATCCCTTGGTTTTATGTTTAGAAGGCGCGCGGCAACAACCTCAGTTGTCATTGGCAGCGCCGCCTATTTATAAATTTTATCGTTTCGTGGTGACCGCGTCTTGTTTCTAAGGGCGCGGTCCGCAGATTAAGGGTGAAAGTGCCTACGCTTCGTCGTCGGACTTTCAGCGGAAGAATGAATCGGCAGAAATGCTGTGAGGCGTGCATTGGGGCCGCACGCGTTGGGCCCCTAATCCTCAGTCATTCGAACCGTCTGTCACGAGTATGCCGCTCGGCGTGCTCGCGCGGACACACATCCATGAAAACCAGTACGTTGCCTTCCCAGGTCTTCCGCGGCTTCTCCGCGTTCGCTCGTTTCAAGATCTTCTCGCTGATGACCTTTATCGTCTTCTCGGTCGTCGGGCCGATCTCCGCAGCAGGGCCGGGCGCCTCGCCGCCGATTAGCCCCGCTGACGGGGCGACGGGTATATTCCCAATGCCGACTGTGACATGGGAGCCAAATCCGTCGGCCCAATTCTACGTGGTCCAGGCGGCCTACCAAATCGCCGATATTCCTACGGGCCTCGCCGCCAATCTCGGCAGCACGGCGATCGTGAATACCGTGGCAAACACGAACCCGTGGTCCGTTGATGCGACGTCCTACCAACTCCCCCTGCTTGATCCCGCGGCTCGCGTTTTTTGGCGTGTGTTCCCGAAGGAGGGTTCCAGCTACGGAACAGCCACGATCATATCGTTTTGGACCGTGCCGCAAAATTTGGAAACTTTGATCCCGGGCAACCCCTGGCCGCATAACCAAGCGACCACAGGACCTACGCCGAGTTTATGGTGTGCAACGTCCGGTGGGGCCAGCACCGCCATCACACTCACCACCGCTGACGGCGTCACCCATGCCTACCCCGCGGTCACTCTACCGTTCACGCCACCTCTGCCGCTGCCTCCGGGACGCACCACTTGGTCTGTGACGATCAGCGATCCGGCCGGCAACACCATCAGCGGACCGGTTTGGGCATTCAACGCTGTCTCGACTCCTCCGGCGACGGTCTCCGGAAATGCGACCCCGTTGACCGCCACGGCGGGCGACCCCGCACATGTCTTCAAACTGACCATCACCTTTCCGCCACTGCAGGGCGTTTCGGCCACGGTCTCGGGTCCGGCCATCGCCGCGCCGGTGACCCTGACCGCGAGCGGCACCATCGCCGTCCAATCCGGCGGCACCGTGATTCTTTCACTCGTATCCTCGTCGCCGGGAGTGCGCCCTCTCGGGATCGTTGGCAGTGCCTGGGGTTCGGGCGCCACCGTGGCCGTCACCGTCAACCAGGCCGCGATGGTTGTCGCTGCGAGGTTCACGAGCAGCGCGCCCGGTGTGAACCTGAGCAATTCGGTTCGGTTCCCGCTTCAGGCCATCGACGCCACCAACTATTTTCAAAATCAACCGGCGACGCCCCTCGACAACGACCTACTTATCATGAATGAAAGCATTCCGTCCGGCACGTCGTCCGGGCATGGCGGCGCGCCGCCGCCAACCCTCGTCGTGCGCTTCGCTGGCATTCGCTTTGAGTCGCTCCTCGATCCCGTGGCCGAGGGACTCGGATCTGCGCGTTACATGTCCGCCGACGCGCTCATTTTTCACGCACAACCGTTGCCGCCTAATATCCAGCCCGGGGGACAGGTGAAGCTGGGCCGGATTCTTTCTGAGCCGTTGACCTTTGCCGTCGGCACGACGCCGCCAACCGTCAACGGGAGCTCGAACTTCGACTACGCGCCAACGGTGACCGCGTTCTCCACCGGTCAGTTCGCGAGCGAACTCGACGGCAACCTGCCGGCCCGTGTTGGAGACGAACTTTGGTTCAACTTCGCCCCGGCCCGCCTCGATATGGGTGCAAGCGTCGGGGTAGCCCTGGTGGCGGACCTGCCGACGGCCACGAGTTACGTTGCCATCGCCGTAGGCGGTCCCAAGAGCACGACCCCGGGTTCGCAGCCCGAAGTTTACTGGGCCTGGACCGAAATGCCGGACCCGCCGGCGGCGTCGGCGGCAACCACGCCCGTTGCGACGCCAGTCCCGCTCAGCATCACCGCCCAGCCGGCCAGTTTGACGGTGCCCACAGGGAATGCCTTTTCGCTCACGGTCGCCGCCGCGGGTTCGGGAACCATCACGTATCAATGGAACCACAACGGCACGTCCGTGGCTGGCGCCACCGCGGCGGTTTACAGCGTCAGTTCGGTTGGCGCTGGAGACGCGGGCAGCTATGCGTGCGTTGTAAGCCTTGGATCCTCCTCGCAAACGTCGACGGTGGCAACTGTCACCGTCACGCCGCCGCCGCCGCCCGCCCCCGGATTATTGCAAGACCTCCTGTCAAACGTCACCGTCACGGCCGGGCAGGAATGGGCCCTCAACTGGGCGTTTTCCAATCCCGATGGCACCACAGAGAGTCAAAAGCTCTATCACGACGGTGTCGTCGTGGCGTCTTGGCCTGCGGGCTCCACGATGCCGACCTCGTGGGTGGTTAAAACGGCCGCACTGACCGATGGTGGCGACTGGTGGGTTGAATGCAGTAACTCCGGTGGAACCAGCGACACGATTCATTGTTTGGTCACCGTCAACGCGGTCAGCCCAAGCGGTGGTTCCTCAAACGGAACCAACTCAAACCCCTCCTCTGGCTCAGGCAGCAACGGCACGACGGGAATAACCCCGACAACCACTCCCGCCCCAAGTTCGAACACGCCAACCACGCCAACGACCACACCCGGCGGTGGAAACACTGGTTCCACGCCGACGCCGATCACGCCGGTGACCCAGCCGGTTACGACACCGGTCGCCCCTCCGGTTTCTCTCGTGATCACGCCGGACCAGCCGATCTTCTATATCGCCACCCTGGCAAACGCGCGTATTTTTTTCACGGTGACAAAAGCGGGAGTGCCGCAGGCCGGGGTGTCCGTGACCGCGGTGCTCGATGGCAGTTCCTTGACGCCAAACGCGGTGGTCACGGATTCCGCGGGACGCGGCTCGGTGGTCATCCCGTTCGCCCCGGCGCCGCTCGCTGTCATCACGCAGCATGCGCTCACCTTTGCCACGGGCGGTTTCACGGGATCCGCGGTATTGCGGTTTTTACCGTCCACAGCGGCGATCGCGATGCAACTCTTGCCCCCCGTCCCGGTGCTGCCGGTCGATGCCAGCCGGTTTCCAACGTCGGTGAATCCGTCAACAGTGCAGAGCGCAATCGGTCACACATTGGCTGGGATCGCGACGGCCGCCACCGGAAACTTCAAAACCGAAATCACCGCAAATCCCGTCGCGGGATCAGCGTTTTATCTGGTCCTGGGTGAGGTTGTCGTGATGGCGCTCGGAGGGCCGGATATCGTGATCTTGACCAACGAAGCCATTGACGCGGTTGCGCCGGATTTGCTGGAGGCGATGGTGGGTGCGGTCGACGTGGTTAATGGCGCGGCCATCAGCGCCGTGATCACGGCAGATATCACGACGCTTGGTAATCAGCTCAACCTGACGCCCATGCAAATGACGATGGCGCAGCGCACGGCGAATGGTTTGCAAACCGTGGTGGGCCTCGGATCGGATTTTGCGAATCTCCTGCCACCGACCGGAACGCTGGCCGATCTCATGGACGGCGCTTCTCCTGTCGCACTGGTGCTGGCGGTGAATCCTTTGCACGGCGCGGCGGTCGTCTATTGGCAGCCGCACAGCCAGACGTATTTCGCGGTCGCCGGCACTCCGCCACCGGCCCTGACGTCAGCTACCGCACTGCGCAACTTGGCCCCGGCGAACTCGGTGTCCATGGGTTTCATTCCGGAAGCCAACAGTCTGGTCGTGGCCGAGGGGGTGGGATTTGGGCTGCAGGATTTTGGCCTCCCGGCCAGCGCGGTCCTAGCGAGTGGGTTCAATTTTGTGGTGACACCCGGTGGCTCAGTTCAGGCCAACAACGGCTCGATTTTGCCGGACGCAGTCAGCGCGTTGATGAACGAGGGAGGCATGATTATCCCCAATCCCTTGTTGGATCCGTTGTCCGGCACCGACCGGATTTTCACCGCGACGATGGCAGGCGGCTTTTCGTTTAGCGCGTCGCTTTATGCGCCGCTGCTGTCGGGTGGCTATGGCTGGCTGGGTGGAACGGCGGAGG
>Ga0206931_1242_pt1 | contig 10261 bp, 8 predicted proteins | sample Alteio_BWOrgHeat_17_FD_152946 | JGI IMG/M metagenome (GOLD analysis project Ga0206931, IMG submission 152946) | Enriched cells from forest soil in Barre Woods Harvard Forest LTER site, Petersham, Massachusetts, United States -... | ecosystem: Environmental > Terrestrial > Soil > Temperate forest > O...
TTGAAGCTCATGCGTCGCAAAGGCTCGCCGAAGTTTAGCGCGGAGTAATTATGGCATTGCAGCCGGCAGGTGTTCACTGACGAAACCTGGGCCAAGACCAATATGATCCCACTGCGCGGATGGGGCCACGAGGTCAAAGGCTGATTCCCAAGGCACCTCACGGCCGGCGGCGGCGGTTCGTCGAGGCCACCTCGAAACGCATTGGCGCACTCCTTAGCGAGTTCTCGCCACGTGAGTGCGCCAACTACCTCAGAAACTCAGGCTACGCTTCAATCTAATGGCATCAGACTCTAAGAGTCTGCAGCTACTACAGCAGAATGAACAGGTGCAACTTCCGGGACGTGCCGGAATATGACTACGGTCGTTGCTAGATCGTGGCCGCTCTCCGCTGTGTTAAATACTGACTTCTGATCTTCTGGCCAAAGGGGCTTTCGAGATTGAGGCCCACTTCGCTGTAGGCCCTAAGAGATTAGCTCGGGCCATCGATTTCCAATCTTGGAAAGACGTAATGCATTTTTGATAATCATGATGTTCTGCTCGGAAAGCTCTTCGCGCCATTTTTCGCTCGTCGCGCGAGAGTGCTTATATACTGTATAGTAGCCATTGAATCCGCGCGGAGTCATGCTCCTGGTGACGAATGCTTCGGTTTCCCTCGGCCAATCTAGTCCGGCGAAATTGAACAAATCTTGGGAAAGTCCCATTGGATCATTAACAAGGTCGTCATAACGGATAATCCGCGCACGGGGATTGCCGTCGAGGTCATCGATAGCCTTCTCATTCCTGACGACCCATTCCCAAGCGAATTTCTCGACCTGGGGCATTGCCGCGATCCGTTGCCGAGTCAGACCGTAGGTCCTAGCCTGAGGAGTAGCCAACAGTCTTACATCGAAGTCGATTCGTTTCATCTCAAACTTGCCGGCAGTTATCCCATTAAGAAGCGATGCAACCTGTCCCATCGGATTACGGAGGATCACAATCGTACGCGCATCGGGAATCGCTCGCGTTATAAGGCCAGCGTGATGCACCAAGCGGACCGATTTCATCACAACGTGAATTCTAGGGTAAGTTTGTAAAATAGGGCTTCCCGGCACGATACAATGTTTCGTCAGATTCCGAGGGGGTATCTTACTTAGGAGATGGAGAAAATAGATGGAGAGGGCGCGCGAGCCGTACGATAATGTGGTATCGCATTGCTTGCGAAATACAGGAAGACTTCCAGCAGATTTTATGTTTCTGACCTCGAGAAATGCAGCCACCTGCTCTCGGATCAGGGCGGCATATTTAATCTCGTCTTGCTCAGGATAGTTTACGGGAAGCGGTGTTGCATCCGACGCCATATCCGGTTCGTGTTGGTACATCACCGACGGATGGCTATCAAAAATCTTACTGAGCCAAGTCGTGCCCGAACGCGGCGCGCCTAGAATAAAGGTCAGCGGCATCTTTGGCGTGAAGACTTCGTCGCATGGCTGACTCAGCATCGGACGAGAATTCTCATCAAACTGCGCGTTCATCATCACGTGGTTCTGGGTTTTATCTTAACTGGAACGAACCAAAGAAAACCTAGCACACTCGGTGTCATTCTACGTCCGGTTGAGAGTATACTACAACCTACTATCATAGTTAAACATTGGTCAAGCCTGAGATTAGAGCTAAATCTGGCCTGATCTAATCGGATAAGGGAATTCTGCGGGGACCGATTTGTAATCCAACTGTTTGCTGGAGCAGCGGATAGGCATGATTCTTAGGATTTGCGGGTTCGGATTGCCAGAGTTGATGGCGGGAACTCGCACGGGGAGGCGGCCCATATGTTACTCCAGCAGTACCTGTCACTCATATCTCCATGTAGCCAACGCCTGCTCGACCATCCGCAATCCGGTGCGCCAGAGATTATGAGCGAGGCGCGGTTGTGTTGCTGTACCGCAGTTTATGATGTCGGGGTCAAGCTCCGCGAAAGTTGAGGTGTGAAGACCCGGATGGTCTGCAATAACCCGACACATACTTTCGAAACGCGACATGACGGATCGATTAGGTCTTGCCCGGTCCCGCGATAGCATTTCAAAACTATGCGTCACGATGACAAAGGCCGCGTGGCCAGATTTGCCGGCATGATCCAGGGCCTCGCGCATTTCGCGGGCAGACATCGCGCAAATTTGCGCGGGACGAATATGCTGTAGCCTGTCCCAAATCCCGGACACCGGCAATTCAATTATACCTAGATGTTTGCATGGGGAGGTCTGATCGCGTGGCAGGTTGATTCGGCAAGGCGAGTATGTGAAAGGCGCGTTAAAGCTGGTGTCCCAGCGCAAGCCGAGCGTCGCGAGCGCACGCAAGCTGTTATCATCCGCGCCGTAATTTCCCGCTCGAAACGCGACCGGACGGGGTGCTCCGGCTCGCTCGAGTATCTCTGCAGCAAGGCGTATTAGCGTCATCTGGTCGTCAAGGGAAAAGTCCGCCAGATTATGCCCTCGTTGTTCTATGGGCGATTGCGTTGCCCATTCGAGCCACTCAGTGTGGACGTGCAATTGCACGTCGTGCCCGCGGGCTAGGATCGGCCCGACGATATCAGAAATTAAGGCCTCGCCATAAACTAGCGCGGGCAGGGGATCGACGAAGAACACTCCCTTCAAACCGCGAGAATCGAGTTGATCCATCTGCCAGCCGATGCCGAACGCGCCCGCGTCGCATTTGCCGTGAATCGAACTATCGAGATTGGCTTGTGCACTCATGCCACGCTGGTACAGAAGCGCGGAGAGTTCGGTGTCTATAGTGACTAGAACTTTTGTCATGGTGGTAAATCTAAAATCCTCTGCGCACTATAGCTTAATTCATTCAATCGAAAAAAGGCATCGCAGTTTGCCCAATATCCGAACATCACGACGGGTGATCCCCAGCCGCGAATCGCGCTCTCGAATGCCCTCGGACCGCGCCGAACCAGTTCAGGAATCTATCGAGGCATCGGATGTCAACCTGCGTGGCGTCGTAAGAAGTCTAGGCCAATGGTAACGTCAGAATCATTTGACGGGTAATTTCGTCGAATTGGTGGACAATTGAAATTGAGATGCTTAGGAGTGCCTGTCATAGTGTTACTAATGGAATTAGCCTAGTATGTTAGTATCATGCGTATTTTGCATATCCTCGATCATTCGCTGCCCCTTCACAGCGGGTATACCTTCCGCACACTTGAGATCCTCAACCAGCAGCGACAACGTGGATGGGAAACATTTCACCTAACAAGTCCCAAGCATGGGCCGAGCCCGGACCCAGTGCAGCGGATCGACGGATGGGATTTCTTCCGGAGTCCGATGCCAACAGGCGCCTTCGCGCGCCTCACAGTCGGCCAAGAAATCCTGCTCATGCGGAATCTCGCGCGGCGGCTGGATGAAGTCGTAGCTGTTTGCAAACCCGATGTGCTGCATGCCCATTCCCCCGTTCTGAACGCGCTGCCAACGCTTTGGGTCGGGCGGCGGCGGCAACTACCGGTGGTTTACGAAGTACGGGCGTTCTGGGAGGACGCAGCTGTTAGCCATGGGACAGGTCAGCACGGCGGCATGCGCTATGCGGTGAGCCGCATGCTCGAAACCTACGCGCTTCGACACGCCGACGCTGTCACAACAATTTGCGAAGGCTTGCGCGACGATATTGTCGCGCGTGGGGTGGCAGCCGACAACGTCACCGTAATTCCGAACGCGGTCGATACCCAAGCATTCTCCGGTCGCCCGCCACCGGATCCGGCGTTGATTGAAAAACTTGGGCTAGCTGGGAAAGTCGTCCTCGGATTCCTCGGTTCGTATTACCGGTATGAGGGCCTGCACATCCTCTTAGAAGCAATGAAAGAGTTGAGCAATGCGGAACCGCGCGTGCATCTGCTCCTGGTCGGCGGTGGTCCCGAAGAAAGCAATCTCAAACAGCTTGCTGCACAGCTTGGCGTCGAGCCGTATGTGACATTTATCGGCCGGGTCCCGCACGGCGAAGTGCAGAAATATTACGACTTGATCGACATTGCTATCTTTCCACGTGAAGCAATCCGATTAACTGAACTGGTGACCCCGCTCAAGCCGCTCGAGGCTATGGCGCTCAGGAAAATAGTCGTGGCTTCAAATGTCGGAGGGCATCGGGAACTCATTGAGAATCAGAAAACTGGCTATTTGTTTCCGCCAGACGATCCTCATGGCCTCGCAACCTGCGTTACCGAGGTGGTGCGTGCGCGGGCATCGTGGCCGGCCATGCATGCTCGCGCACGCCACTTTGTCGAGGCTGAGCGAACCTGGGAGCAAAGTGTAGGCCGATACGAGGGTGTTTATCGACGTCTGCTGAAGCCGCGCTCAGGTAGTTAGGGCTGATCCCGTAGCGCATGCGTCCATGCCTCGGAAAATAACGCGCGATCAAACCCTCGGATGAAACGATTAGTTAGACTTTGACATGCGTGACCGAAGACTCGCGACGACTCGTTCCGCCGTATGCCCGTCCCAGAGATCGGGCCGTCGGCCGCTGCGTACTGGGTTCTTGAGAACGGCATTCACGACATCGACGATTTGGTCAGGTCTCAGGAGCTGATTGGTTCCCTCAGTGACCGTGACGGGGCGTTCTGTTGTCTCGCGCACAGTGAGACAAGGAATGCCGAGGTAGGTTGTTTCCTCTTGTACCCCACCTGAATCAGTAATGATAAGCTTTGCATCGGTGACTAAACTCATAAAGTCCGTGTAGCCGAGAGGCTCGGTCAGAGTTATCTGCGGTGCCGAGACGAGTGTTTGCCAAAGACCAAAGCTCTCCAGTCGTCCCTTCGTGCGTGGATGTACGGGGAATACCAATGGCAAGCTATCAGAAATCGTGCGCAATCCCGCTACCACCGTTCCCAAGGTTGTTGGGTCATCGACGTTGATGGGACGATGCATCGTCACCACGCCATACGTCTGCGGGAGTAGACCGAAGCGCTCGCGCGTACGGCGCGCTTTAATGTCGTTGCTCTGCAATTCATAAGAATCGATCATGATGTTTCCGACGCACTCGATTCTTTCCGCGGGAACACCTTCGTGGAGAAGGTTCTCATCGGCATCCCGCGAGGGAGTCCAAAGGAGATCAACGATGGAATCCGTCACGATGCGGTTTATTTCCTCAGGCATGGAACGATCACGGCTACGCAATCCGGCCTCCAGATGAGCGACTGGAATGCAAAGCTTGGCTCCGACCAACGCACAAGCCAGGGTCGAATTAACATCGCCGACAACGATAATCCAATCCGGCCGAGCAGCTAGACACACGCTTTCGTAGGCCATCATTACTTTGCCCGTCTGCTCTGCATGGGTGCCGCTGCCGACGCCGAGATGATAATCGGGTTGCGGCATTCCAAGGTCGCGAAAGAAAGCCTCGGACATGCTGGCATCATAATGCTGTCCCGTATGGATCAGCATGGGTTGACACCAGTTCTCGTCCCGTAGCGCACGTAATAGAGGCGCTACTTTCATGAAATTTGGGCGTGCCGCCGCGATCAAGTGAATGATAGTTTTGTTCATCTTACCAATCGTTGTGGATGGTTATGGGCTGTTGCTACGTCCGACACCGTACAACATGCGGTCTGCTGTGCTGTCTCGCGCCTCGTCCGCGTGGAGCAGATGGGAGCCTCTCTCAAATGCGCTGTTCCCCATGTTAGGTGGGATCGATCGCGAAACCGAAAGGCATCATGCCTGCACAATTGCCGTGCGGTTCTTAACGGACTTTGTTGCATTTCTGGTGTCGACTAAAAGTTTGCAATTGTCTGCCAGGGCATTGTAGTCAACGCCGTCATGGTCTGTGCAAATCAAGGCTACGTCGTAGGCATTAAGACTTTTTAGATCCCACGGTATGCATCGCCGCCCGGCTAGGGTGGGGTGTTCGCGCGTGATCTTGATCTCCGGCACGAACGGATCGAAGTAATCTACTTTCGCACCACGGTGTTCGAGGAGTTCCATAAGCTTGAAGGCCGGACTCTCGCGCACATCGTCGACATTTTTTTTGTAGGCGACGCCCAACAACAGCACGTGGGCACCATTGAGACCCTTGGAGAAGCGGCGATCGAGCGCCTGCGCCGTTTGATGCACCACGTAGGCTGGCATGGCCGTATTGATTTCTCCTGCCAACTCGATAAAGCGTGTGGCGACTTCAAACTCTCGTGCCTTCCATGTTAGATAAAACGGATCGATCGGGATGCAGTGCCCGCCGAGGCCTGGGCCAGGATAAAACGCCATGAATCCGAACGGCTTCGATTTAGCCGCATCGATAACTTCCCAGACGTTGATTCCCATGCGCTCGTAGACGATCTTAAGCTCGTTCACGAGGGCGATATTCACGGCGCGAAAAATGTTCTCGGTCAATTTGACAGCTTCGGCAGTGGCGGCCGATGAGACCACGATTGTTTTTTCCACTACCTGGCTATAGAGCGCATGCGCCAGGCGTTGTGCAGCAATTCCATCGCCGCCGACTACCTTGGGAATTGTCGACGTTTCGAAATTGGGGTTGCCTGGATCCTCACGCTCAGGAGAATAGGCGAGGAAGAAATCGATGCCGGACTTGAGTCCGCCAGCTTCCAGAATTGGACGCATTACCTCGGTAGTTGTGCCGGGGTAGGTCGTTGATTCGAGCACAATCAGATGGCCGCGCCGCAGATGAGGGAAGATCGCGGCCGTGGTGTTGACGATATAACTCATGTCAGGTTCGCGGTGCCGAGTCAGGGGGGTTGGGACGCAAATCAAGATCGCATCGACTTTTTCCAGTTCAGCGAAATTTGCGGTTGCTCGAAAACCTGCGGCGACCATTTGGGCCACCGTGGGCGGGGCGATATGGCGGATGTAGGATTGGCCAGCATTAAGCTGCTGTACTTTCTCCGGGTCGACATCGAATCCCACGACACGGATGCCAACTTGAGTGAAGGCCCTCGCGAGCGGGAGCCCGACGTAGCCAAGGCCGATAATTCCCACGGACGCCGATCGCTCCGTATAGCGTCTAATTATACTGTCCGGATCGACCGATTTCTGGTCGGCGGCGGTCGGCGAAGACGAATCAGTCGGTATCCGAGCCATAAACAAATTCCCCTGCATCGTGAAGCACGTCTCATGCGCAGATTGTGCAGCCAAAGGCATGAAGTGCAAGGGCTTTCTGGCGCCAAACCCTTGTCTCCGATGGGAATCTTCTGCTTGGCGTTTTTGAGGAAAGGCTCCGTTTCGGGTGAGACCCTGCCGGTTGGTTTAGCGGGTTGGCCCGCCGGCCGGACCGCCGCCGTCGTCTATCATGGCGGGGACTCGAAGACAGAAGCTCTAGAAATGTGACAGCTGTACCAGACACCGCCATGCCAGTAGTGCTCATGACCGTCAAATTCCACGCGGCAGAGGCTGTCCTTTCTCCGGCGGGTGGGGTACTGCCGTGATCATGGTAAATCCTCTATACGGTCGCGGTCTCGACGTTTGGCGGGAGCCGCCGAGCCATGATCGCACTAAAAAGGCCGAGTTGGCCTTCGGTCGTCGCGTCCCAGCTAAATCTCTCAGCATAGGATCGCGTGGCAGCGCGGTTGGGCATCGCGGCCATCAACGTTTTGACGCCGGCGGCGACGCCGGCGCCGCTTCGTTCCGGCATGAGAACACCGGCAGCCGGCTCGCTGACGACCTCCGGTGTGCCCCAGATCCGGCTGGCGACCACGGGCGTGCCGCACGCCATCGCTTCCAGAAGCACATTGGCCCAGCCTTCACGGCTTGAGGCCAGCACCAGCGCGTCAAGGGCACCGTAAAGGTTGGGCAGTTCGCTATGAGGGACCACGCCTAAAAGGCGGACTCGGTCGGCCACCCCTTGCGCCTGCGCCAGCGACATCAGCCGATGATGTTCGGGTCCGCCGCCGGCGATGATCAACTGCGCGCTGGGCAATTCGCGCAGTGCCTCGATCACGAGATGATGCCCTTTGCGTTCGACCAAGTGTCCCACGGAGCCGAGGGCAAATCTCGAGAGACCGTATTTTTCACGGGCGGCGGTGCGCTCGCTGTCGGACAAGCGGCGAAAAGCCTCGAGGTCGACACCATTGCGTAAGACTGTGACACGGTCGTCGGCCACGCCGAGATCAACCAGCGAATCTTTCAAGGCCTGGCAGACGGTGATCATGCCGGCGGCACGGGCCGCGGCCCATTGAATCTGCCTCCGTGGCAAGTTAAAGGCTGGAATATGACTCAAGTCAGTTCCACGTCCTGTGATCACGACTGGCTTGTTGAACCAATGCCCGAGCAGAGCGGCCGCGACGCCGTCGGGATAGAAGTAATGCGCATCGAGCACATCGAAGTCGTAACCTTCGCGAATAATACGCGCGATGGTCGCCCGTTGCGACAGAGCCAGTAATATCGGGGCCACCGTCATGCCGATCTTTGGTACAATCGGATAGCGCGGGTGTTCGACCGTTATCCCGTGGCGCGTTTCTTGGCGGGGAACTGTGGCATAGACGCCGTAGCGACCTGCCCAGCGGCCAGAAAAGGGGAACCAGGGTACCGGCGCGACAACCTTAAGTTCGACCTTGCCTGTTGCAGCCAGGTGGCGAAGGCGGTTTTCCACGAACACGCCATGAATCGGTTGCATGGCGTTTGGGTACAAGGTGGTGAAGCTGAGAATGCGCATATGATCGGCAGATCGCGGGCGTTACCCCGGAAGCCCGCGCTCCCAGTTAATTGCGCTGCGCAACATCAGGGCGAGGTCGGCATGGCGCGGGGTCCACGGCAGGAGGCCGCGTATGCGTGAGGTCTCCGCCACCACTGCGGCAGGATCCCCGGCACGACGTGGTCCCATCCGGTATGTCAGCTTTTGACCCACGACGGCGTCTGCCGTAGAGAGGACCTGCTTCACTGAAAAACCCTTACCGTAACCGCAGTTCAGGATCTGGCTGCCTCCGCCGTTCATAAGATAGCTCAACGCTGCCACATGCGCCTCTGCGAGATCGCTGACGTGGATGAAATCGCGTATGCAGGTCCCGTCGGCGGTAGGATAGTCGTCGCCGAACACAGTGATTTCCTGCCGTCTGCCCGCGGCAAGCTCGGCTACCACTTTGATCAGGTTTGTGGAGTTGCGAACAACCTGTCCACTACGGCCGGCGGCGTCGGCACCGGCAACGTTAAAATAACGCAACGCGGCATAGCGCAGCGTGGTTGCCGCCGCCACGTCCCTCAAGAGGATTTCAGTCATCAACTTGGAATGGCCGTAGGGATTGATGGGCCGTGTTGGCGCGTCCTCGCTCACGGGTAGCTGTTCCGGCATCCCATAAACAGCCGCTGTCGACGAAAATATGAATCGTTCGATACCGGCGTTGACGCACATCTGCACCAGCTGACAGCTGACGCCGAAGTTGTTGCGGTAATATTTCAAGGGATCGGCAACGGATTCCGGCACGCTGATCGAGCCGGCGAAGTGAATCACGGCGTCAGGGCGAACTGCCGCCAAAAGCGGCTCCATGAAGGCGGCATCGCCGACATTACCGACATGTAGCGTTGCGGCACCAGGTACAAGGCTCGGCTGGCCGGTGGAAAGATCATCCGCCACGACCACGTCCCAGCCCTCGGCAAGAAGAGCGATGGTTGTGTGGCTGCCGATATAACCGGCGCCCCCGGTGACGAGCACCCGACCGGGTGTATGAATGGCCATGGCAAGCTACCTTATCCACTTCGTTCTTTGACAGCGTTAATCCGTGAACCGATCAGTGAAGGTGGCCTTGGCGGCACACACGCCGGGGTTGGCGCTGCTTCACCTTGTTCTCTTAATACTCACGATGTCGTGAGCGATACTGTAGCAATGAGCGGCAAGATTCCAGAGACTAAAATCGCGTGGACTCTTTGCGCACATCTAAAATCCCGCGAACCGCCGGCACTGATCGCCGTTTTTTTTGCTTCGTAGGATCTTCTTAATTTCTTCCTCATGCGTCTGAAGAATCGCAGCGAGTCATTGTCGGGTGACATTACCGATCACATCGGATCCCTTAAATATCTCGCGCGCGTGAACGGCTTTTGCATACTGCGAACCGCCGTAGCTATGGAAAAATCGTATGCCAGGCCGAAGCCAGTATCTCGTAAACGGACATCCAGCTTTGATCCAACGCCGACATGCGCGGGATCAGATCTTCTGGGAAATCGTCACTGGTGTCCGGAAAACAAGTGGGTGCTGGCGTCACGGTCAGATCCGTTGCTGTGAACAACGCAAGCGCGCGCGGCATGTCGGTCGCGTGCGCTTGCGTTGTTCACAGCAACGGATCTGACCGTGACGCCAGCAC
>Ga0206931_1279_pt1 | contig 10244 bp, 6 predicted proteins | sample Alteio_BWOrgHeat_17_FD_152946 | JGI IMG/M metagenome (GOLD analysis project Ga0206931, IMG submission 152946) | Enriched cells from forest soil in Barre Woods Harvard Forest LTER site, Petersham, Massachusetts, United States -... | ecosystem: Environmental > Terrestrial > Soil > Temperate forest > O...
TTTATAACGCAGGCCATTCATGATATTGATGGTCTTGATGATTGTGTTGTCAAATACATATTCCAGATGGTTAACGAGGAAAACCTGCTTATCTACATAGTCAGATTTTAAAGCCAGCGTATCAAATAACGGCACACCGGTATAGGCACTGGAACCCGAAGGCCGAAGACCTATTTTATCAGTTCGAACGCCTACACTGTAGCGCAGGCTCTTGATCTTATCAAAAGGATAACGGATGATTCCTTCAAACAGATTGGTATACAATTTCGAATCAACGAATGAATACGTATTTGAAACATTATCTACTAATGGATAAGTGCCCACATCTGTCTGGCGGTAGTATACCAGGGAAAGATCTGTGCGTTTCTTTAAATAATCTACCCGCGCGTACCATTGGCCTCCTCCATCAAAGAAAGAACCTCCTGCCGGTACAAACGTTGTGATATTCGTCCCTCCGCTTCCAAATCCGACACCCGTACCACTGCTGCCACCAAATAGTGGTAAACGGAGGGCGCCGGTAAAACGGATATCTTCAAACAGATCCACCACAGTTGCTTTGAACATGGCATTAAAGGGCTCATTACCTCCGAGCATAATAGGCAGAGACCCTGTGAATGGCTGATACTGTGTTACGAGAACGTCATTATTGAATCCCGCAGTAAAACTTTGAGCACTGAACAGCAACCGGTAATCGCCCAGTTTGGCATCTTTTAAAACAACATCAGTGGGTTCCGTTGGCGGTGCCTGAAGGATCAATTTCTGATTTAGCACAGTATCCAGTTTATCCTTGTCAAATTCACTTTCAAAGATATCAGTCTGTGCTTTTACTGTATCCGTTATCTTCTTTGTCTGGTATTGCAAAGCCTGTCCGTTGGCTATCTGGCCAGTAGCAATTGTTTCCTTACGGTATTCAGTCAGCTTAGGATTAATATTTCGTTTCTTGAGGGCAGATTCATCTACTTTCAATTTATAAAGGAACTTCAAATCGCCTTCCTGCCGCACTTCACTGACCTGACCTGTTTCGCCCGCAATCTTGGTTTCGGTTAGACCCGACTGGTAGTTCGTGAGCGCGAAAACATAGGCAGAATCACGGGTGATGGAGAAAGTATAAATGGAATCCGGTTCTGTTTCCTTGTTTGCACGAAGAACAGAATCCAATTCCGACTGATCCGGATTGTGCAATATGACTTCCCCGATCCTGTAAACCGTATCAATACCGGCTCTCCTGGTTGAGAAAAATCCCGCATACCGGTTGCTGATTCCGTTTTCGTCGGAGATGAAAGTAAAATGAAAATTGTTGTACTGCATTGGATACCGCGCATTACCGTATTTCAGATCCGTCAGCTTGGAAATCTGTTTGAACTCACTCTTGTTCCAGTTATCTACCAGAAAAACATTGTAACGATTATTTGATGGCAAAACCGTATCCCCTGTAGGGGCGGTTCCAGTGGGGCGATTGGACGAATATATAATACCTGTTTTACTCGGAAAAGTTACAAAACTGGCATCCAGATCATCGTAAATATCATTGGTGATCTGAGTGGTTTCTGACGTGGCCAGGTTGTACTCGAAAATGTCGGACTGACCATTTTTCACAGCGCTCAGGAGAAGGGTATTATTATCCAGCATGTATTTCATATCCTGTATCTGGTCAAAATCGAGCTCTGTTACTATTCGCTTGTATTTCGATACCACGTCATACACAAACAGATGAATTTTACCCTCTTTATAATAACAAACGGCCAGCCGGGTTCCCTGGGGATCCCAGGCGATCAGGGGATAGTGGGGTTGCAGATTTTTGTCGTTACTTCGGACACCGTTTTTCAACAGGACTTTCCGGTTCACAAAATTTTCATGCAGCACTACGCAATACTGACCACGCACAAATTCAACCACCGCATAGGTCTGGCTGCGCGGAACAGGATTGGGTGAAAAATGAAAAAAGTCGGTATTGTCGCTCACTTCCTCAACAACGGAGATTGTGCCCTTTGGAAAATTCCTTCTTCCCCGGATGTCTTTTTGGTATAACTCCTCTTCCTCCTGCATGAAATCGGCTAAAACGTCTTTGAATTTCTTTTTACAAATGCGCAATGCGGCCGTATTTGTATTTCGGTAAACACGAGCGAGATATAAAAAGTAGGTTACATTTTCTTTTTTATAACGGTTGGCAAAATAATACCAGAATGCCCGGCCTGCGAGGTCGGGCTTTTCAAAAGCCAGGTTGTAAAAATTTGTATAACGCCCGGAAAGCATGGCTGATTTTAACTGGTCATCCAGTTCAGTGTTCCAGGGTTCCGCCACATAGTTTATATATCCATCAGTCATCCACGCAGGCAGATCCAGCAGGGTCTGATTGGCTGCAAATTCACCCAGATCGTCTCCGAATAAGATATTTTCAACAAGTACCCGCGCAATTCCCTGACGGATCTGAATCCGTAATTTATTATGATCGTCGGTATAGTAAACGATCATTTTGTTATTCACGAGTTTAGTCGTTCCGCCCGTGGACTGCCAGTCGATATCCAGCCCGATGTTGGACTGTTCCATTTCATTAAAGCTGTTATACAGCACAATATTGGTTCGTCGCTGCATACCATACTCTACCTGCTGTTCGATGCCGGTCAGTTCTTTCTCGGCTACCTGGCAAACATATTTAGCCAGAGGTTGTCCATTCTGATTAAAATATGTATTGAAATTCGGAGTCTGGTAAAATTTCCACTTCATGTTTTTGAACTGGAGCCGGTTTTTGCCAAATTCAGTGGTACCAATCTGGGCTGAAACCTGAAAAAGAAAAAAAAACAGGGCGGACGTTATTAAAAAAAATTCTTTCAACTTCAACTTATGCGGATCTTGCATACCTTATTTGGAATTAAAGAAATAACCGGTTCAAGTTAAGACAATCCCTAAAACCGGGGAAATAGATTTAAAAAAGAAAAGGCGGAATGCTTACTGTAAAACGATTCATATTCAACCCCATCCAAGAGAATACATACGTGGTTTACAGTGGAAAAGATGCCTGTGCCGTGGTCGATCCCGGGTGTTATTTTCCGGAGGAAAAGCAAAGTCTGAGCCATTGGTTAAAAGAACATCACCTGCAACCCAATCTTTTGTTAAATACCCATTGCCATCTGGACCATGTTTTTTGGCAATAAATGGGCGGCAGAGCATTATAATCTGAAACTTCAGATGGGTGAGAAAGAATTATGGACCTTTAAATTTGCTCCCGAGTCGGGTGTTCGCTGGGGCGTGCCGTTTGAAAATTATTCGGGTGAAATTATTTTTTTAAAGGAGGGTGATAAGATACGGATGGGAGAGGATTTTCTGGAAGTGTTTTTTACTCCGGGTCATTCTGTAGGACATATTGTATTTTATGACCGGAAACAGGGTTTTTTGATTGGAGGGGATGTTTTATTCAGATTAGGGATTGGCAGAACTGATATTCCGGGCGGTGATACAGAAGTCCTTTTAAATAGTATTCGTACCAAATTATTTACTCTTCCGGACGATGTGATTGTTTATCCCGGTCATGGTGAACCAACAACGATCGGTTATGAAAAAGAGAATAATCCCTTTCTAAGCTGAAAGCGTAAAGCGTAATGCGCAAAGCGTAAAACGTAGAGCAAAACCGTCAACCGTCAACTGTCATCCCAAATTATTCCGATACCAATCGACCGCGATCTTCAGACCTTCGGAGAAATTGAATATGGGGGAATAACCTAAGAACAATCTGGCTTTTTCTATGGAGGCCAGCGAATGAGGAATATCTCCTTCCCGGTTGGGGCCGTGTATCACTTTAATATCTGCAATTGAAGGATCAGATACGGAAAGGTATTTTTTCAGGAACAGAACCAACTGGTTCAGCGTGGTTTGATCCCCATAAGCTATGTTATATACCGTATTAAGAGCATCCTGATTTTTACAGAAGAGAGCCAGGATATTAGCCTGGACTACATTCTCAATAAAGGTAAAATCTCTGGAATGATTCCCATCACCATTTATAACAGGGGACTGGTTGCTCAGTAACTGATTTGTAAATTTTGGTATAACAGCAGCATACGCTCCATTGGGATCCTGCCTTTGTCCGAACACATTAAAATACCGAAGACCGATTAATTCCATTTTATAAGTGGCGGCAAAAACATTTGCGTACAGCTCATTCACATATTTTGTGACCGCATACGGAGAAAGAGGGTTTCCTATTTTTTCTTCCACTTTTGGAAGCTCCCTGCTATCTCCGTAAGTGGATGATGAAGCCGCGTAAACCATTCGTTCCACATTACTTTCTTTTACAGCAATCAGCATATTCAGAAAACCGGAAATATTCACTTCGTTGGTTGTGATGGGATCAATGATTGATCTGGGAACTGAACCCAATGCAGCCTGATGGAGGACAAAATCCATATCCGATACTGCAGACTGGCAGGTTTTCAAATCCCTGATATCACCATTTATAAATTCGAAAGAAGAATGGGAATAAAAAGGCTGGATATTCTTCAGATGCCCGGTGCTCAGATTATCGAGCACTCTTACCCTGCCTGCCTGATGTCTGATCAGATATTCAGCCAGATTTGAACCGATAAACCCTGCACCTCCGGTTATTAAGAAAGAATATCTGCTTAAATCAACGATATGGTAGGGATGTTGGTACATGATCAGAGACGGGCGTCAAAATTTTCCGCAGTTAAAACGCCTTTAACGTCATATATCACTGAATTTTTATTTACGAGTTCACGGATTTTTAATTTATAGAATTCATCATGAGCCACAGCTAAGATAACTGCGTCGTATTTTACAGAACCATCGCTCAGAATATCAGTAGTAGTGATTCCATATTCATGTTTTACAACGGATGGCTTGGCCCATGGATCACAGATACTCACGTTCGTTTGATAACTCTCCAGTTCGCGGACAATATCAATCACCCTTGTATTACGTACATCTGTACAATTTTCTTTGAATGTAAAACCCAATATCAGAATGCTGGAATTTTTAACCGGAATCTCTTTTTTTATCATCAGTTTGATGGTTTCGCTGGCCACGTACGCACCCATACTATCATTCAGTCTTCTCCCTGCGAGGATAATTTCAGGATGATAACCGGCTTCTTTTGCTTTTTGGGCGAGATAGTAGGGATCCACACCAATACAGTGACCCCCCACCAGTCCGGGTTTAAATTTCAGGAAATTCCATTTTGTTCCCGCCGCTTCCAGAACTGCTGTGGTATCAATGCCTAGTAAATTGAATATTTTGGCCAGTTCATTTATAAACGCAATATTGATATCTCTTTGGGAGTTTTCAATCACTTTCGCTGCCTCCGCTACCTTGATGGAAGGAGTCAGATGTGTTCCGGCTTCAATGATCGTACTGTAAAGGGCATCTACTTTTTTTGCAACTTCCGGTGTAGACCCGGAGGTTATTTTCAGAATTTTGGATACGGTGTGTAACTTATCTCCCGGATTAATCCGTTCCGGAGAATAACCGCAAAAGAAGTCTTTATTGAATTTAAGTCCGCTGATTTTTTCGAGGATCGGGGCACATTCTTCTTCGGTAACACCCGGATAAACCGTGGACTCATAAATGACAATGTCGCCTTTCTTCAGAACAGTACCAACGGTTTCACTTGCCTTATAAACCGGACCAAGGTCCGGGTTATTATGTTTATCTGTCGGTGTTGGCACCGTTACTATGTAGTAATTGCATGAAACAATATCGGAAATGTTATCGGAGCAATAAAGTCCTTTTGATCCCGGTGCAGCGGTTAATACTTTTTTTAAATCAGTTTCTTCGACCTCCAAAGTCTGGTCCCATCCGTTCATCAATTCGTTCACCCGGGTTTTATTGATATCAAAACCAATAACAGGGTATTTTTTTGCAAATTCTACGGCGAGGGGAAGACCTACATAACCCAGTCCGATCACGGCGATCCGGTAATTTATTTCCATACAACAAAATTAGATATCACTGGCTGCACATATTTATAGCGCGAAAAAATAATATGATCGGCAAAAATATGGATTCCTTACTTAAGATCAGCTCAGGTTAGGACTCATTAAAAGGTGGGGTTCTATGTGTAAATTTTTTCTGTTGATTCGCGTACTAATTAATATGCATTCTTATCACCTTTGAGAGTGATATAAATGGTCATCCAGATGATTTTCAGATCCAGCCATATGCTCCAGTTTTCCATATACCAGATATCGTGATCAATGCGCTTACGGAGTTGTGTCTCTTCTTTTATTTCACCTCTGTATCCGTTTACCTGCGCCCAGCCACTGATACCGGGTTTTAAAAAATGCCGGATCATATATTCATTCATAATTTTAGAATACATGTTGGTATGCACCAGCATATGTGGTCTTGGTCCGATAATGGACATGTTACCAAGCAAAACATTTACAAACTGGGGCAGTTCATCCAGACTGGTTTTCCGGAGAAATCGTCCCAGTTTTGTGACTCTTGAATCGTTTAAAGTTACCTGCCGCAGATGTTCATCACTGTTTATCCGCATGGTGCGGAGCTTGTAACAGGTAAACTGTTTATTATTTTTCCCGGATCGTTTTTGTTTGAAAAATATAGGTCCCCGGGAACTGAACATGATCAGGATCGCTAAAATGGGAATCAGCCATGAAAGCACAAAAATGATTACGAGCAAACTGAAGACGATATCGAATAATCGTTTTTTTATGCTGTTACCCATGTCTTCCAGGGGCTCAGGCCGTAAAGAAAGTATAGGGAAATTATCCTGGTATTCGATATATGTTTCACGGTTTACAAATAATCTGAAATCAGGAATAAACTTGAACCGGATCATCGACTTTTCAGCCTGTTTGGCCATTTCATAAATATTCGCATTTTTTTCCGGTGAAATGGCTGAGTATATTTCATGAATGTTGTTGTTGACGGCATAGTCCAGACATTCATCGATATTTCCTATAATAGGATGTCTTGATAATTCCCTGACCTGGCCGGGATCTTCAAAATATCCGTCCACCTGGAAATCCGTATGGTTATAAATGAAACGTTCAGCAAATTTTTTTGATAAATCGTTATAACCGACTATTACAATTCTGTGGGAAATCCGGTTAGCTTTTTTCATAAAATATGTTACGCCAATCATACCCAGCCGGGTAAAAAATAGTAACAAAAAAAACCCGGCAAAACTGATGAGAATAAAAAGGCGTGAATAGGGATAGTGGTACAAAAATATAAACATCAGCATGCACGACGTATAGATTATAAACGCCTTGAGCGTTCTTGTCGTGAAACGATAAATGTTGGGTTGACCGTCTTCCACATACAACGCAACACTATAGGCAGATATCAGCCAGGCTATATTGCCAAAGAGAAAAAGCAGTCCGTAGGAGCTTTCCCAATTCGTCGGGATACGGTGAAAATTAAGGATGAGTACAAAATGCACCAAACCCAATGCCACCAAATCAACGCAAACAAAGAAGAAACGGAAAAGATTTGTATAACGACTATTCATATCAATGGTTCTCTCAAATACGCATGATTTTCCTTAATAACCTTAACATTCGCGGTGTCAACTTCAGCACACATTATATAGCCGAGAGAGGGAAGAATTATTTTGATGATTTTGCTATTAATAGAAACTACTTTTCCCTCCTGTTCTACCAGGGGAACGGAGTTAATTTTTACTACATCGTTAAAATGTACATCCACCTTCTCCAGCTTAACGAAACCATGTTCACTCAGAAATCTTTTAATGTTTTCGATTTCTTTATCTTTTATAATGGCAGGTTTATTAAGCCAGAATATAAAATTTATAATTCCATTGGTATGTCGTACGATGGTAAACTCTTCCAAGGAAATTCTGACAAACACAAAAGACGAAATCAGTGGGGTATGGATGATTTTTCTGCGGTCAATTCCGTGATTTAAAACCTTGTTTTGCGGATAATAATTTTCAATGCCCTTTCTGGTAAGAAGATCTGCCACCTTTTTCTCGCAGTGAGGTTTGGTATATACCGCGTACCATTTTCTATCTTCCATCATAATACTCGGCGTTAAAGGTCTTGTTACTTTTTTGCTCTTCCGATTCAGCCGCATAAGTGGCTGATAATTTTAAATAGGAATATTAAGAGTTTCAGTCACACAAACGTTGGTCACCTCTATCAGGTTGATTGAGAACATCTGTTTGTATGCATGTATTTAGCAATAATAAGGCTATCAACCTTTTGGATCCATTGACACTTGGATTCGCCTTAGAAATTAAACAGGATAGTGGGGAAAATCAAGGAAACAAGGATTTCTTCAATATGATACCTGAAGATATTGAATTTTCCTGAATTCCAAATTCGTACAACTACGAATTAAAATAGTATTAATTGCGGGCGGAAAAAATGAGCGTTATGTTACTGAGCAAGCGGAGGGCCTTTATGTGGAATATTTTCTTAGGTTTCACATCCATGTTATAATTCGGTAACTGCGCAGGCGGAAGATTAGTTTTTTTTAAATGGTCCGCCAGCCGCAAGGTCAGGGCGATCAGGGTAAGGGTGGGATTCGCATGACCACCGGTAGGGAACACAGATGATCCGGCGACGTATAAATTCGACATACCATGAACCCTGCAGTTGCTGTCCACCACCCCATTTAACGGGCTGTCAGACATCCGGGTGGTTCCCAGATGGTGTGCACGGCTGCTGAAATTATTAATTTCTTCCATTACGTTTTGCCGGAGTTCCTCTTCCTTATAGCTTATGTTCCCTTTATTCAGTTTTTGAAATCTTTCGAAAAAGGTCTTATAAGAGCTAATAACAGTTTGTATATCCAGTTCTGTAAATGCAACTTTCACAAGGGGCAGGGGCATGCCCAGCCTGTCTTTTTCTTTCGACAGGCAGATTCTGCTTTCCGGATTAGGAACATGTTCTGACTGGAAGCATACATATAGCCATTTAGATTTGATGGAAGGGAGTCTGATCGGCAATCTGCGGTTCGTAATCCGCTTGATTCCGATATTCAAAAAAAACGGTATAACCTGATGACTATTCTTAAGTGTAAATACAAGATGTTCGTTCAGGTCCTCAATCGCCTGTTTCAAATTCTGCCACACGGCCTTAAAAGATCTTCCTTTTAATATATTCGAAAATGATTTAGCCAGAATAACTGCAGATTCCGTTGCTTCTTTATGGTCTTTCACATTTATGGGACCATTCAGATACATAATACTATTGGCTATTTTATCCTGCTTTTGGAACTTGGGGGTAAGCCACCACCGTCTCCTGCAATAAATTGCCTGCTGATCGAGTTCAAACGGGAATAAAATTTCTTTCCTGTTAGTGGGATCGACAGCCCCGAAGGTGCCAGTTAAATGGCACATATAATATCTCCCGACATTATCATACTGGTTACCGACACCTTTCGGGTTGAAAAGAAGGAATTTAATAACCTGCTACGGATGCGAAAAACCCCCATTTAATCGTTTATACGTCATTGTTATCTGCTTTTTTTAGCAGCGAAACGTTCAATAAGCGGTTTATTGGGCTAACTTCCCTACAATTTTTATGGGCTAAACACCGTTTTATAAGGCAGTTATGAGTTATATTGCAACATAAATTCAATATGCAGATCGACCCCATTTCATATCGCATTACTTTAAAACCCGCCTGTTTAAATGCATATTCATGCATTTATTTTAGTCGTGGAGTCAAAAATTATAATTTCCCATGATCATTGCCCCTAAAAAATATAAGGAAGGGACAATCATCGAAACTGATATTTGCATTATTGGAGGTGGACCGGCCGCTATAAGCCTGGCACTTAGTTTCCTGAACCAGCATACCAGAATTATCATCCTCGCCGGTGGTTCATGGAAAGAAAAATCCAAACATCGGGAGTTAAATAAAGGAATCATCGATCCTGCCGGCAGTCATGAACCATTGGAAGAAAACCGCCGACGGGTATTTGGAGGCGGTACCTCTGTTTGGGGTGGCAGATGTGTACCATTCGATCCCATTGACTTTGAAAAAAGATCCTGGGTTCCGCATAGCGGATGGCCGATTACTTATGAACAGGTTGAACAATACTTTGAGCGTTCTTTACAATTTTGTGAAGCCGGTGAAAATAATTTCGATGCGAGAGTTGTATTTCCAGGTAAGAATCCCGAGATCATTCCGGGCCTGGATAACGAAGACCTGGTTTCCTATAAATTAGAAAGATGGAGCCCTCCAACCAGATTTGCATATAGATATAAACATATTTTAAAGTCTAACCCAAATATTGAC
>Ga0206931_1280_pt1 | contig 10233 bp, 7 predicted proteins | sample Alteio_BWOrgHeat_17_FD_152946 | JGI IMG/M metagenome (GOLD analysis project Ga0206931, IMG submission 152946) | Enriched cells from forest soil in Barre Woods Harvard Forest LTER site, Petersham, Massachusetts, United States -... | ecosystem: Environmental > Terrestrial > Soil > Temperate forest > O...
GAAGAGATTTTGATTAGAAGAAATTTGATACCGGCAGCGAAAGAAAAAAACGACCGACTTACAGCCATCCATTAGGTGGCTGGCCCGACCAAAACAACGTCCAGGAATGAAGGAGCGTAATTTATATAGCGAAGAATTCGAACGGCAGCTAAAAGAAAAAGCCGATCAGTTCAAAATGTACCCTTCGGACAAAGTATGGACTGAAGTGCATAGCTCGCTTCATACCCGAAAAAGAAGATTTGTGGTTGGGATGAGTTTCCTGGTCGGGGGTATTCTTTTTCTTGCAGGGACACAGCTGATTTCTCCGGTTCATAATACACATGCCAAATCAATCACCGCAAAAATCAATTCAACTGTAAAACCAGCCGCCAGTACGGGTTTGCCAGATTTTACTCCTGGCAACTTTGAGGCTGCGCCTTTGAATAATTCCGTTGATCATCCTGGTTCAGAGGATAACCAGTCCGGAACAACATCCTTCATATTGCGCCCTGTAAATGCAACTGAAAAATCGGCGCCACAAATTCCGGAATCTTTGACTGATAAAAATACGGTTCGTGTAAAACCCATTCAGCCGGTAGAACAAACTGCTTCTAAAAAATCCGAAGCTTCCGTCTCTGCGACTGACGCCATGGAGAGCCTGCAGTCTGTTATAAATAACCCGGCTCCCGATATAATCGCTGCAGAGATGATTTCTGAAAATACCGGCACCCAGCTTTCGCGCAATCATAGCGACCGGTATAGCTGGGAGCTTTATATTACCCCAACACTCAATACGCATTATTTAAATGGCCTTAATTACCGTACTATGGCCCAGGCCCTACCAACGGCCCCCATTATGGTTGTGCATATAGCAAATGTGAATGGATTTGTCGACAACACACCGGTACTTGGTTATAATGTGGGTGGCAATATCCTGTATCGTATTTCTAAAAACATTTCTCTGAAAGCCGGACTGGAATTCAGTTTCAGCCGATACTACATCAATACATATAATTCGGGGCAGGGTCAGTCAGCGGCTTCACTGAGTTCTTATTTCGGATATGTCGCGGATTCTCTGATCAACATGTCTAATGGCAGTAGCACAATCAACAAAAATCCTGAACGCTACCAGAACAGATATTATCAACTTTCCATTCCGGTAGGTGTTGATATGAAAGTGGTCTCCAAAGGTAAATTCCAGGTTCACCTTGGTGCTACACTGCAGCCCAGTTACCTGCTGAATACGGATGCTTATGTTCTTTCGAACGACTTCAGCAGTTATGCAAAAGATGCGGAAGCATTCAGAAGATGGAATCTGATTGCCGGGGCTGAAGCCTATATATCTTACGGCGTCGGCAAAATCCGCTGGGAAATAGGTCCTCAGGTGAGATACCAGATTTTCTCAACATATAAAAATAGTTATCCTCTACAGGAAAACATGCTGAACTACGGCATCCGTATCGGCATTTCGAAATCTATCTGGTAGTTTTCCTCTCAAGTATTAATTTTATCGGATGAAGCGATTCTTTATCCCGTTTTCAGTTGTATTCCTGATTTGTGCCTGTCATTCTTCGTCATCCGAAACCACGGAATCCGTAGTTGCAAAATCTGATACATCGAAAAAAAATTATCTGCCGGTGGCATACTATCTCAGGGCAGAGATAGCATTGGTTGATTCTTTTCCCCTCCGCATCATGAAATACCAGGTGAGCCATGGTAAAACAGATTCCGGGATTATTACGACAGCTGTTTTTGATGAGCTGGCTAAAGAATTCCTGATCCCGGAGCTCGACAGTGCTCGTTTTGAAAGCAAATTCGAAGAAAATTCATTTATTGACAGATCTACCGACCTCGTCAGTTTCACGTACTCAACAAAAGATACGGGTAATGGGTTAAAAAGGGTGGATGTGCTTCTTACACCAGGATCAGGTTATGATAAATTGAATTCCATATACATGGAATCTATTTCTAAAAATAATGACAGTACCTTAATCACTAAAATGACCTGGAAAGCAAGTAGAAATTTCAGCATACTTCACATCCGGCAACCCAAAAAAGGTCCCGAATCAACGAACCAGACCATTGTTGTGTGGGACAGCAGAGAATAAGAATGGATCAGGAAGCATTTCAACTAATAGCAAACAGTATTCCACTGGAACCGGGTATTTATAAATACTTCGATTCCAGGAAGGATTTATTATATGTTGGCAAGGCCAAAAATCTGCGCAAACGTGTTGGTTCCTATTTTAATAAAACCTTGTCAAATTACAAGACCTATGAACTTGTCAGGCGCATTCATACCATAGAATTCACCATTGTAAGCTCAGAACAGGATGCCTTCTTACTCGAAAATTCTTTAATCAAACAATACCAGCCGAGGTTCAATATTAATTTGAAGGACGATAAATCTTATCCGTTCATCGTAATTAAGAAAGAAAATTTCCCGCGTGTTTTTCTCACCCGCAGGAAAATAAATGACGGATCGGAATATCTTGGACCTTTTACATCGGTAGCCCGGGTACGCGAGCTGATCGATTTTATAAAAGCCAATGTGCAGTTGCGCACCTGCAAACTGAATCTGACGCCGGCGAATATTGCGAAAAAAAAATTCAAAGTGTGTCTGGAATTCCACCTGGGCAACTGCAAGGGCCCCTGCGAAGGGTTGCAGACGCCTGAGGATTATTCTGAAGGATTAAGAAAATTAAAAAATATTCTGAAGGGGAATCTCGGTCCGGTGATCAGCGGGTTCCGACAGGAGATGAAAGATGCTGCGGGAAACATGGCTTTTGAAAAAGCAGAAATACTAAAAAAGAAAATAGAACATCTTGAAACATATCGCGCGAAGTCAGTGATCGTAAATGAACATATCGAACGGGCAGACGTGTTTTCGATGTTTCGTAATGAATCCGTTGCATATGTCAATTACCTGATGGTTGAAAATGGCACCATCGTACAAACACACTCAACAGAGGCAAAAACACAATTGGAGGAAACAGATGCGGAAATCATGACTTTCACCATCGCACAGCTGCGTGATCGTTTTAACAGCAGCGCTACAGAAATTATATTGCCCTTTGCGATCGAATTTCCACAGGAAGGTATTTTGATTACAATACCCAAAGGCGGTGATAAAAAGAAATTGCTGGAACTTTCTGAGAAAAATGTGAATTATTACCGGGAAGAAGCAGAGAAAAAGAGAATGCTTCATCTGCAAAAGAAAACACCTGGAGAAAGACTGGAAGTGCTTACGCAAATTCAGGAAGATCTGCAGCTTTCTGAATTACCCACACATATCGAATGCTTCGACAATTCGAATTTCCAGGGTAGTTATCCCGTGTCGGCAATGGTTTGCTTCCGCGATGGTGTTGAAAGCAAAAAAGATTACCGCCATTTTAATGTGAAAACCGTAGAAGGTATCAATGATTTTGCCACCATGAAAGAAGTGGTTTACAGGCGATATAAAAGATTACTGGAAGAAAATCAGTCACTTCCCCAACTCGTGATCATTGACGGCGGGAAGGGCCAGCTGAGCGCCGCTATGGAAAGTATATTAGAACTCGGGCTACATGGCAGTCTTACCCTTGTAGGTCTTGCCAAAAATGAAGAAGAAATTTTTTTTCCCGGCGACCAGCAGTCACTAAAACTTCCCTACGATAGTATGAGTCTGAGACTCATCAGGAAAATCCGCGATGAAGTGCATCGGTTTGGAATTAGTTTTCACAGAAATAAAAGAAGCAGGGGGACTTTTAAAAATGAATTGGAAAATATAAAAGGAATCGGAAAACAATCTGCAGAAAGATTATTAAAAACATTCCATTCTGTCAGGAAAGTAAAAGTTGCTACTGATGAGGAACTGAGCGCTGTTGTCGGCGAATCAAAAACAATACTGATTCGGGAATATTTTTCAAAACAGGAAGGGGAAATGCAGACTGGACGTGAGTTTTCATAAATTGATATGAATCAAAAAAAAAGGGGCCAGAATGGAAATTCAGCCCCGTTTTTAAAATCCAATATCCTATGAAAAACCATTGTAAAAATAATAAAACAATTCTATTAAACAAGATCCGCCTTGAGTATTTTGAAAATAATTTATCAACAGTTTATGTTTCAAAATGTTAGATACGTATCGTAAAACTACGAGATTTCCAGATTTGGGAATAATTTCAAAGAACACAGAATATATCGACTTAAATTGGAGGTCACTCGGGGATCAGGAGATGTGAATAAGCAGTTAAATCCTTTTGATACTGTATAAAAGCAAAAGAGCCATCACGCTTCATACATGATGGCTCTCTTATTTGTTTTATGCTTTACGCCTTATGCTTTACGCTTTCAGCTTAATACGACCACAGATCCTGTTCGTAGTTGAATATTTTTTCTTTGATATTATCACCTTCCAGCAATCCTAAGATCGGATCTTTGATATAGGCGCTGATAAAATTATCGCCTGGATTATCAATTGTTGATTTGACAACCCTGCTGGAGAACATACGGCTTTCAAAAAGCTCTTCCCAGCTCATACGCGCACCATAGTTTTTCCCATTGTACGCTTCATATTTTGCAAGGAAGGTTCTGAGATCCGGATAATAAACCCAGAATATCGGTAATACTGCACGGAAAGATCCGTCTGCATTAAGAATTGTCTTTTCAGGAGCAATACCCAGAATACGTACGTACATTCTGGAAGATTCTTTATCGAATACCCACTCTTCCTTGATCTCATATCTTTCTACCTGGTCCGGGTTGAATTCTTCCTGTATTGTTGTATCCTTCGTAAGTCCTTTTGAGCCATCGGGATCCAGCGTCATATCCGGAATCTGAATCACTTTAGGTTTACCAACCATGCTCTCGGCTATCTGGCGGAAAGTCATTGGTGTAGTGAAACGATCATCAATATTTGCATCGAAGGCCGTCACATCACCGCTGTGAATCAGATTCAGCAGGATGCTGATGAAACGCTGGTTGCCATTATCCTCAGAAGCTTTGTATACAAACGGAAGATTCATTTTTTCGTGCACATCAATTTCACGCCACACACGCTGGCGATAAACGGCATCGTCTTCCCGGATATGCTCGTAGGCCAGCGGGGTACGATCCTTCACCAACTGCAATTCAATGGAAGCATCATTACGAAGTGATTTACGCGGCGTATCCAGTTTGATATCTGCAATAAATTCCTGGACAGGCTTCACAGTATCCTTTGGAGGTACGACAGCTGTATTGGCCGCGCTATTCTTATTCGTATTCGTTTTCTTTTTTACAGTTGATCTCTTCGTTTTTTTCCTGGCCGCAGGTGCCTGCGCCTGAACTGTACCCAATGCCATGGCAATGACTACCGCGAGGAGGGACAATCTGATAAATCGCTTCTTCATGTTCTAAAATTTATCTGTACGATGACTAAAAACAGGTCCGCCACTACATCGTGGCGGATCTTTGTTATATTTTTATTTCAAACTAAATACCATCGGTGTAATTTCTCGCTGCTTGCCATCCGGCCCCACCACCCGAATTTCATCAAAGAAAATCTGGGTACCCGGTGATGCCCTCTTTACAAGAGCGTCTGCATTTCCGTTCCATCTGTTACCATTATTATCGGCCTGCGCATATCCGGATATTGCTCCGCCTATCGCACCAATCTTATAGCTTACTACTTTGAAAGGAGCTTCGAAGTCTGAATCTTCCAGACGGGCAATCAAACCACCAATTGCTTTGAATTCGGCAGCTGAGATGGAGCCGCCTTTTTTAGATCCGATGAAACCAGCCGGTAAAGGCAGGTTCTTTACACGGATAGGGAATTCAAAATTCTTGCCGGCAGCGTTCACGATGATTTTGGCCATACCGGGCGTTGTTGCCCTGGCTTCATAATGATCGCCGGTTGTTTTTGTTATACTTGCTCCGGGACTTGCAAATGTGATGTGTACTTTTTCTGCACCCACGGAACCACCTGAGATGGTCATTGGGTTTGCAACACCGATATATACCACATTCATTTTTTCAAGGAAGATGGAAGCGCCTGATGGCATTCCCACAGTGTATTTAATAACCTTTGGAATGGTAGCTGTAGTTCCGTCTGGTTTTGTATAAGCAATATTAACTGTAACAGTATGTTCACCTGTACCTTCCACTTTTGTTTTAAAATCGGCAACACCATCTGCGTTTAAGGATTGGCGTGCACCATTTATGGTGATATCAGGTTTGGCCGCTGCGCTGAACGCTCCGATACCGGCCTGTATTTCCAGCTCATCACCGGGCATCAGGTAAGTGGCGTTTGTTCCGGCAAATGCTTCAAACTGATTGTAAACCACTTTTACGGATCCGATTTGCTTGTAGCAATAATCAACCATCTGGGCTTCAGAATTCTTTACATCGTTCTGAAATTTGCTCAGGATGGTGATCGCGGCGATCGTCGGAGTCATGTGAAAATAATTGGTAACCCAGTCTTTTACAGAATCATTGGATTTTGCTGCACCAGTTTGTGAATCCGGTACGCGTAAGTCCAGCGGAAGTTGTTTTTCGAAATCTGCTCTTGCTCTGGTTACTTCTTCGAAAAGAACTTTGTTATCCTTAAACTGGTCGGGATTCAACACAGAAAGCATTTGTTGCTTGTACTGTTTCAATGAATCATATAAAATTTTCCCTTTGCCGTCTTTGTCAAATACACGGGTGGCAGCATCCAGGTTGGCATCATTGTATTTGATAAGCTTGCCATCCTTGTCAAAATCAGGCTGTGATTCCTGAATCAACAGATGTTTCATTCCATCAATCGTGACATACATGGCAGAGGAAACAGACTTAATCTGGTTCGCTTTTGGCGCCCAAATCTCGGCATTCGCCTTGGTCTGTGCATCATTAAGAGCTTTATCGAAAGCTGCGTATGTAATATTATTTTTGTCAGTCACCACCTTATTGGAGGTGCCGATACTGTTGTTTACGGTCTTGAAGGCATTCAGAATCTCAGCAGATACATTCAGTGCCAGCAGAGCTGTAAGCACCAAATACATCATGTTGATCATCTTCTGCCTGGGCTCTTTAGGTAAGGACATGAGCGGTAGAATTTAATGTGTTAACAAAGGTTTTTCAGGTTATTAGTCCCGATAATTAGATATTGGATTACTGTCTACCTTGCATTGCGCTCAGCATATTACCATAAACATGGTTCAGGTTTCCAAGGTTCTTCGCAAGTAAAGCAACCTGTTCCTGTGTTTTCTTCGCATCAGCGATACTACCGTTCATGGCTTCAGATGCCTGGGCCAGGTTAGAGTAGAAGCTGTTCATCGCTTTCAGATGATTATTGCTGTCCTGCAGTTCCAGCTCGTACAGTGCATTCAGGGAACCCAGATTCTTGGTCAATACCTGTACCTGTCCGTGAAACTGTTTAGTGCTTTCAGCTGCGTTATTAAAGGTAGTAATGGTTGCAGTTGCACCCTGGTAAGCAGTCTTCATACCATCCAGAGCAATAGATGCTTCCTTTGTTTTATTTGTATAATCAGTGGTCGCAGCGAGCGCACCAGATACATCACTTATTTTATCTACAGTAGTGCCGAATTTCTTAAAACCGTCGCTGAGCTTAGCCAGATTGGTTGGTGTGATGTCAGCTTCCTGCATCATTTTGTCCATCTGTTGTAAAGAAGGATTACCGCCACCTGCACCAGCCAGTTTTGGAAGAGCTTCTGCCAGCGCATGCATTTCACCACCTGGAGGCGGCAGGAACGCATATACAATAAATATTAATGCTTCTGTAAGCAGACCAGCTGTAAGGAAGAAGTCAGCCAACCGTTGGTGGGTGATTTTCTGCCATGCACCAAAGATTACCACGGCTGCACCGACGCAGACGATGATGTTTACGAGCTTTTCGGTCGATTTTGAAACTCCGGCTGACATAGTTTTAAGTTTTTTAGTTTTTAATAGGTGTTGTAAGGGCCGCGGAAACATTTTTCCACGTGACGTTATAAATTCAAACGTTGTTTGTTTTAAAAAATTTTATTTTTCCCGATAAATATCAGTTATCTCTTGGCAAGTGAAGATGGCAGGTCAATCACACAACGGAATCCGATGTATGATTTAGCTGTATCCTGGTATTCGTACGTTCTCGTACTGGTCTGCAGGAAATAACCCACATCCTTCCAGCTACCGCCACGAATCACTTTACGTTTCATGCGCGGAGGATCGGAATCCTTGGCATTGTAACGAATGTCCGGGTTCATATCATGCTGAAAGTTGTAAGCTCCTTCGTAGTATACAGATGAAGTCCATTCTGCAACATTTCCTGCCATGCAATACAGACCAAAATCATTGGGCCAGTAAGCATCAGCACGCGCTGTGTAGAAGGCTCCATCTTCAGGATAGTTACCACGACCTGGTTTGAAGTTCGCCAGCAGACAGCCCTTCTTGTTCCTCAGATAGTAGTTACCCCATGGGAACATAGATTGTGAACGTCCGCCGCGGGCTGCATATTCCCACTCAGCTTCTGTAGGTAAACGGAAAGGACTTTCATTTGCCTTTTTCGTTTTATCGAGATAGGAATTCAGGTATTGCGTTCTCCATTCGCAGAACACTGTTGCCTGATTCCAGTTGACTCCAACCACGGGATAGTTCCCGAAAGCAGGATGGGAGAAATATCTTTTAGTCATCGGTTCATTGTAAGAATAAGAGAAGTCTCTTACCCACACCAGTGTATCCGGATAGATGGGTATGTTTTTCTTAACAATGAACTGTGAGCGCACTTTTCCTTCATTGACTTTTTTAGCAGCCTCTTTCAGGTCAAAAGTTTCAGAATGATAAATGAGTTTGGAAGGATCAATTTCCTTTTTGCCGAAAATTCTGTTTTCGGGTGTCAGGATCAGCTGATCAATTTTTTCAATGGTAGCTTTATCGCCCCATTTGATGGTCTGGGTCTTCTTCCAGTCGATCTGGAACTTACCATCCACCTCCTTGCCGTATTGCATAAGGGTTGCAGCGGTTGAATCGCGTACCCAGTTTACAAATTGGCGGTATTCATTATTGGTAATTTCAGTCGCATCCATCCAGAATCCGTTAATGGATACCTGTTTGTTACGGGCAGTATACGCGTAGTTGATGTCTTCATCGCTGGGACCCATGTGAAAGGTTCCGGGTGGAATATATACCATTCCGGGAGGCTTAGCCAGGTTGTACCTGCTGGCCGGGGCAGCGCCATGTAATTGTCCGTCGTCCGGTAATCCTTTGCCGGAATTACCAAGTTTACTACAACTTGTCAGGCCCACAGCCATACCAAGTGTCAACAGAATGGACAGGTTTTTCATTTTCATTTTATTAAAGGGTATTGGACAAAAATAGTCTTTTGAGAAAATCTCCTTTGATTATCTTTCATCACAAGTATAAAATTTATTTTTTAGAAGTCAAAGTTTTGCCAATAAGTTTATAAACGGCCGAAAGGTCCGTCTTATTGTTAATTCGGCCTGTTTCAACGGGTTTTTTAAGAGTTTTTTAAGAGGCGGATTAATTCAGAGACTTCTTTTACAGGCTGTTGACAGGAATAACCCCGGCATAGAAAAAATTGGGGCGGTCCCTCAACAGGTTTTTTTCTCAAAATGGGAAGTTCTGGATGGTTGACGGAGGATATTTGATGGCTAACGGAGGATATTTGAAAAATCCGGTTTGGGATTGCTTTTTCTAAAAATTCTTTATGTTTTTCCACAGAATACGCTCCTGCCAGCACGATCTCATATATTGGATACGTGAAGGCATTTATCAAAGTTGCCCAAAAGGCAAAAGATCCGGGATATCGTTTTATCACATCTTTTAAACCCGCGGCATTACCGGAAGCCCGCTGTTTCCATTCACTTATATCAAAAACGGTTCCCAGATATAACAAATTTAAAGCCATTACCGCATTTCCCGACGGAGTCGCACCGTCATATATGTCCCGTTTCCTTACAATTACATCATTCTGAGCCGCATGCGTGTAAAAAAAATATCCGGTGTTCTCTTCACTGAAATTTTCCAACACCCAGTGAGTAAGTGTTTTGGCACGGATCAGAAAGTCAGCTTCGCCCGTTATCTCCTGCAACTGAATATAGGATTCAATCAGGAATGCATAATCGTCCAAAAAAGCTGGAATGTTCTGTCTTTCATCGCCCGTCTCAGGCTGATCCGTACCTATGGCTGCTTTCGTTTCGTTCTTTGCGGTATTTTTATAGGAATGAAAGAAAAAGTTTGCGCCTTCGCCTCTCATTTTTTCCTCCAGGAAAGCTATGTTTTTTAAGGCCAGAATCC